>Ga0315284_10007875_pt1 | contig 15204 bp, 12 predicted proteins | sample YL17G09_16_MG_FD_203696 | JGI IMG/M metagenome (GOLD analysis project Ga0315284, IMG submission 203696) | Sediment microbial communities from Yellowstone Lake, YNP, Wyoming, USA - YL17G09_16 | ecosystem: Environmental > Aquatic > Freshwater > Lake > Sediment | place: USA: Wyoming | collected... | reverse complement strand
CGGGTGTTGCGGTTGATGCTTGAAATGTACTTGGAGCAATTTGAGACACCGGTGTTCCGGTCAAATCAGCAGGAGTTACCGAAGAATCTTTTGCTACTTGTAAACTTTTATCTGCCATCAAGAAAATTTCGTCTGAGTTGGGGTCGTATTTTCCAAAATAAAGATAGCTTGTTGAATTTGGATTTCTAATAGTATCCTTTACCATTCTTAACGTAGCAAGTGCTACTTTGACCCGGGATCCTGCCACGGTAGCAGCAAGTCTATAAAGGGTTCTTTCCATTGTTGCATCATCACTCGTCGATTTCAGAGGAACTGTTACAAGTTTGGATTTGTCTCGTGGATTGATAAGAATGTTGCCTCTCAAATCTGCTGAAATAGGAACATCAGGAGTTTCCTTACCAGAAGTCTCAGGCGAATTCTCTCCTGATTTGTCTTTTGGAATTGGAGGTTGATCTGCCGTTCCTTGTCCATCCGCCGGGGGAGCTGATGCGCCTTTGGTCTCCTCGTCATCAACTTCATTGATATTTTCAAGTACTTGACGTACACATAGCCGAATTAAATTCTCCAAAAGTTCTTGTTTCATATTCCTATTTCCTTCACACTTTATAAATATCACCTGGAACTTAAAGAATACCGATTATTACTCCTACCCAAAGTTTAAAGAAGGATGCTCGTTTTCGTGACACTTGCCACATAACGTAATGCCAGATACCTTGTTGTTTATATGATAATCCACAATTTTAGCTGCGATTGATTTCTTCAAATCAAAATCAGTTATTGTATTTATATCTGGCATATGTTTTTTAACTATTTCACACATTGATTCCTTATTATGATGAATGTGAAGTCCTTTATCATTTCCTCCACACTCTACACATTTAAACTCATCCCTAACCAAGATAGGATATTTCCATTCATCATATAACCGCTTATCAGATCTTGCTATGATATTAACTTCTGATACGCCGCCTTTCCATCTCGATGCTTTTGGGCCGTATAACGTAGGCATAACTCCATTCAAACGATTTTCACGCATTCGAATAGAATATTCATTTTTTATTTCCGGTGTATATGCTTTAGATCGTAACTCTCCATTTAATCTAACACTTTCATCAGTATCTTTCGTTAATCCTTTATTCCACTGCTGCCGTTCTCCAGATGCATATTGCTTGCGTCTCGTTTCAGCCGATCTTGCCTGCGCCATCGAATTGGATCCCCAATTATTGTGGATACGACTATAATGTCCGTGACATAATTCTCTAAATGATTTTAGTTGCCAAGACCATTTTACTTGTTCCCCACAACCACACTTACAAAGCGGCCAATCACCATTTAAATGATAATCCACATAAAATTGTATAGTATCCATTTTATGGGTTCTCCCCATATGACGACTCAACGATGTATAGTTATCAAACTTAACATTTTCACATATTTTACAAACGTACATAAAAAATCCTTCCAGTCATAAATATACCAGAAGGATTTCAATATATTTTACTTACGAGTATGCTATTCTAAATGAATAATCATAAGTTGTTGATTATCAAACACATCAAAACTGAAGTACCGCATAATCGTAGCTGAGCTTGAGTGTAACTGATACGGGGTCTCCTGCATCAGTCCAGTTCATTTCGCCACCATCAAAATCTGTTGGGAAGGCACCTTTAAGCGTCCACTCTTCTACTTTATCACCAACGGGGCCAAGTACATCAATGGTAACTTCTTTCTTATAAAAGTCTTGATAACCATCGCGCCCGGTAACTGACTCGTGTGAAAGACGGAACCACTCAAAAACCTGCTGGGCGGCAGATGGAACAACGGGATCGTACAATTCAAGAGTGATTTCACTCCAGATAGTTTTTCCCTTGTAGAACCATTGTAGGTTGATATAATCAATAGTCTTGCGCTCTTGACTCCACTTTGGTCTGTCCGTCTTTCTAATCAAATAAGACGCGATGCCGTCGATATACATTAGAAAACGGTTCTTCGTTTTGGGTTCCCAAATGGTGAAGAACATTTCGTTGTTTGTAAGTAAGTCTGCCACTGGATTTATCCTCCATTAAATTGTTAATACTTGGTTCACAAATATAAATAATCAAAATTTCAAAAATATATTGTCATTTTTTAAGATTTATGTTATATGTAATCTTGATGACAATATAAGAACCCAAAACAAATATGGCAAGATTAAAAACACTTCCAACCACCATTGACAAAACCTGCCCAGTGTGTAAACAAATATTTACTATATCATATTATTTAAGAAATAAGAGGATATATTGTAGTAAATCCTGTGCTAACCACGATCCTGCCATAGTTGCTAAAATGATAGCATCTCAAACAAAAACTTTCCAAGAAAAATATGGAACGCATCCAATGAAAACAGAACAAACCAAGGAAAATTTAAAAATAGCAGTCAAGAAGAAATATGGGGTGGATTGGATTTCAAAATCAGATAATTGGTATGACCGCGTTAAAACAACCAAGAAAAAATTATATGGAATGGACAATTATAATAATATAGAACAAATTAAAAAAACATGTACTAATCGATATGGAGTAAAAAACTATATGATGACAAATGAATATAAGGAAAAATATAAAACCACATGTTTATTGAGATATGGATTCCCACATGCTTCTATGGGAGAAAAATTCAAGACAGAGCATACTAAAAACATGTTCGAAAAATTTATATCACATCCAGACTTTATTAACTTTGAGCCTCAATTTCTATCATCCGACTATAAAGGCGTTGCTGCTCAAAACTATTTATTCAAATGTAAAAGATGTAATACAATAAAATCTTATTCGATAGACGATGGCAAATATCCACTATGTCCTTCCTGTGATAAAAATAATTGTTCCACTTTCCAAAATCAGGTATATGAGTACATAAAATCTGTAATTGGAAATTCGATAGATATAAAATTAAATGACCGAACATTATTATCCCCAAAAGAACTAGATATTGTTATTCCATCAATGAACATTGCGTTCGAATGTAATGGAGTTCTTTGGCATAGTGAAGTGTTCGGGCACAAAAACGAAACATATCATTTACACAAAACTTCGAATTGTATTTCACATGGATATAAACTCGTTCATATTTTAGATAGCGAATGGAGAGTCAAACAAAACATTATAAAATCGGTAATTGCTTCTTTATTAAACAAAAATAAGATAATAGTATATGGTAGAAAATGCATAGTAAAAGAAATATCATCTCGTATATGTGTAGATTTTCTAAATGAAAATCATTTACAGGGAGCCGACCATTCATCAATAAAATTAGGTCTATTTAATGAAAATTCCCAATTAATAGCAGTTATGACATTTTTAAAATCACGATTCGATAAAAACATACAATATGAAATGGGAAGATTTTGTAACAAGATGGGTTACAAAATTATAGGAGGAGCATCTAAACTATTTTCGTATTTTTTAAAAAATTACAATCCATCATCAATCGTATCGTATAGTGACCGACGATATTTTGATGGCCATGTGTACATCAATTTAGGATTTAATTTTATGGGAAACACGTCTCCAAATTGTTACTACATAATAGACAATTATCAAACTATTCAAAATAGAATATCTTGGCAAAAACATAAACTAAAAAAGAAACTAAAAACATTCGACCCAATCCTATCCGCGTGGGAAAATATGAAAAACAATGGATATGACAGAATATGGGATTGTGGAAATGGAAAGTGGGTTTGGACTATCCATTAAACAATTTTGCTAAAACCTCGGTAATTATCTCGTCATTAAGTTTTTTTACTTCATCTGAAATTTTTGGGGTTTTAGGAGCATCTTTGCTTCGGATTTGCCATCTATTTCCTTTTATGTGTAATCGATCATCTTCTGGTCTGCCTGCGCCATATCCTTCATTCCAAAAACTACGATTTACATCTCCCGGTTCGCCAGGATTTACATATCCTCCTTGGTTCGCTACCGCTATCAGTGTAGAAGTACCACCATCTACAAACATATCTGCCAAATCACCACGTTGGTGGATCACGTTTAATGCTTTATCAACCGCATAGAGTTTTTCTTCGGGTGTATCAGCATTAAAAATCTGAACGTATATTTTTTCTAGTGGTCTCAATCCATAATCACTGAGTAACCACCCTCCTTGCTTATTAGTAAAATAATTAGACATCCACTTATCCCATTCTTCATCGGTGAATTCAATTCCCATATCTGCCAAATCAGGTCTTACATCATGTGGAGAATGTCCCATCATTTTTGTAGAAGCTGATAATCTAGCTATATTTGTTAATATTTGATCGGCAATTTTATCCAAATCATTTTCATTAATACGATGATATTTTCCAAATTGTAACCACACTTTCTTCAAAAGTGAAGCCGGAACCTTTTTCCATGGAACATGCCCCCTTCCTTTACTTTGTTTAAGCAAATCTGCCAACTCCATCATTTCGTGCATTTCCCGCTCAAAAAAATCTTCAGTTGCATTATAATCATTATCTTCATTTTCATTAATAGGTCTGTTGATATATTTCAATCTATGTTTTATTTCAACATCCATTAATTCATAATCTTCGATTGCTTTTTTGGCTTCATCACGATTATTATCAATTGCCCATCTCCATGCTCTCGATGCTTTATCTCGTAATGCTTTGATATTATCCAAAGTCATCTTACTGAAATCTGGAGTTCCTTCTTTGGTATAAGGCATCGATGGATGAGGATGATGAGATTTGATGTCTTGTTGTGTCACTTCGGCCACCGACATTTCCTTATCATAAACACTGGTAATAGTATCTTTGAGCCTCTTGATGATTCCCTTGGAACGTAAAATCTTAAACACAATATTTTCATAGCTCAATTCACCCGAGGTATCCAATCCATATTGACGATATGCATCGAGATATTTCTTGGAAGATTTCATTGTCTCTCGATTGCCACTATTTAACGCAGAATCAATGTAACTTTTCATTGCTTTGTATTGAACCTGAACAACGTTTTTATCTATCTGTGGAGGTTGCGACGAAGGTTTACGAATCCATTGATCCTTGACCAATGAATAAATTCCCATAACATGAGGCTTTGCTTTATTTACGTTCTGAAGGTTCATCTCAACCTTATGCCCTTTGATTGTCACCCAATGCTGTTCATTCCAATATGCCCCATTAGTCTTAATAGTCTTTATGGCAGTTTCAGGAGGCATTTGTAACTTATTATAATCCACCATTATATGCACGTCCACGTCACTAACAGGAGTCCAGTTGTAACTTGCAATTGACCCCATAAGATAAACATCTATAATGGGAGCTGGAAGTTTGGTCTTTCTATAAAAATCATATGCCATTCGTAATAGGTTAACCCGTGCCCTTGGATCGAGATGTTGGTACTCGTCCCAAAGGTCGGGGCATAAAACTTGATTGTATATTCTGAAAGACGCCATATATTATCCCACAAACCTATTACTTTTGCTGATGTTATCAAATTTTAGTTTTGGTTGTAGATTAAATAATGCCCAGCATTCTTTAAATTGTAAATCGTTATCATCAACATATTTAAACCACGATTTTGGTCTTACATGATCAATATGCCATACTGGACCATAATTCTCCCATGTCATTTCTCCTGTTAATTTGGAAGACAAGCGTTTAATCAAATCATCCAATGTATATCCAACTAATTTCTCCCACTTTCTTCCTCCTTTTTTAGATCTAAGAGATTGATATATACTATTTCCAATATTTACAGATAAACGATAACTTGGATTTAATAACAAGTTGTGATCATATTCTCGTCTCCATTTATTTAGTCTTTCTTTATTGTTTAAAATCCATTTTCTTGAATCATCATACATTTTTTTATGATTAATTTTGTAGTATTTTCCCATATACTTGGATTTACATTCCTTACACCAATGAAAATGACCATCAATACTTTGTTTATTATTAGCAAAATTATCAATCGTTTTAGGAACCTTACATTTAGAACATATCTTCATAAATTAGACATTGCCTATAGTTGCTGAGTTTGATGTTCCAAATGTTCCTCCGGGTTGTTGAGTAAAATATTTTTCTTCACCACTGGGAGGAAGTCCATCCACCTTTGGAAGGTTGGGAAGACCCATTGCTTCACGGGCAGCACTACGTTGTTTTCGTGCTTCCTTGACATATGGACGTATCCACTCACCAATTTTCTCCGAAGGAGTCTGTGGTCTAGCAAGCAATCCTTTACATTTATTGTGCCTCCAAGTTACACCGCCGTCCTCAGTATAATCATCCCGTTCACCAATTTCCTTCTTACAATGTGGGCAAACATCATAATAAACTTCACGTACTCCTCGTTCAATGAGTTTTTCCGGGGCATTCTCAAAGAATTCGTCGATGACCTCGGAGATTAGTTTTTTTATACTTTTATCCATATAATCTATAATATTACCTCAAAAACCTTCTTGATATTAATCGTTTCGCTATCTCCCCGATGTTCATTGGCCGGGCGATGTCTTCCAATTCTTCAATGGTCTTGTTATAATGTAAATCATTATGATGAATACCATATCCACCATTTCGTTTCCATTGAACAATAGTCACCAGAACATCATCAACGAGAATGGACATTTTGTTGGCAAATTTTTGCTTATTTACTTTTCCATAAACAATAAACACTTTGTCTTGAGACATTTCTGGGATGTTCTTATCAATCCAAACACGCTTACCCACTTCGTTTATCTTAGATCTCTCTTCATCGCCCGAACCCGCCGAAGATAGAATACACACATTCTCGAACAACTCGTTTGCTGCCTTCAACAATTCTTTACCTCCACGAATCCAATCAAGGTTTGCCCAAAAATCAACTATTGATTCGTCGGGCATTCCTTTTTTTCTATTAAGAAGTAATTTTTTATATCCGGATACCCAATCAACAGTCACCCCATCCATATCCAAATAGAGTATGTATTCGTTGTTCTTCATTTGTTATAAAAAGTTGACACTAGATTTTTGTTTCTGTATAATCGAAGTACAGTACTTAATAAATAATAATAGAAGTACAATAAGAAAGTACTTAGTACTTAGTACTAGTACTCCAAAAAATTAGCCTTTTGAAAGGGATTAACCATTTCAATGGTATAATCCAGTCCTTGTTCGGGTGATTCTTTCTTTTTTTTCTTCTTAGGTTCAAAAGGAATTTTACCCTTCGCTTTACCAATTATTTGTTTCCACATTTCAAGTTGGTCAGATTTTGGTTCTTTACCGGAAATTTTATATCCTCCTTTAACCGAATAGAATTTCTGTAGTTGACTAACATCATCAAGAGTTTCAAGTCCTGCTTTTTGTAATGCAGTATTAACCTTTGCCAATTGATCTTGAGAATATTTTTCTTTAGATGATGGTTCTGGTGCCGCTGGTTTTTCTGGTTCTGTAGGAATTACCGGAGACTTGGGTTTAGGGGTTGATGGTGGGGTTGTTCCACCAACCGTAGATGGTTCTGTTTTAGCTAGAGCGGGGTCATTACTTGGAGATGTTGGATTTTTTAATGCCAAATCTACAATATCTTGTATTGATATATCTTTAGATTTCTTATAATTACAAAGTTTCTTCCACGCATCTGTTGCCTTTTTCACAGAGTCATCCTTCTTATATCCATAATTAATTAATCCCGATACACTACCTTTAAACGCCGGATATTCTTCCATTGGAATTGGTATCATACCTGGATATTTTTCAAAATACCCAATTGCAGCAAGAGATTTTCTCCATTTTTCTTTCGTCACAGGATCGGAATTTAATAAACTACCAAGCGACTTATCGCCGGATTTAAGTGCATATTGTGGTATAATTTCATTGGGGGTTTTTGAAAGGTCAGTGACACTTTCATCATCATTCATCTTTAGTGGTATAATACCTATTTCTTTAGGCGACCATTCCATTGCTTTACGATAAACAGTAGCATATAAAGATCTTCCAAGATTAGAACCAATTCCATTCGTTAATGTATTTATCTCATTTATAATTTTTGAGTCCGCATTTTGTAAAATTCCTATCCATGAAAAATGAGCATGTTTCAAAAGAGCAGCAAAATTAAATTGTTTTCCTGTCCCGGTTTTTGGATTTACTTCATCGTCAAAAAATCTAAATACAAGTGATTTCATTACTCCACTTTCATCATCCGCTGTTTTAGGACTTATTTTAACATATATTTCATTTGTGTGTGATTTATTGTACCAAAAAACAGACACATCTTTAGTAACATTTACTCCGTTTGTGGGGGTTGAGAGTACAAGTGTAGAAGGTTCATTTATTGGTTTAACTTCAATGGAAAACGTTCGAAATTTTCTATATTTACCGGCAAAATTATATAGAAATTCCCCTTCAATTTCTTCAAAATCCGGTTCTACTTCAGACTTCTTGACATCATTATCATCATCTATTCCTTCAGACGTTGTAGTTGGATGACCCCATGTAGTTGGAAGAGTTATTTGGCTGGGTCCAATAAATTTAGAAGCATGAGTAACGTCAGAACTAACTGTATCAATAATGATTTTTATAACTTTTAAGATAATTGCTGCCAAGTTGTTTTTATCAGATGCAATAGAGTCGGTTGATGTACCAACCCCCACATCTCCAACCGCACCAGCCGAAGTCGTAGTAGTAGTAGAAGCTGGCGGGCTTGTAGTGGTTCCGGCAGCAGGAGATGTCGAAGGGCTTGTAGTGGTTCCGGCAGCAGGAGATGTCGAAGGGCTTGTAGTGGTTCCGGTAGCAGGAGTAGAAGCCGGTGGGCTTGTAGTGGTTCCGGTAGCAGGAGTAGAAGCCGGTGGGCTTGTAGTGGTTCCGGTAGCAGCCGGAGATGTTTCACCAGGAGCCTCAACCAAATCTGGTGTATTTTTTATAGATTCTATTTTATTTAGAACATCACGATACTTTGATGGAGGATAAATACTTTTGGCAATTTTGACAATAGATTCTTTAGGACTTCCAGTCGATTTAGACGCACCCATTATAAATTGATTGTACAGAGATAAAATCTTATTTTTGAAAGCATTCAATATTTTAGTTGGGTCTCTTCCAGCAATAATTTTGTTTAAACCCACATCACCCTTCGCCGCATCCCACAATGATTCTTTCACTACTGTACCCAAACTATAGGTATTTTCCGGACGATTCGTACTTAAAGTATTAGCCAGATATTTTGATGGAGTAATAGAATTGAGCAAATTCAACATTGAAGTCAACAATTCGTCTTGTTTTGGTGTTACTGGTGACGAAGTTTTTCCCGTTTCGGGATCAACGGTTTGTGCTTGACGATTTCTAATCAGTGGTTCTATTCGATCTCTTACATCTCTAAGAATTCTTAGAAGTTGGGATATGAATGTTCCCCAATAAGGCTTTATTTTGGCGTGTAATGGATTGTCTAGTTGATGCCCCATAGCTGCCTGTCCGGCTGACATAGCAGAGGCAGTTTTGGATTTAAGTTGTTGTCCTATACCTTCATCCAGGTAAGGAGACCCCACAATATTATCACGATACTCTTTGTCCATACAAAGTATAAATATAGTAGCAACGAATGTTATACTCTAATTTCTCCCTGTACATTACATACTCCTCTTATTTCTGTTTCGGTAAATTGTTTTTTATTCGATGAACAATCAAACGTACCTTGGACATTTGTCGGAGCATATTGTAGTGATGTTAATTTGTTATCTAAACACATAAAATTTCCATCAACACGTTCAGGTCCATTTTTTAGTGATATTAAATTGTTACTATAACATAAAAAATTACCCATTATTATGCCAAATTTTATAGGGAATGTTTCAATATTAAATCCTGATATATTTACGTCATTATAAATATCTATTTTCCCATCAGATCTTATCTTATGTTTATGTTTTTTAATCCACTTTGCCCAAAAAGAATCGCTTTGAGAAAAAAGTTTCAGTGGAATTTTATATTTTGTTGTAATCTCTTGTAATTTTGAAATATTCAATTCATTATTAGTATCATCGTATAATTGTTTCACCGATCCATCGGGGGATACTACAACAGCAAATTTCTTTTTATTATTTTTTGGTAAAATAAAATAAAATTTTCCTCCTCTATCTATCCACTCATCCCAACTTTTCCTATCTCGACCGGAAGTACACCACTTAGTATGTGCCCCGTATTTCTGAGATGCCTCGTGGGTATTGGGAGAAATAACCAAAACCACATTGTTTTCGAAAATTCTATCTATATCTTTGGATGTTGTCTTAAATTGGTCTTGTTCTTTATATGATAATATTTTATTATCAACAAATTCCTTAAAATCATCAAATGATCTTTTTACCCATGGGGAAATATCAGAATGAATTCCTTTTATAATATTTCTGGATTTTAATGTCTTAAACATATTGATGTATTTATATATATCATCTTCTGAAGCCTCGGGTGTCCATTTAGAAAGTACATCATCAAATGTAGATTCTTCTATAATAGATTTTAATTTTATCATACATTGTATAAATATAGTAGCAACAAGGCTATCAGTAAAATAAAAACTTGCTAATGTTTGTTAATTTTGTTATAGTACAATCGCTATGAAACAAATATTTGATAAAAGTGGAAATTTTGATTGGTCTGTTAATATAGGAGAAATTAAAGAAATGTTAAAAATACATGGAATAAATAAATCTGCCGACTTTCTTATGAAACAAATAAAAAATACTATGATAGAATCTTCTTCACCATTAACTAATGGTCAAACAGACGAATTGTTTGAAACTCAAAATGTAAAAGAAATAATCAAAATAATGTTATTAAAAACAATGTTATTATAAACAATGTTATTATAAACAATGTTATTATACAGACGTTAGAAATGGTTCATGTTTAAAGTGTTTATTTGTATTTTCCCACACCACTTCTACTTGATAACCGCTCTGTTCCAATAATTTTCGTTTCTTGTCATCTCTGTCCCAAATTTCCTGTGCAGTTAAGTGAACTACTTTATTATAATAATCTGACGAACATTTGATAGGATTGCAATGCCAATAATCCCCGTGACACTCAATAACTTTCTTAACAGATGGAATATAAATATCTACAAATTTTTGAACATTCGGAAGATATTCTTCTATTTTAGCATCTGGATATTGTAATAGAATTTTTTCATATTCCTGTTTTTGGAATTTGGATATTCGTTTTCCATTCGACTTACATTGCGGTAAATATACAGCATATGGAACTCCATATTTTTTGTTATTGGTATCTATCATTTTGTCAATGTTGTTGTAATTTCCATCACCATATCGTTGAATTTTAGATTGTCGTATTTTGTTTCTGGATATTAGGTTATTCATTGGATTATTTTTCTTTATCCATTTTTGTAATATTTTTCGTTTGTCGTCCGAAGAAACGCTACATTTATTCGAACAATATTGTGTCAACTTTCCCGAGCGTGGATGTAATATTCGTTTATATCGTTCAAATGGATTTCCACAAGTAGGACAATTTATAGTTTCTCTATTTTGTGATTTTCTCCACGCATACATTACATCTTTGTTTATAAATCTCTGATTTCTATGCTTCCAATCTACTACAAATTCTTTCCCGGTCCATTCACATATTCTTTTAATTTCATTTGGATTTCCAAACTTTGTTATATTCATAATGTTCTATCCTGTTGATATAATGTTAACATCTTATACATATAAAAGAAATTCCGCATGAGGCGGAATTTCTTGAATTATTTTCTCTTATTTAACCACTTGATTATTAAGCACTTGGAAATTGTGCCCCACTTGGCATTATATTAAAGTCAAGTATAATAAATTCTGCTGCGCGTGTAGGTTTAAGCCAAATTTGCCCATAAAGGATATTCCTATCTATCAAATCCGGGGTGTTGTTAGAATCATTCATTACAACTTGGAATGCATACAATCCACTGCGTTGCTGAACACTTTCAAGGTATGGGTTAACCACTGCCAAGAACTTGTTGCGGGTTGTGGCTGTATTCTGTTCAAAGACCATGAATCTTGCGGTTGAGGCGAAGAACTTCCTAATCTCAATGAGCAATCTACGAACATTAATACGGTCTAATGCCGAAGAAGCGACCTGTAAGGTCTTCTGACCCCAAGCTACGATTCCCTGTCCTGGGAATGCGGCAATAGGATTAACTCTGCCTTCGTAGAGAGAATCGCGCTCAAGGTGTGTGGTACGATCTGTCACCTGAACTGCTTGAGTGATTCCACCACGGTTGAGACCGGCAGGTGCCCACCATTCACCCGCAACTTTATCGTTAGCGGCATAGACTCCCATCATTACTACAGATGGAGGTACGGTTACGATTTGGTTGATATTTGTATCTTTGATCTTAATCCATGGATAGTAAGCGCCTGCATAGCTGGTATCAAACTCTGCTGCGAGGTTAATTACTTCTGAAATTTGACCTGTCGTTGGATTTCCGTCATCTGCATAGAGGTCAAGAATATAGAAACAATCACCACGAGTCTCGCACATTTCAACAACAAGGTTGGTGACATATGAGTGCAAGGAGTAAAGAATACCGGGAGTTATAATCAAATTGATATCGAACTCATCGGCATTACCGAGAGCACCAATACATTGATTATAAGCAATCGAACCAGCCGTGGTACTATTTGTGCAATCCAATCCTTGGGTATTGCCTGAGACTATATCCTTACCAACATTTAACTGAATGGCTGGTGATTGTCCATCGAACCCACCTTGGAAACCGAAGACGAACTTGCGCATCTTGACATAGGTAGTTTCATGAGCGGCGTCATATATAGATGGAATTGTTCCGACCAATGAAGCATCAAGATAAGAACCAGTACCCACTCCGTTACTGGTAATAACGTCGTCAAGAGCAAATAATGAATTTCTTCCTGAAGATGCCTGTGCTGGCAATGGAGCAAAGTATTGGAGATTGTCTTTCCAGTGTTCTTCACCCGATGACGCGGTTGGATATAATTCAGCCAATTCAGTATCAGCACCAGTTGGTGAACCATTGAAGTCCACGCCGGATGGATACTTGCCTGGGAATAATCCGTAAACCGATGCTTTGGTAAATGCCAACGGATTGCACCAATTGCCTATGGCTCCATTGACTGGTACTGCATAGGCTTGGAATCCATACGGAACCGCTGTGGTTGAGTAAGGATTGGTTGACATTTCAATACGAACGTTCTTGCTGAGATTGTCATACGTTCCAAATTCAATAATCTTACCATCGAATCGAATGTAATTATAACGATCACCAATTCTGCGAGCAACGAAGTTAGCAGAAGTTGGGTCAAGGCTCAAGTTATTGAATTGCTCCAAAATGATTGGCTTTTTATCAGTATCGCTGTAATCGCGTACTGTAAGAGTGAAGGTTCCCCAATCACTTCCGGCGACTGTTCCTGCCAGTTTAACCTGAGAAATTTCAATCTTATAAGAAGTGTTGGTATAAGTACCATCACTCAAAGTCAATAATCTAAACAATGGGAAACGATGAGGTGTTCCACCATTCCAGGCGGAAACCTGTTGAGAAACAACCCAAGGAGTATAGGCATTTGTTAAACCAAACGTTGAATCACCATTTCTCAAATTAAGTGACCATTGATCTGTGAAGTTAAGCGGTTCGCCAGTCCATGATGCGGATGGCATTGTATTACCGTTTATTCTCCAGTTAGAAGGATCTGCGGCAACAGTAGCAATATCATCTTCAAAAATTTTGTAAAGATATGCGGCTTCTATTTGAGTACCTGCTGCATAGTTGTCTGGATTTCCAGCTTGAGGATTGTGTCCAAATACATTAGTAATATATTGAACACTGCTTGGGTCAAGTGAGAAATGATATTTACCATATCCACCATCTACTGATTGACTTAATACAAGATCAAATTCTTGTGTGATTGAATTTGATGGAACCATACTATAAGTCATAGAAGAACCAAGAAATCCCGGTGCCTCAAGCGAAGTATTAATAGTTGCATTTTGTGTATCTGCGAGAACTGCAAGAACTTTATATGAACCAGTATCACCCGACCAAGTTCCGGTGCATTGATCAAAGTGCAAGTTACTTCCAGTAATAAAATCTCCATTATATTGACCTATTGTTCCAGAAAGAAAGGCGAATAGATTAAGTGTTATGTTACCACATGCATCCAATGACTGACTTACCGTTACTGGTATTAAAGGGTAGAATTTATCGAAATAAGAAGTATCGAATGGAACTTGGCTAGCAGTAATATTTCCAAACATTGTAAGTGGACCAACAAAGTAATGTTCAGCAAACAGAGCACCTACGATAGATGCAGAGGTCGCGGAAGCAGTCGTGATAGTAGAAAATGATCGAGAGAATTCAAATACACCAGAAATATATCCGGTAATTATATCACCTTGATAAAGAACAGACCCACTGCGAGGAATATTCGAACCACTAATATTTGGAGGACCAATTGTTCCATCACTTGCAGTTACGTGAGTAGCTTTATTTGCTCTTGCCGCCCCCTCCATCAAAGTAATAGTTATTGGAGTATTTACGAATTGAACAGAACCACTAATAGAACAAGCATATGCGCCGGTGATGTGAAATGCTATCGATTCGGTTATAGCATATAAATCCGTTGTATCGACATGGGATGCGGTTGGGTTAAGCCATCCAGCGTCAGGACTACGACTCCATCGTCCGCTCTCTGCCCAAATTACCCATGGATATTTTTGATGGTATCCAGTAAGAGCACCGACACGGCAAACCGTTACGAAACCCTTTTCTTGAAGATATTGTTTGGCTGTGTACGGACCATAGAGAGTTCCGTCGGCAATACCAAATTGAGATTCGAGATCGGATACACTATTCAATAGTGTTGGTGAAAACCCCGGACCCATGGTAAATGGCGCAACTACTACACCCCCAATGTCGGCCACGCCTTGTGCGACACCGGATAGGTCGTTCTCACGAGTAAATACACCCGGGCTTACGATACGGTCATTTGGAGTAAATCTTCCACCTTCGGTTATAGGCATATGCTTATCTTATGTTCATTGTTGATGACTAAATATAAATATAACCAACTTTTTGGAAACGAAAGTTATTTTTATTGAAGTATTCACCCTTTATGTTTTCATATTTACCACTTAACAATTTGTAAATATTTCATGATGATTTAGTGAAAGTTCCATCTGAAAGATCAAGATTACCTTCACCGTAAGTCTTGAAAATCTTATCGAG
>Ga0315284_10007874_pt1 | contig 15205 bp, 15 predicted proteins | sample YL17G09_16_MG_FD_203696 | JGI IMG/M metagenome (GOLD analysis project Ga0315284, IMG submission 203696) | Sediment microbial communities from Yellowstone Lake, YNP, Wyoming, USA - YL17G09_16 | ecosystem: Environmental > Aquatic > Freshwater > Lake > Sediment | place: USA: Wyoming | collected... | reverse complement strand
GCTATTTTTTTTCATATACCCAAAACTGCTGGAACTTATGTAGAATTTATTCTAGAGGAACATTATGATTTCAAACGTATAAGTATAACATTGCTTTCTTATGAAACATTTCATATAATTTTAAATGAAGAGTCACCTGAATGGAAAAGTTATTTTAAATTTACATTTATAAGAAACCCTTATGATCGTGCGATTTCCAGCTATGAGTATATTGTACAAAAATACAATGATACTAGAATACCCAAAACCATAAAAACTGATAATGTTTCATTCCAAGAATTTTATTGTAACTATGAAAAATATAACACAAATATTTTTATGAAAAACCATGCATTTATATCACAATACGACTGTTCTAAAGATATTCAAATGGATTATTATGCAAAATTTGAAAATTTACATGAAGAAATAAATTTTATTTTACAAAAGATAAAGGTGACTGATTGTACACAACATTTGTATTTAGTAAACTATAAACTAAATAGTACTATAAAAAAAAATATAATTTACTATGATGATAAGACATTGAAAACCATTAATGATCTATTTAAAAATGATTTTTTACATTTAGGATTCAAAGAAATAAACAATGTAGATGAATTAAATATTTTAAAGTAATTTTATTCTAATAATATATAAAATGGGTTCAGCATCTTCTACACCTTCTTGTAATTGTAATGCTGACACTAATGAAGGAGGAACGACTCATAATTGTGGGGGGTATTCAAATGAAAATGGTCAGTGCGACCAGGGTTGTCAAGGTAATACTTGTGGCGCAATTGGTGCAACATTAAATGTAGACTCAACGCTTGCAATTTTTGCAAAAAACGATTGTTCCAATTGCAATGAAATTAAACCTATATTGCCTTTATTATATACTTATTTCCCTTCTATAGAAAATCCTCTGATAACGCTTGTAAGGGATAGCAATCAATATATCGTTTATAATGATAACATTCATTATTTATTTGATGATATAACGCCAGAAGAAATCCTTATATTAAGACATAATATGAAAAAATGGAATAAGTTTAATTATGAATCAAGGTTATTACAATTTACAGTTGTTAGAACAATTATGAATAGTGTAAATAGTAATATATACACAAAAATTCAGGAGGTAATGAAGAAAATTGATTATTCTACTTTTGTAACAGTGGATAATGATCACAGTAAATTTATGCTTAATCGTTATTTAACAAACATAATTACTCGTCTTTTAGCTCTTAGTATTTATAGCGATGAATTAAATTATTTAAGTTTTGATCAATTGTACAATGTATTATCTCAATACCTTTTTTTTATATTTGCGAAATTTGATAATGTATTGATCAGTCGTTGTTCATTTGAGTTGTTGAGGCAATATGGATATGTTAAACCAACATAAATATATACATGAGTTGGATTGGTGTGAAAATGGGCGGTTCACTTCGTAGTAAATGAGAAAAGGTGTATAATTCGGACGTGTAAGTGAAATTATATAAACTCCATGGAATTAGTAAAAATCAACATAAAAACAATAGTTATATACATATAAAATGGAAAATTTAAATATGAATAATATATTGAATAGAGAACATATTGTAACTGAAATACAAGATATATTATGTAAGTTTGAAACAAATAAACATGATTTAATGACTAAAAAAGGAATTTATGTCTACGGCGAACCTGGATCCGGTAAAACTACTTTTGTAGTTGAGTTATTAAAACGTATAGGATATGATGTTATTAAATATGATGCAGGAGATATACGGAATAAATCAATCATAGAAACTATTACAAAACATAATATGTCTGATAAAAATGTTATAAGCATGTTCCATAAAAAAGTTAAACAGCTGGCGATTGTCATGGATGAAATTGACGGAATGAATAATGGAGATAAAGGAGGGATTAATTCTTTAATAAAAATTATACGGCCAAAAAAGACAAAAAAACAGAAATTAGAAGATATTACATTAATACCCATTATATGTATTGGTAATTACCATATTGATAAAAAAATAAAAGAATTAATGAAAGTTTGTCATGTAATAGAATTAAAAACACCGTCAAACATACAAACAAAACAAATTGTTCAATTAATAATCCCAAACGTAAGTAATGATATACAAGAAAAAATTATTCAATTTGTTCAATGCGACTTAAGAAAATTAAAAATAATTTATGAATTATATAATAATAATGACGATATAAGTATAGATTTTATGAATAACATTTTTCAAATGAAATCGTGCAATGAAGACACTAGAAAAATAACACAAAAATTAATCAACTCTCCTTTTTGTATGAATGATCATTTAAATATTATGAATGAAACTGATAGAACTATAGTAGGATTATTATGGCATGAAAATATAATTGATGTTTTAAGTAAATTAAAAAAAGAAGAGGCAATCCCAGCTTATTTAAATATTTTGAATAATATTTGCTTTGCCGATTATATTGACAGAGTTACTTTTCAAAAACAAATATGGCAATTCAACGAAATGAGTTCTTTAATTAAAACATTTCAGAATAATAAGTTGTTACACGATACTTTTAAAAAAAAACCAAAATATAATCCTACAGAAGTTCGTTTTACAAAAGTATTAACAAAGTATTCAACAGAATATAACAATTCTATTTTTATACAAAATCTCTGTCAACAATTAGGCATGGATAAATCTGATTTATTTACATTTTTTTTAGATTTAAAAAATAAGAATGATACCCAAATAATGTCTTTGTTTGAAAACTACGAAATCACAAAATTAGATATTCAACGTATGTTTCGTTATTTGGAAAAATACACTAATGAAAGCGCAGATGCTTTTTTAGATGATGAATCTATATATTCAAATGAGAGTTAGCTATAATATTTCCATATTATAATGAAATATTATATCTAAATATTATATAATGAGTAAAAAAGCAAATAGTATTGCAAACCAAGAACCTTTACGCGTAATAAACAGGATTCCGTATAATCCTTTGATACATACCCCGCCTACAGGTTTAGAAAAACACATTATTCTAGAACCTACTATTTATCCAACTAGAACTAATGTACGCCAGCACCTCCTTTCGGAATTTAAACCAGGACCGGATATGAAAACAAATGAAGAATATGGACAATTTGTAGAATTAGGAGGAAAACGTAAAAGGAAATCCAACCGCTCTAAAAAAAGAATTAGAACAAGTAGTAGGAAATCCAACCGCTCTAAAAAAAGTATTAAGAAAAGGAGAAAAAGTATTAAGAAAAGGAGAAAAAGTATTACACCTTTTCTCAGGTCAACGAACTAAGTAATATGTGGACAGGGTACTATAAATAGTATATTTATGATTCTTAATATCGGTCAAATAATCGGCGTTTGAAATGAGAAAAGGTGTAATAAAAAATTGATTCGTTTTTTTTAAAAAATTTAAAGGTATTTATAATTATGTCTGTATCGTCTAATACACATTATATTGATATGGAAAATTTACAACCACCGCAACCACCACCTTCTAGTAAAAATGACTTTACGCCAGGTGAATTTAAATATATTACAAACAGTAATCATAGAGATATGTTGCAAAATGCATACCGTTCTATAACTATAACAGAAACTTGGAATTTTATTAAAAAGGATATCAACAGTTTTGCGTTTTCTAATTCTAGAGAAATTTATAGTATTTCAGATAAAATGAATGAGCTCGGTTACAATGGACATAGTGGCTCTTCATTTGGTTGGACTATGAGGGAAATGCAATTTATTGCACAACACGGGGAAAACAGATATAAACAAATACATGAAAATAATTAACAAGTTAAAATTATAAAAAAATGGGCATTTTACACCGTTGAAGATTTAAAATGTTGTAAAAATCCACTATACATTCAGGAGCATTAAAATATCACCATTTGCGTAATGATGCATTAAAAAACTTACTCATAATTTGTCCCATTTTAAATCTTCAAGGGTGTAAATGAGAAAATGTGTAAAAAAATAAACTTAATAAAAAGAGTATAAATATATCTGTTCAAAATAATAAAATAAAATAATGAACCAAACATTGGAACCAATTTTGCATCAATCTAATTCAAGATTTGTTTTGTTTCCTATAAAACATGCAGACATGTTCAAGATGTACAAGAAAGCAGAAGCCAGTTTTTGGACAGCAGAAGAAGTTGATTTGTCAAAAGATTTGCGTGATTTTACAAAATTGACAGTGAATGAACAGTTTTTCATTTCACATGTTCTTGCATTTTTTGCAGCAAGTGATGGTATAGTGAATGAAAATTTGGCGCAAAACTTTTATACAGAAGTTGCATGTAGTGAAGCTAGATGTTTTTATGGATTTCAAATTGCGATTGAAAATATCCATTCTGAAGTGTATTCGTTATTAATAGATACATTAATTAAACCAGTAGATAAAGAACATTTATTTACTGCAATTGAAACTATACCATGTATTAAAGAAAAGGCTAATTGGGCGCTTACATGGTGTGATCGTAATAAAGCATCATTTGCAGAACGAGTTGTTGCATTTGCAATAGTTGAAGGAATCTTTTTTAGTGGATCATTTTGTGCTATTTTTTGGTTGAAAAAACGCGGTATTATGCCAGGTTTAGCATTTTCAAATGAATTGATTTCACGCGATGAAGGAATGCATTGTGATTTTGCATGTCTTCTTTATTCCAAACTTATTGCCAAATTAAGTAAAGAAAAAGTGGAAGAAATTGTTGATGAAGCAGTACAAATTGAATGCAAATTTATTAAAGATTCATTACCAGTTGAATTAATTGGAATGAATTCTTTATTGATGTGTGATTATATTAAATTTTGCGCTGATCGTTTATTAGTAGCACTTGATTATGAAAAGAAATATTTTGCAGTCAATCCGTTTGATTGGATGGAATCTATTTCTCTTCAAGGTAAAACAAACTTTTTTGAAAAAGGAGTAAGCGAATACGCTATCAATGGTGTAGGAGTTGATTCAACTAAACAATGTATTAAATTTGATGAAGATTTTTAATAGTTATTTTTTATCTAAGAATTTTTGATGTTAAAAGTTCTTCACAATTATTTATGAAAATCATTCATAAATAATAAGCATTTGAAATGATAAAAGGTGTAAAAAAGGAAAACTCTATAAGTAGTATTTTAATCGTCTGATATTTTTAGGACTATTTGTAATACTTTATCATATTCCAGTATGATTTTTATCTTTTGTGTTCGCGACATTTTTGTTATATGATACGTTGCAAGTGGTGCTAATTTTTTTAATTCTCTAATATCATTTATTATAGTATTGAATATCTTGACATCAATATCAATATCTCCGTCTTCACTAGATTCGTCGCATATAAAATCGTTTAATTCATACTTTATATTTTTTTTGTTCATTAATAATAACAATATATTATTTTGTTATTGTAAAAGTAGGATAAAATTGTAGACTTGTAAAAATTAGGATAGTTCTCGCCTGGCCGTTAAGTTCTTTTCATACCATCTTTCCTTTGACGCGTTAGATAAAGTAGTAAAACAATGTGTTTCATATTGTTCTGGGGAATCGTAAAATAGAGAACCTGCGTTTAATCCTAGTTCTCCTGTTGCGAGGCCAAGTTTAAATAAAAAGTCTTCATCGCTTGTCCCTACGCGATAACTATATCTCTGACCAGTTACTGCATTTCTTATATACGACCCTATATCTCCAGAACAATAAACTTCCACATTTACCATCTTTTTTAAAAAATCCCCGCCTACCCTTTTAACTCCAAGTCTCTTAATCTTATGAAATCCCTTATCCATTTGTTTTAGATCAGATAAAGAATCTTTGTAATTGGAATCATTGTTAGCAGGATGGTAATGATCATCTTCGTACATTTATATTGACTTATATATTTATACATTATAATATCTTTATATTTGTTTACAAGTATATATTTTACTCATATGTTCTCAAAGTTTGGAATTGTTACCAACTAAGTGTTTTATTTTTTTCAATAATTCGTTAATTAAACAACTTTTATCCTCAATTATCTTTTCTTTATCCGCAATTATCTTTTCGTAATGTTGCTTCATTTGCTCCATGCTGTTAAAATTAATATTCATAATTTGAGGTTGCATCTTTTTATTATACTCCATAGTTCGTTTGTCTCTACTTTCTTGAATAGATTTAATTTGTTTTAAAATTTCTGGTTTATGGTCGGATGTTCCAGGCGCATAATTATCTAACAATACATGAATATCTTTTGTATACAATTGTCTTAAATCGTTATCTTTAATAAAATCTGTGGGTTTAAATCTTGATGCAGTAAGTCTACATTCTAATGGCGTTTCTAGTAATTTTTTCTTATCAAACGAATTATGAGAATGAGATATTACTAGTATTGTTTTTAAGGTATCCAGCTGAAGTAATGGAATAGTATATTTTTTTAAAAATATAGTTTCTTCCGCTAGTGCATTTCCATCGTTGTATTGTGTATCTATTAATATTTCTTTACGAAATGCAAAGGTGGCTGCCGTAGCATGATATTGTCCATAGGGACCGCATTGGTACAATTTATCCAAATCATGATAATATAGATGCATTTCACTGCTCCCTGCTATATTATATGTTGGATTCTTTATTAACATTTCTACTGCATGGGATACGCGTTCAGGGGGATAATAGTCGTCGTCGTCCATATATACAATTATGTCTCCTTTACATTTAGAATGCATTAAGTTACGTTTTTTACCTAGTAATAAATGTTCTTGGTAACGAATATAATGTACCTGAATCCAATCAATATCCTTAACCAAATCTTCAATACAGTCTGTTCCATCGTCAACAACAATCCATTCCATTTTATTCTTGGGATAGGTTTGATTTTTTATACATTTTATCAATAATGAAATAAATAGACGCCGGTTAAATGTGGGTGTACATATACTAACAAAAGGTAATTCGTAATTGTATTTACTTTGATTATTTGTCATAAATAAGGTATCTATATATTTTTAAATAAAAATAAAATCTAAATAAGTATTTTATTATATTTTTTTCCTTGAACCTCCTTTCATTTTTTTAGACACGAATCCAGGAGTGGATGCAGGATTATCTTTTGGTATATATTGTCCGTACAAATGAAGACCTATAAAGGCAATTACTATCCCTACTAAACATCCAATAAGACCATTAATACCTAAATATTGAATAGAATTTGATATGAGACCAAATGTTAATAAAATCAAAAATAATTGACTTTTGTACAAAAATACATCTTGAAAACATTGCATAAAACCATAGGTCTGTTTCGTAGTTTCTACTTGAGCGGTGATAAACAGTGGAGCAAAAAACGTATACGTACTCGCAATCAATGGCAAAAAACAGTTCATTGGAAAGAACAAAAAAATGGCGTATAAAAATAAACAAAAACTTCTCCATGGTCTCAAATAAGTAAATGGTTCGTTCCAGCGCACAGTTCCATCTTTTACACTACGATCCATAAAAAAATCACTCCAATGTTTTATTTGATAAAAGAAACTAAACCCCATATTGGCAAACAGCATAAAAATGCTGGATAATATTAAAAACATGGGATAAAATAAAAGAATTATACTTTCGGGCAAAAATTCATTAAACATGCCATATACTTTATTTATGTATAAATTGTTTATCGCGATAATATTAAAAAGAACATCGCGTATATACAGCCCAAAGAAACTTGCTTTTTCTGGATCTGTTTTTAATGAATTCACCATACCGATAAATCCCTCATCGTAACTTTTAAGAATAGCAGATTGGTCGAACTTTAATTTGGTAGTAAAGACTTTGGGAGTTTCTCCAAATAACCAACCTAATCCAAAAAACCCGTACTCTTTTATCACATTTATATTGACTAACGATTCGTCTATTTTTGGACTCTTTGCGCTGAATGGAGCATAGTCTATGTTATCAGGCAATAAATGAGCTACCTTACATGTGTACAATCCAATAGATCCGAGTGTACCAAATACAATTAATATATATATTGAATAAGAAAGTAATCCTGTAATAAATCCAGCATAATCTGGAGCGCTACTTTCATCTTCTGTTTCTGTTTTTTTACTATCTATGGCGCTTGTATCAGACGTTGACATTAGTTATATTACATAAATATTTTATTTTACAATTGGTATCTTTTATTTACAATTGGTATCTTTTATTTACAATTGGTATCTTTTATTTACAATTGGTATCTTTTATTTACAATTGGTATCTTTTATAAATCATGTCTCTAAAATATAGTGTTGCGCTATTATATGAAATATACTACCGTCATTATATTTTGTATATTTATATTATTTATTGATTGTGTTAATTATATTTTACCAAATTATACACAATTCAAAGAAGGATTTACCACATCATATTCATTGTATAAAGATACGAACACCCCCTTAACAAGCCATACTGTAAATTTACCGATCAATACTACATATCAATGTCAAAATTTTTGTGGTCCAAATGCACAGTGTTCTATTACAAGAGAACAATGTACTAGCGACGTAGATTGTCAAGGATGTCAGCCTATTTTCAAGAATTTAGAGCAACCAGTTACTAAAGAGGTGCGTGGTCAAAATGATGCTGGAAAATTATCATATCAAACTCCACAATATTCTTCATTGACAACAGATATAGGAACCCAAGCATTATTATATAATAAATTAACTTTGGTACCTAAACCATATTATGGAATTGATAAATGGATGAAATCTGCCGAAATTGGAAGTCGTCTATTTCATGACAAAATGAATTACATGTATTTGCAAGACCCCTCCAAAATAAAAAACGAGCTTCATTATCCTTTAAGAGAAACAACCACTGGTTTGTTTGAAGATAATGGTCCTCTTGCATCTAATGCTTATTTGTAAACACATCTTAAATTGACGCTACAAAATCTATAATTAGAGACGATTAAGTGGCGTAAACCATTCCGCAATTTCCTCCAATAAAGTGTATTTCATTAATTCTTTCTTCAAACAAATAAAGATCAAAATTATAATCATAAATTCTCCACGTGGGTTTATTAATACCCACGATATTGCCCGTTTCAGGATCACAAATAGTAAATGATTGCGCTAGTGGATCTAAGGGAGGTACTATGGTAGTAAACTCTAGTTCTATTTGGTTAAAACGACTCATGTTTATTGCTCCAGATGGCTGTAAGTCGTATTGAGATGTATTAAGACATAAATTATAACAATATAATCCGTCAGGCGCATTCCCGCTTGTACGAGTGTACTTTTCAATATAATTAAATACGCCAGCTGGTTGCAAATTTTCTCGGTAAGATCCATCTAGTAACATACCCATAGTAATAAGAATATTCTTTTCGTTTTCAGGAGAATATGTATCGGTAATCATCCATCCAGTCAATCTGCCGTCCATATTTATACCAGGTCCAATCAGTTCAACTTGCTGTCCTTGTGGATGTGATTGTAAAATTGGATAATATCCTTCAGTTGGAGCAGGAATAATATCTTTTGGTAAATACTTGTACGGCCAATTCGTATAATTAGACCATTCATTGCGTAAATTTGCATCACTGCGTTGAAAATAAAACAAATAGCTAGATACCATGCCTACTGAATCAAGTTCTACTTTGTTTGAACCAGTTACATTATAAAATTTCATTTCATGCACTTGTTTAATGAGATATTTTTGCTCATTGAGTGCAAAAACACGTTCTTCTTCGTTAGACAAAAAACAATAAGTACAGTTGAGATGAATGTCAGCATTCCACAGGGTTCTTATATCGGTATACGAATCTATACCTAACGTAACATCGGGAGGCGGTTGAAGAAATCTATAAAATTGCATATAGAACAAATTAAAATTAGGAGAAACATAGGGATAATCATTGACGGTGTCTAATACGTCGCGTATTTGAAACAGCTGGTTGATTGGGCGAAACGTGATATTAATATGAAGCTCGTTATACTGTAACGAAGTAAGCGGAAATGCCATTTGTGATTTTAACCCAAACCAATTGTTTAAAGGAATATACAAAATACGACCGCGAATAGACGGTTCACATCCCGCCGGCGAAGCTGAATAAAACGCATTTGGATACGAATTAACGCGAGAACCGTAATTTCCAGGATCATTGATATCTGGAATATTCCCGGTCATTTGGTTAAATAAGTCCTTTTTGTCTGCACTGAAATCTCTTTGAACTGACGCAAGTAGATAATCCCCCGAGTATTCTTGTAATGTGTAATTTCCACAAGTGATACTTATTTTAGATATCATTTTTGCTCCCAAATTGTCAATCCAGCGAAATTCATAGGGAGCCCATCGTCCAAGACATGCATCTAAATTCGTTTCGATAGGAGGAAAAATAGGACTCCAAATATTAGGAAGAGCTACAGAGACATACGTATCCATGAGTAGATCGGCGTAACGAGGTACCTTAAACGTAAAGACAGATTCCTCTGTCAAACGAAGCGTTTTAGACCCTTCAAAATCAACGCGGAATTTTTGCAATCCAAAATTGGTATATTGGGCAAAAGTGCTTTTAAAAAACGTCTTGGAAGGGTTTCCATTCAAAATAATATTTTGTTGTCCTTGGCTAACTAAATTCATAAGACCTCCGGCCATTTTAATTTAATGTATACAGATATATTTAAATAAGTATTTGATATCTTTTTAGAACAAAATAATGAAAGTAAATATGGTAATTTTTTAAATCAGTATAATATAAGCTATGAAAGATCAAATTAATGAAATGTCTAAACAATTCATGAATACAGTTTCAAATTTAAAAGATCCTGCAATTATGACGATTTTGATTGTCATTATTTTCATAATTGTTCTCATTTCATTGCTTTATTATTTTTATATGCGGAACCTCCCTAGCAAAGAATGTCAATCCATGGACGCATTGTATAGCGAACTCAATGGAAAGATCCGATCTATTAGCAGTTCCGATCCAAATTGCGGATATTTGTTCCGCGATTATTACATTAAGAGTGCTTATAATTGTTGTAGCGCCGGATCATATAAAAATGATTTTGTTGATTTGTGTATGCTAAAGGATCTTTTGAAACAAGGTGTGCGCGGATTGGATTTTGAAATTTTTTCCATCAACGATAAACCTGTTGTAGCGACATCTACGACAGATAATTACCACATAAAAGAAACGTATAACTACATTGATTTTGCTGACGTGATGAGTGTTTTGCGCGATTATGCCTTTGTTACTGCTACATCTCCAAATCCACGCGATCCCATTATTATTCACTTACGCATCAAAAGTACAAATCAAGCCATGTATCAAAATTTTGCAAAATTGTTAGAGAATTATAATCATTTATTACTAGGAAAAGATTACAGTTATGAGAATCAAGGTAGGAATCTAGGCGAAGTCAAGTTGTTGGACATAGCTGGAAAAATTACGATTATTGTAGATCGGTCTAACATATCTTTCTTGGAATGCCAAGAATTCTATGAGTACGTAAACATGACAAGCAATTCTCTTTTTATGAGAGCATTGCATTATTATGATATTGCGTATAGCCCCGACATGAATGAACTCATAGAATTTAACAGACGTTGCATGACTATTGGAATGCCCGATAAAGGCGCAAATCCCGAAAATCCAAGCGGAATAGTATTAAGAGAAACAGGAACGCAAATGTTAGCAATGAGATACCAGCTATTTGATACAAATTTAGAAGAAAGCGATATGAAGTTTGATCTGGAAGGATATGCATTTATTTTGAAGCCAGAATCTTTACGATATGTACCCGTAGTTATAGATGCTCCTCCTCCGCAAAAACCAGCCCTTTCATATGCAACTCAAGTAGTTTCTAGCGACTTTTACAAATTTGATGTATAAAGATAACATAAATAATTATATTTTTATAATATATGAAAGATAAAAATATATGCGATAAATCCATGAGTTTTGCAGAATGTGAATTAGCCATTTTACGCATACAAGTGGATCAAGCGCAAGAAAAGATCAATAAACGTGTTGTGAATACTCCTGAAATTAAAAAGATGATTACTATTGTAGAAGGGTTTATTAAAACCAAACAATTGGTTTGTTATGGAGGTATTTCTATTAATGCGCTTTTACCAGAAGAAGATAAAATATACAATTTTGATTTAGAATTACCAGATTATGATTTTTTTAGCCCAAACGCCCTAGACGATGCCAAAGAACTGACTGATTTATTTTACAAAACGGGGTACACCGACGTAGAGGCTAAATCAGGTCAACATCACGGAACGTTTAAAGTATATGTAAATTTTATCGGTGTTGCGGATATAACATATATCCCGAAAGAATTATTCAATACAATCAAGTCAAATGCAGTCAACGTAAATGGGATTTTGTATACTGATCCAAATTTTTTACGAATGGGTATGTATTTGGAGCTCAGTCGGCCTAGCGGAGACACTGATCGTTGGGAAAAAGTGCTGAAACGGTTGATATTAATTAACAAATATTATCCACTGAAAGACGAGGGTTGCGATAAAGTTGACTTTCAAAGAGATATGGAAACCAAAGAAAAAAACGATGAAATATATGATACCGTAAGAAATACTTTAGTGGAAGAAGGCGTCGTGTTTTTTGGAGGGTATGCGATTTCTCAATATAGTCAATATATGCCCAAACCTTTGCGTAAAAAAGTAGAACATATTCCTGATTTTGATGTTTTAGCTCATGATCCTAAAGCTAGTGCGGGAATTGTAAAAAAAAAATTAAAAGAGATTGGGGTAGATAACGCGAACATTTATAAACATGATGCTATTGGGGATATTATTCCGGTGCATTATGAAATACGAATCGGAGATGATACTATTGCGTTTTTATATAAGCCAGTCGCGTGTCATAGTTACAATGTACTTATGATGAACGATAAAAAAGTACGAATTGCAACAATTGATACCATGTTAAGTTTTTATTTGGCATTTATGTATGCGAATCGCGGATATTATGACAAAACGCGAATTCTATGCATGTCTAAATTCTTGTTTGATGTTCAACAAAAAAATAGACTAGAACAAAAGGGTTTGTTGAAACGGTTCAGTATTTTATGTTACGGACATCAGGACAGTCGGGAAGAAATGCGATCAGAAAAAACTAATAAATTCAAGGAACTCAAAGATAAAAAAGGAACCAAGGAATATGAAGAATGGTTCTTGAATTATATTCCTAAAGCCGAGCCCCAGGTTCAATTAAAGAAGGCTACACAAAGTAAAGGTAAAAAAAAAACAATTAAAATTAAAAGCACAAAAGCTAAAACGCTAAAAATTAACAAAACCAGACATAACAAATCTAAACATGTAAAAGTAAAGAACTGAACGTAATATTAAACATAATGCTAAATGCAATGCTAAATGCAATAATTACTCAATAAATAAATGTAAACATGTTGCATTATTTTGTAAATGTGAATGCCTTTTTTGTCTATGGATTTCTGCAAGATTTCATTGAGTACGTATAATTTATGCAAAAATAGCACAATTATATCAATGATTTTTACAAAGAAAAAATGTTTAATACAATCTACGATGTTCCATTGATCTGTAAAACTACATATATTCGTTTTCGCATTATGCATAAAAAATAGATGCGTTTCTAGCATTCCTTCCATCATGCGATGGATGTTAGATGTTTCGTTTTTAATGGATAACATGCCAGGTATTTTATCTAGATTGTGAATATTTAAATACAGTATACGAGATGATTCAGACGAGTCGTCTGCCTGAAATACAAACGGGTATAATCCATCTATATATTTATTTTTATAGTAAATTTGAGTATCAATAACGTAAGGGAACGAACAAGATCGTCGTATTATTTCAAAAAGATGATCTACGCTTTTGTATGTTTTTTTAACGACTCTTTTCCCAGTTTGTATATTATAATATGAAATGTATATTCTGTTATTAATTTTTTCTATGATATTGGACGGCAAATGTTGTTTTAAGAGAGAAAAAACATCGTCAAAAATGTTGACATTGTAATTATATTTAAAATGGGAATATGCTAGTTTATATATGTTAAAAATGAGTTTTTCATCGTCTATGAAATACAAAAGCGCAGTAATAGCGCCAATACTGCACCCTGATAGTTTTTTAATTGTAATAATTTGCTGTTGTTCTAGACCTTTTAGGTATATTAGAGATCCAGCTAAATAGCTTCCATTAAATAGTCCGCCTTCAAACACAACATCCAATTGCAAATGTTTTTCTTTTATTTCTTTAGGTATTTTTTTAATTAATTGATGGACATAAATATTCATATTATATTTGATGTATAACAAATATGATAGTTTATAACGAATATGATAGTTTATAACAAATATGATAGTTTATAACAAATAAATGATATGAGTTTGAATTATTTACCTTTTTGTTTCAAATATTCCAGGCACCATAAATAAGTTTCGTGGATTTGCCTATTCAATTCAGGGTCATCGGTTAATGTTTTTTCTACAAAAACACCATGACCGACTCCTTTTTCAAAATAATCTGAGGAAATATGATTTCCATAACGCGCGTCATCAATCTCATCTCCAAACGCCTCGGTAAATTTTCGTTTACCCAGACTAGATTCCATTCGGGAAGGTTTGGATTTTGTGCTCATTTATTACGTGGATTCGTGCCAAATTTAAATATTTGATTACTTAATAAATATATAAATTTAATTCAATTTTATTTACGCAATTTTATTTACGCAATTTATTTACGCAATTTATTTACGCAATTTACTTTCTTACGAGTGTCTATTTTCTAGTAAGCGGTTGACAACTTGGTCTGAGTTCATATTTTCGCTTAAATAAATATTTACAATTTCTGCAGGAGAATAAAACTTTTCTTTTATGTTAGAAAGCGATTTCGCATCAATTTGTTTCTTGAAAAAATTATAGTATATTTCTTGAATTGTATTTCGGTCTGCATTAGATAGCTCCATTGTAATGTCTATTCTCCCCGGTCGTATTAATGCTGGATCTAATTTATCATAATGATTACTTGTAATAATTAAAATACGACCCGGAGTTTCACGAATGCCATCCCAGAGATTTAATATATCGTCCAATGTGAGAGGTTCGTCTAATGTCATTGGATTCACTTTAATTATTTCCGATTCAGACATTTTTTCAATAAACTTTTCAATAGGAGCTTGATTTTTATTATTTATCTTTTTTTCATTATCTCGCTTTAATACAATATCTCCAATACAGTCAAT
>Ga0315284_10007872_pt1 | contig 15207 bp, 11 predicted proteins | sample YL17G09_16_MG_FD_203696 | JGI IMG/M metagenome (GOLD analysis project Ga0315284, IMG submission 203696) | Sediment microbial communities from Yellowstone Lake, YNP, Wyoming, USA - YL17G09_16 | ecosystem: Environmental > Aquatic > Freshwater > Lake > Sediment | place: USA: Wyoming | collected... | reverse complement strand
ACCTTCTCCTCCGGTGTCATCCCTTTCGTCTGGTAGTAGTGTAAGAGACGCACGAAATGTACCTGCTGCATAGTATCGTCATCCGGGAATTCCTTGCGAACTTCTTCCCAGATTGCTTGCTTTTCAGCTTCGGAGAGTATCAGCATTGCGTTCCTCCTTATAATTCGGGTGGCGTGACGATCTCAATAGAACCATACCCACTCAAGGCATTTATCAAGTTAATTTCACGTCGCGTAGCAACCTTAACCAGATGCTTATAATTCCAGCTAGCAAAATAGCTAATTCCATGAACCACTGCAATGGCAACGTGATCGGCATCTGCGGCGTATTTTTCCGGGATCACGCCACGCCTAACATATTCTACCGAGAGTAATAGTGCTTCATTAGTCACCGGTAGTATGTGAAAGTCGCGAATAAGGTCTTCCATAGACATTCGACGATCGGTATCTGGCGTATCCCGTATCTCCTGAAGGCTAATATCGGAAATCATGACCGTGTAAGATGAAATGCGTGTGCTCCAGAATAGCTGTGTAAGCTGCTGTCGATCAGGTGTTCTCGAATCGAAGTAGGCACTTGGCACTGTAGTATCAAGGTATAAATCCGGCTTAATCATGTTATAAGTATATACTAGAATGTATTTTCTGTCAGCGCATGCTCTTCCTCACACAACACCTTTGCCATCACCCGTCCTTCCGCTCGACCACGTTCACCAGGCAGTGCAGCGAGCCACCGAGGCGCCAGACCTTCGAGCAGTCGATGGGGACGACCGTGCAGCCTGTCGCCGATCGGAAGGATTCGGCGGCGGCGGCGTCCAGCATCCTGGCGCCGAAGGTGGGCATGTAGAAGATCGTGTTGCCGCCGCGCGTTTCGACGATGCCGTTGTTGTAGCTCATCCAGGCCCGGGGCGTGGCGGACGGCAGCAGGGGCACGCGGACCACGGCGTAGCCCAGCGACCGCATCCGGCGGGCAACACGATCCAGCCGGGCGATCAGATCGGACCGGAACGCGAGCGCGGCTTCACCGCCGGCCGCCCGCAGCGCGGCGAGCGTGTCGGGATGTGCGGCGGCGACCTTTTCCGCCGGCCGCACGTCGCCCACCGCCGCGGTGTTCCCGATCACCGTGAGGAACATGCCGAGGTGGTGATCCGGGGAGTCGTCCAGCCAGGTGATGTTGCGGGACAATTTGCGGCCGAGATGGTCCGTAAGCTCGGCGGTAGAGTGGAAGCGCGACCCGGCGCCTGGCGCATTCTTCTCGATGATGGCCGGGCCGGCGAAGAGGTGGCGGGCGGTGGCGAGGAAGTCTCCCCCGTCGAAGTCGGCCTCCGTCCCGCGGGCGCGAAAGAGGCGGCACGGGTCCAGCGCCAGGCGATAGGGCACCTCCTGGTCATTGGTGCGCAGCGGGTTGGCGGTTCGCGTCCGCGCCGGAGCGCAGAGCACGGCAGCGCCGTTACGGCCCGGCGTCCGCATCGCCACAAAGCGATCCTTCGACCAGGTGGAGATCTCCTTGCCGACCACCACGGTGCGGCAGCGTCCAGCGGGCCAGGACCGTCCCAACCGGGATTGCAGATCATCCAGGTCGGTTTGCTTCCCGACGACCCACACGACCTCCACGTCCCTGCCCACCGCCGACAGGAATTGCGCGTAGATCGGAGCGACCAGCGGGCCGGCGCCGGCGTGATATTGCATCACCACCCGCGAAATCCGTCCCCCATCTTCGCCCAGCGGCGCGGCCTGCTCGCACGGCCTACCGAGCGGACCGCGCAACGCCCCGATGAGCCCGCCGATCAACAGCCCGCCCACCGTGCCGATTATTAACGGGCGCAATTTCATGGACGCTCCCGGCCCTGCCTTACCTGTTCAGCGTCGCCCGCCCCACCTGAATGCCGGCCTGTGCGGCCGCGATGTTGAGCGAAGGCGCCGGTGCGAGCTGACCGGCTCCATTCAGGCTCAGGAACGAGAGAAGATTGAAATTCATGACGATACCGACGGACTGCACGGGGACAAGCATAAGGTTCCGCGCCTCGGGCTGTGGCGCCTGTATCGGGATGACATCCCGCGAGATATTTGACCGATCGAGGGCTTGCAGGTCGGCCGGCGCCGCCTTGCCGCCCAGCGTCGAACTGAGCACCATCTGGTAGCTGGTGACGCGCTGCAGTCTAAGAACCCGTTTCGCATCCTTACTATCGGCGGTTTCGGGCGCCGGCGGCGGCGCCGGCACCGCCCATGTCAACGGCAGATCGACGACGGTCGAGCCATTCCCGTCCGGGCCGACCGGCACGTCCGTATCGACTTTCGTCACCTGCACCGGCTTCGGCATCGAGCGCGCGTCCGGGTCCATCGTCGTGCTGAGTACCGTCACCGTCACGGGCACCCGGGTCAGGTCCGATCCCGACGGCGACGTCAGCGCGAGCAACACCTGCACCGGCTGCCCCGGCGCCGGCGTGGCCGACGCCGACACCCGCGCGCTGATCGAGGGGATGGTCAGTCCCACCGGCGGCAGCTCCGGCACAGCCAGCGCCGCCGCCGGCTCCGCCCAGCACACCGGCGGCGCCGTCACCCCCATCGTCAGCACCGCGACGCCCACCGCCACGATCAATGCGGTCAACCACTCCTGCTTTGTCATCGCACCCTCCTGTCAACGTAGAGCTCGGTATAACAGGTATACGATTGGGGAGGGGGAAACGTTACAGGAGACGGCGGAAAATATTAGAGGTGATTGAAAAATGAAAAATGAAAAATGCAAAGTGCAAATTGATTGCCATATTTAGTGCAGGCTTATGGTGTAAACGCTACAATTAGCTCGGACGGCAAAGTCTGGTGGATTACAAGCGCCGACGCCGCGGTCGCCCTCCTCGGCCCCAGCGCCGATGCCTCCCACAATTACGAGCGAACCCGCACCGACGCCCTGGTGGGCACGGCCCGCTGGGTGGCGGCGTATCTGCTGGAAGAATGTACGCGGGAAGGCGGAATATCGAGGCGAAAATCGCGTTAGGGGTGTGAAAAACTCATGACGTAAAACGGAAGATCCGTCGCCCGCGACTGGGTAGGATGCCGGAGGGACAGGAGAAATGCCGATGAGTCAAGGCTTCGCGCACGCTGTCCTAACCTAACACTCAGGAACCAACAGGTTCTAAATCGCCAACCCGGCGTAATGCCCTCTCCCTCCATCGGCGCACGCTCATCACGTCGAAACGCTCGCCTTCAAAGATGATTTGCTTCACGGGTTTCCTGCCGTTGTCGCTGGCGCGCTTCAACCAGTCACACACTTCCATCCAGCGGACTTCGCCATCCGAAGTGCGGATCACCAGCAGCACGGGGAACTGTTGTGCCATCCAGTAGTGCGCGTGGCGTTCGTCCTTGATGGTGAAGACTTCCACGCCGTCACCCTTCCGCTCGCGCAGGTAGGAATCGCCAGACTTGAGTTGCAGGTAGAGCTTCACACCCGTGGCCTCGTGCTGGTCGTCCTTGAATTCGATCTCCATGTCGATGCCATGGTCGCTGACATTGAACTCCCGGCTGATCTGTCCGGCCAGTGCCACGGTAGAGATCACCTCGCCGACAAGCGCGCGCTCCTTGCTCTCGTTGTCCAGCACGATGGCTGACTCCTCCTGCATGTCGCGCACCCGTTGCTGGATCTCGGGGCTGGCGAAACACTGCTCCAGCTCATCCCAGAGCATCACACGTTTCTCGCACTCGGAACAGATGATGCTCGGGGTCTCCTGCTTGGCCTTGCGGTGCTTGGACCAGCCCGCCGTATCGGATTCCGGCAGCAGGTTTTGCAACCAGGAGTTGAGCCGCTTCATGGCCACTTCACGGTTGCCCACCGGCGTGCCGCAGTGCGGGCAGACATAATGCCGCAACCGCTCCACCTCCTGGGCATGCTGCAGCAGGTGCTCGTGGACGTATTTGCTGAAGATGATCTTCTCCTCCACCGAAACCGCTGGATCGAAATATACCTCCAGTTCGCCAACACCCGGCGCGCACCGGGTCAACTTTACCCCAAGCTGTCTCCCGAGGTTTGTCTTGAAATCGGCGGCATAGCGCCAGAGATGATCCTGCTGGAACGGCCCGGTGTGATGCAGGCGCACGACTAGCGTGGCATAGATCTCGTCCAGAAAGCCCGTGAACCGGTAGCTCACAAGCACTGCTGGGAAGCGCACTTGCTCCGGTCGTTCGCGACGGTAGTAGCTCGGAAAGATCAGCAGGTTTCCCTGGTCGGTGGGCTGCCGCAGGCAAAGGCCGCGCTCCACCAGCGTCTGGTGCATGGCCAGCAGGACGAACCGTTCCTCGTCGCCTTCGAGTCTCGCCATCGAAGATTCGTATGCCAGGTCGCCCTTCAATACTTGCTCCTCCATAAGGCAGCCGCGCTGGTGTTCGTCCGCGCGTAGCGTTTGGATCACGGCCTGGGCGTAGGCGTTGATGCGCTCCGGCTGGAGCAGCACCCAACTACCGAACTTCAGCTCCCACACAACGCCGGGCCCGGCCAGCAGCGTCAGCACCGCGCGCAGTTCGTCGTCGGTGAAGCGCTTGAATTCGCCGGACAGCCGCAGATGCAGCGTCTCGCGCAATTCGTTGAAGCGCATCAACACCCGGTCCTTATCCTTCAGGCGGATGATCTCCTCCTTGAGCCGCTTGAAGAGAACCTCCGTGGTGCGGCACGGGATGTCGTCCCAGTTGATGCCGTCGAGGATGGCCTGTTTGAGTTCCTCGCAGCAGAGCCCGGTCTTCGCGCTGGTTTCCAAAAATGCCCGGAAGTTGCGCTCCTGCGCGAACTTCTCAACCTCGCTCCGGCTGACTCGCAGGCCTCCGGTATCCACGCGCCCGGCGACCAGCAGTTTGGCGAACTCTTTGCGCGAGGCGCGGGTAAGATCGCGGTCCCACTGACCCAGCGCCTCGAAAAGGTCCTCCTTCTGTCCGTCGAAGACAAGGACGGCCAGCGCGGTGTCTTCCATGTAAAGCTGGTGGATGAGCCGCTGGTCCGCCTGACCGCCGAAGTCCCAGAGCCATATCTCGCGGTCGACGCCGTCGGCGGAAGACACCGGCAGCTTCCATTGCGTGGCCCAGGCGCCCACAGTCGAGTCGCTGGGCTTCCAATCGTTCTGCGCCAGCCGCATAGAGAGCCCGGTCTTTCCAGCGCTGGTATCGCCGACGAGGAGGACTTTGGCGTTTGTGTATTGGACTTGCTCCGGTGGGGGGGCAAGAGGTGCGTGGACTACTGGTGCTCGCGTCTCGGTAATGAATTCCGACATATCCCACATCCGGATGCCGCCGTTGATGTCCCCGGAGAAGGCGTGACGTTCATCAGCGCTCCACGCCACAGTCCTGACGCCACCGGTGTGGCCAGCGAGCACGCGCAGGCATCGCCCCGTCTCCACGTCCCACAGTCGTATGGTATTGTCCTCGGAGCCGGAGAGAGCGCGGCGATTATCGGCGCTCCACGTTACGCTATTAACATCATCCGTATGGCCTTCGTGAATGTGCAGGCAGCGTCCAGTCTCTGCGTCCCACAGCCGCATGGTCTTGTCGTTTGAGCCGGAGAGGACCCGGCGTTTATCGGCGCTCCACGCCAGGCAGTGGACATCATTCGTATGGCCTTCGAGTATGCGCAGGCAGCGTCCCGTTTCCACGTCCCACAGACGCACGGCTTTGTCCCATGAGCCGGAGAAGGCGTGGCGTTGGTCGGCGCTCCACGCCACGCATCTGACGCCGGACACATGACCTTCGAGCACGCGCAGGCAGCGTCCCGTTTCCACGTCCCATAGCCGCACGGTCTTATCAGCGGCACAGGAGAGGGCGTGGCGTTGATCGGCGCTCCACGCCACGCTCCAGACGGCCTCACTGTGACCTTCGAGCACGCACAAGCAGCGCCCCGTCTCCACGTCCCACAACCGTATGGTCTTGTCCCAAGAACCCGAGAGGAAGCGGCATTGATCGGCTCTCCACGCTACACTCCAGATATGATCCGTATGGGCTTCGAACGTGCGCAGGCAGCACCCCGTCTCCACGTCCCACAGCCGCACGGTCTTGTCATCGCCGCCGGTGAGGGCGCGCTTTCCATCCGTACTGAAGGCGTAGGACCAGATATTCCCTTTGCAGTCAAGTTGGATGGCCTTTTCGCCAACCTGCTCGCACGCGGCCTTTGCTTCTGCCGCCGCCGGCTTCACTGGCGGGCGGCAGGCTTCGAGGAGCTTCGCATATTCCTGCTTGCGGTTCTCCAGGAGCCAGTTAATGTAAAGGAATTGCGCCAGGGAGCCTTTGATGGTGGTGTCGTCGAGCCGCAGGGGAATGAAACGGCGCTCCTGGTTAAGCGGGTCGCGAAACCGGAACGTGTGACTCTCCAACTGCGCCCAGTCCGAGCCGAACGCATTGGCCGACATGCAGAGCACGAGTACGCGGGAGTGCTCCAGCCCGTCCTCGATCTTCGCCAGGATATTGTCGCCGGGTTTGAGCACCCCTTCATCAAACCACACCTTCAGGCCGTCCCGCTGCAGCCGCTCCGCGATGGCGCGCACGATCGCCTTGTCCTTTGCACTGTGACTGAGGAAGACATCGTAGTGGAAGTCCGGCACTTGCGACATAGCGACACTCTTTCCGCGAGATCATAGAACTCGATAATGGCATCCCTGTCAAGCTGCAATTTGATTGCTTCGGTTTCCAAGGAGACGGTTGTATGCAATATAGTGTTTGATATTCTATCTGTCAACACTGGCGGCAGCTTTAGAAGAGGGGACAATGAGCTTGGAAGGTTCGCGGACGAGTTTGAAACGCCCTTCAGTTGAAAACAAACTTCATCCTTTACTTATGATAGGGTTCTCCCTTCATAATCTCAAATACCAGATACACCTGCTCCACCACCATCAACCGCATGAGCTGATGCGGGTGGGTGAATTTGAAATTCGCGTTAGTGATCGTAATTAGAGCCTGTCCCAAAGTCCACTCCCGGCGTGCGTGGCACGCACGCCGGGAGTGGACTTTGGGACAGGCTGCTATGTATAGTTTGGCGCCGGTCTGAGCGTGAGTTTTGACTGAGAGAGAGCGAGCGGGTATCCTGAGGACATGAATATTCTCGTCGTGGGCGGCGCCGGCTATATCGGCAGTCATATGGTGCGGTATCTTGCCGATGGGACCGGGCATCGCGCGGTGGCGCTGGATGACCTGTCCCGAGGGCATCGGGACGCGGTGATCGGCGCGGAGCTGGTGGTCGGTGATTATGGCGACGCGGCGCTGGTGGAGCGCCTGTGCCGCGAGCAGGAAATCGGCGCCGTGATGCATTTCGGCGCGGCCAGCCTGGTGGCCGAGTCGGTGGCGAACCCGGCGAAGTATTACGAAGACAACGTGGTGAAGGGCAAGCGGCTGATCGACGCCGCGCTGGCCGCGGGGGTGCGGCGGGTGATCTTCTCCTCTACCGCCGCCGTCTACGGCATTCCCGAGCGCGTGCCCATTCCGGAGGATGCGCAGACGCAGCCGATCAATCCCTACGGCCACACCAAACTGGCCTTCGAGGGATTACTGGATAATTACGCCGGCGCCTATGGGCTGCAATACATTTCCCTGCGCTATTTCAACGCCGCCGGCTCCGACCCCGGCGGGCGGATCGGCGAAGACCACACACCGGAGACGCACCTCATCCCGCTGGCGCTGCGGGTGGCGCTGGGGCAGCGGCCGGCCATCACAATCTACGGCGACGATTATCTCACGCCGGACGGCACGTGCATCCGCGATTACGTCCACGTCACCGACCTGGCCGCCGCGCACTTGCTGGCGCTGGAGCGGCTGGCGGCGGGCGGACCGTCGGGCGTCTACAACCTGGGCAGCGGGCAGGGATTCTCGGTGAAGGAGATCCTCGACGTCTGCCGCAAGGTGACCGGCCACCCCATCCCCGCGGAGACCGGCCCGCGGCGCCCGGGCGATCCCGCCGTGCTCGTCGCCGGCGCTGAGCGCGCGCGGGAGGAGCTGGGCTGGCAGCCGGTATTGACATCCATGCATGACATCGTCGCCACCGCCTGGCGCTGGCAGCAGGCGTACCCGGATGGATATGTGGTGTAAAGCCATTGGGAGTCTGGTGAATTATAATGCATGATCAGACCGATCAGACTGATCGGACCGATCGGTCTGATCCAATCGCTGATTGCCTGTCGCAAATTTTACACGATTGGCGTCCGGTTGCAATACTGCTGCACGAAATCACGAGGGAGTCTATCGATGAAACCCAACGAAGGCGAAATGACGCTGGAGTTAGAAGTATTGAAATGGGACGGCGCCGGTCTCATCCCCGCGGTCGTGCAGGACGCGGCGGGCGAGGTGCTGATGGTCGCCTACATGAACCGCGAGGCGCTGACGGAGACGCTCTCCACCGGCTTCGGCACCTACTACAGCCGCAGCCGCCGGGAGATGTGGCGCAAAGGCGAGACCAGCAGCCACCGGCAAAAGGTGCTGGAGCTGCGCCTGGACTGCGACCTGGACTGCGTTCTGCTGCGCGTGGAGCAGCTCGGCGGCGCCTGCCACACCGGCCATTACTCCTGCTTCTATCGCAAAGTGGAGGACGGGAAGCTGGTATTCACGGCATAGCCGGTGTTCGATGCGGAGGCAGTCTACAGCAAAGGATGATATGGAGTGCGGTGGCTCGACGGCGCTTCCGATGAATCCCGAAGGGATGACAGTCAATAGCCAGGGGTGAAGCGCAGCGGAACCCCTGGGAAGCGATTATTGGAGAGCCGAGCCCTGAAGGGGCGGCAGGATTATGAAGGCGGTACAGGTCTGCCGCCCCTTCAGGGCTTGCCGTATCTTATGCCTATGGTCCCAGGGGTTCCGCTACGCTCCACCCCTGGCTATTGACTGTCGCCTCTTCGAGGCTCAACAGAAAGCGGTGCCAGCCATCGCAAAAAAGGGGAAGCGGCGTCAAGCCGCCGCTCTCCAAAAAGACAGCGCATTATCCCCGATCTTTTGAAGGCGATACCGCTCGAGTTTTCCCGCGCGCTCGGACAGCGGCAGGCGGGCGTCGTGCTGGGCGACGAGGTGGCCGTCGGGGGCGAGGAGGCAGGTGTCAGCGACGGCGGTCAGGATACGGGCGCAGGCTTCGGCGTCGGCGAAGGGCGGGTCGAGGAAGATCAGGTCGAAGGTTTCGCCGGCGCGGGCCAGGTTGTCGAGGGCGCGGTCAACCGGCAGCGGAAGGACGGCGACCCGGTCTGCCACGCCGAGGGCGACGATGTTCTCGCGCAGGCAGGCGAGGGCGGGACGGGCCTTTTCCACGAAGACGGCGTGCGCGGCGCCGCGGCTCAGCGCCTCCAGGCCGACGCTGCCGGAGCCGGCGAACAGGTCGAGCACGCGGGCGTCCGGGATGTCGCGCGCGAGGATGTTGAACAGCGTCTCGCGCGCCAATCCGGAGGTGGGACGGGTCGCTTCGCCCTTCGGGGTTTTTAAGACGCGGCCACGAAATGTGCCTGACGTGATTCGCATAGTAAAAGCCCGGGGTACAGTCACTCATTTTCCGGTTATTCGTGTCAGCAGACAGGTGATATTCAACCGGGTGCGTATCGTATCCCTGACCGATAAATAGGGGGAAAATGAGTGACAGTCCCCCTCGGTCTACCGCATCAGATCGCTTCCACGGTGCTGATCAGCGGCATGGTGCTGATTTCGCCGTTGCGGAAGACGTGCCAGACGAGTTGGCGGCCGTCCAGGAACAGGCCGTCGCCTTCCACTGCGCCCAGCGGGCCGCTGACGCGCACCCGGCGCCGCGCCAGCCAGTTCATGGTGTTCCACGCATAGAGCACGCGGATGATGCCGCCTTCCCGCACGCGGGTAAGCGCGGCCATGATTTCCCGCGCCACCGCGGCCAGCACGTCCTCGCGGGAAATCGGGCGTCCCAGCAACGCATGCAGCGATCCCGCGCGGTCGCGCAGCGCGTCGGGGAATTCGTCGATCGTGCAATTCACGCCCACGCCAATGATCGCCGCGTCGCCGGTGGTCTCCACCAGGATGCCGGCCACCTTGCGGTCGCTGACCAGGATATCGTTCGGCCACTTGATGGCGGCGGGGATATCCAGAGCGCGCAGGCCGTTGGCCACGCCCACCCCGGTCAGGATCGCCAGGTGGGAAGGCGGCAGCATGGCGGGCAGGCGCACCAGCAGCGACATCAGCACGCTGCTGCCGGGCGGGGCGATCCACGGCGCGCCGAGCCGGCCGCGCCCGGCAGTCTGAAAGTCCGCGCTGATCAGCGTGCCGGCGGGAGCGCCGTTTCGCGCCATCTCCATGGCCAGGTCGTTCGTCGAGCTCGCCTCGGACTCGTGCCTGATGGTGAAATCGTCACCGAGGCGGCGGCGCACGTCTTCATAGTCCAGCATGATTGTAGTGTCATAAATTTCACGCGTACATGTCAATAGCAACCGCCACACCCGGCGGCATGGATGGTTTTCGGCACCAGCTTCATGCTCCGGCCCGATGCCACCGTCGTTGGGCGGTATTATTAATCATCGCGCGCCTTTCTTGTGCAAGGGAAGATTCGAGACCTATGGTACTCGTAACAGGCAACCTTGCACAATTATAAGCGCGTGCCCGTTCGCGAGTCTAATGCCCGTTGCCATATTTCGGAAGAGGCATTAGATTGGGGAACGGGCACGCGCCTGGCGGCGCTACTACGAACGGCGTTTCTCGTGTATACTACCGATACCACCATGGCCATTTTTCACACCGGATCGCAGGAATCCCCCGGCTCCCGCTGCAGCCTGACCGGCACGCGCTGGCTGTTTGCCGCGCCGCCGGAGGGCGCGGCGGCGCCGCCCGAGCTGCATCCCGCCGTCGCGCAGGTGCTGGCGTCGCGCGGCATCGTCACCGAGGAGGACCGGGCGGTCTTCATCGAGGCGAACCTGGCGATGCTGGCCGATCCCATGCTGCTGCCGGAGATGGCGGCGGCGGTGGAGGCGGTGCTGGACGCGCTACAACGCGGGGCGAGCATCCGGGTGTTCGGCGATTACGACGCGGACGGCATTACCGCCACCGCCCTGCTGGTGCGCGCGCTGGGGGCGTTGAGCGCGCGGAAGGACGCGGTGGACTGGTACTTGCCGCACCGCATCGATGACGGTTACGGCCTGAACCCGCAGGCGCTGGATGACGCGAAGGCCGACGGAGTGGAGCTGGGCATCACGGTGGACAACGGCATCACCGCCCACGCGCAACTCGAACACGCACGCGAGATCGGGCTGTCGATGATCGTCACCGACCACCACGAACCGGGCGAGCCGCTGCCGCCGGTGGTCGCGGTGCTCAACCCCAAGCGCGCCGACAGCGTCTACCCCTACCGCGAGCTGGCCGGCGTGGGGGTGGCGTTCATCCTGCTGCGCGCCGTGTGCGCCGCGCGGGGGTTCCCGCCCGATACGCCGATGAAGTTCCTCGACCTGGTGACCCTCGGCACGGTGGCGGACGTGGCGCCGCTGACCGGCGAAAACCGCATCCTGGTGCGCCACGGCCTGCCGATGCTGACCCCGCAGAGCAGGAAGGTCGGGCTGGCGGCGCTGCTGCGCGCGGTGGGCATCCGGGACCGCGCCAGCACCTACGACGTGGGCTTCCAGCTCGGGCCGCGGCTGAACGCCGCCGGGCGGATGGCGCACGCCGAGACCGCGCTCAAGCTCCTGCTGACCTCCGACCGTGAAGAGGCCGAATCCCTCGCCGCACAGCTCTGCGCGCACAACGAGCAGCGCCAGGAAGAGGAAGCGCACACCCTCGAGCAGGCGCAGAAGATGGTGGAGGCGCGCGATTGGGAGCACGAGAAGGTGCTGGTGCTCGACTCGGCGGAGTGGCATCCCGGCATCATCGGCATCGTCGCCTCGCGCATCGTGGAGCGGTATCACCGCCCGTGCGCGTTGATCGCCGTGCAGGATGGTGTTGGCAAGGGCTCCGCCCGCGCGCGGGCGCCGTTCCACCTCTGGGAGGCGCTGGGGGAGTGCGCCCACCTGCTGCAGCGCTTCGGCGGTCACCGGGTGGCGGCGGGCTTCGAGCTGGACGCGGCGAATATCCCCGCGCTGCGCGAGGCGCTGCTGGCCGTCGGCGAGCGCACGCTGACCGCGGAGGACCTGTGCCCCAGCCTGACCATCGACGCCTGGCTGGACGTCAACGAGGTGACCACCGGCTTCGCCCGGCAGGTGAAGGCGCTGGAGCCCTTCGGCATGGGCAATCCGTCGCCGGTGTTCGCCGCCGGCGACGTGGTGGTGCAGCACGCCGCCCGCCGCGGGCAGGACGGCAGCCACCTGGGCCTGACCCTGCGCACGCAGATGGGCGAGCGCCCGCTCTCCGCCATCTGGTTCCGCCACGGCGACCTCTTCGACCGCCTCTCCCCCGGCGCCCGCGCCGACGTCGCCTTCACCGTCGATCTGGACGTCTGGCAGGGGATCACCTCGGCGAAGCTGTTCGTCAAAGATATACTGGCCTAGTATTTCAGTGACTGGTAAGCCCTCCGAGTTATTTTTTTTCATGCTCATGCTCAAAAAATGCTGTAATGTTATGTAATATGCGCCTGCTTCGGTGGTTGAGTAGGCAGGTGAGCCTTCTCGAATCTTTCCGCGGCTAACTTGCCGTATCGAAACCACCGCGGTGACACGAAAGCCATGCATGAACGGGCGCTATCAGTGCGGTGGTTTCGATACGGCACGGTGACAACGAAAAGAGGCGGGAAGCTTACTTGCCTACTCAACCACCGGAACGAGCACTATTATTTGAAATAGAGCAAGCGCAAGAGCATGAGCATGAAACTACATTACAAGGAGTTCACCATGGCTTTAATGGACGATATCCACGCAGTTGCCGACACCTTCGGCGCCGATTTCTGCGGGATGGCGGACTTGTCGCTCGCGCATGACGAGATCGTCCGGCAGGGGGGCGAGGAAATCGGGAAGTATCCGCGGGCAATCTCGCTGGGGATCATCCTGCCGCACGCCATCGTGGATCAATTGCCCAACCGGTCGGACCCGGCGGTGGCGATGAGCTACCTCCATCACGCCTACGCCGTCATCAACGCGCGTCTCGATCAGCTCGCCTCGCTGGTCGCCGGGCGGGTGCAGCGCCGGGGATATGCCGTGATGCCGATGACCGTGAAGGAGCACCACGATAACGAGCGCATCTGCGCCGTGTTCTCGCACAAGCTGGCCGCCCACCTGGCCGGGTTCGGCTGGATCGGCAAAAGCTGCCTGCTGGTCACGCCACAGGCCGGCCCGCGCGCCCGCTGGGTCTCGGTGCTCACCGACGCCCCGCTGGAGCCGACCGGGGAACCGATGGCGCAGCGCTGCGGCGACTGCCGCGCCTGCGTGGATATCTGCCCGGTGGGCGCCTTCACCGGAGAGCCCTTCCGCCCGGAAGATCCCCGCGAAGTCCGTTACGACGCCCGCAAGTGCCAGCAGTATTTCGCGGAGCTGGCGCAGGCCGGCCGGCCTCCCGCGTGCGGCATGTGCCTGTACATCTGCCCGCATGGAAAACAGAGATTGTGAGCTACATCATTATGATTGCAAATTGATTTCGCGCGTGGTATACTAATCATGAAAGGAGATGACATGGCCAACATTACGGTACGAGACATCCCCGACGAGACCTACGAGCGCTTCAAGGGACTGGCAGAGCGCGAGCATCGTTCCCTCAACGCGGAGATAATTGTGGCCATGGATCGGCTGATCGCGCAGGATGCACTGCACCAGCAGCGCACCCAGGCACTTCAGCGCATCATTGCACGGCGCAAACAGATCCCGCCCACCGATATGGATAGTGTTGAATTGCTGCGGGAGGATCGAGCGCGATGAGTCTGCCATCCTGTGTCCTCGACGCAAGTGTGGCGGTGAAGCTCTTTTTAGCCGAGCCGTTCACCCCTGAAGTGACCGTGCTCTTTTCCGAGTATATTGCCCATCCCGAGCATGAGCCGTTTGTCGTGCCCGATCTGTTCTATATCGAGTGCGCCAACATCCTCTGGAAACGGGTGATGCGTCGGAAAGACCTGGATGCCACCCGTGCCAGACAACACATCGCCGATTTGCGAAACCTGAACATCCCGTCAGTCGGCATGGCGACATTGGCCGAACGAGCCGTGGAAATCGGCATGGTCTACGACATCACCGGCTATGATGCATCCTATGTGGCTCTGGTCGAGATACACGGAGTTCCTCTGCTCACCGGCGATCAGCGGCTCATCACCAAGCTGATGGACAGTCCGTTTTCACTGGTCAGTATCCCTGACTATATGGCCAGCTTCCTCGCAGCACAATGAGAAACGGTTATAATTCCGCCAGGAAGACGACGCGCTCCGCAGGAATCGTCAGCGTGGCGGGCAGCGCCGTCTCGCGCGGGTCGGCGAAGGCCTGATACAGCCGGCAGGCCCGCGGCGGGCGATCGCTGAAGCGCAAGTCCCGCGCCTCCAGATCCTCTGACCCCATGTTCCCCAGCACGAGGCACCGCCGGCCCGTCTTCACGTCGGCGAAGATCGTCCAGCGCGCGTTCGGGCTTCCCGCGAAGGAGCCGCCGGTCACGAGCAGCGAATCCGCGCGGTGGAAGATGCCCTCCGACGTCTCCAGCTTCTCCCCCAGCGATACCAGGTCGAACAGCTCGCGCCGGATCTTCGTGATCTCCGCCGCGTAATCCAGCAGCGCTTGCATCGGCGGGTAATCGAGCGGGCGCGTGTAGTTCGCCGGACCGACCAGCAGGTGGCTGCCGCCGAGCACGCCGGTATTCAGCCGGTGGTAATCATATGGCTGCGCTACCGGCACCGTCAGCGCGCGCTGCGGGAAGGCGGCCTTCAGCGGGTCGTCGCCGGCGCCCCACCAACTGGTATCCGTGTAGGACATCAGCCGGTCCCAGCCGCCTTCGTAGGAGAAGCAGAAGTCGGGGTTGATCGCCCGGCAGGCGGCCAGCATCTCCTCGACGAACCGCAGGATGCCTTCGTGGTGCGCGCGGTCGGGGTTCGTCCAGGTCAGCCGCGGGTTGAAGTCCATCGGCGTCTGGAAGAATTTGTCGATGTGCAGCCCATCGGCGCCGATCTCCACCAGCTTTTTGAATTGGCGGATGAGCAAGGCACGCACCTCCGGGTGGGCGGGGTTCATTTCGGTGAAGGGTCGCGCGGTGAAGAAGCGGGTGCGCGCGCTCAGCGTGCCCATGCCCCAGTAGTTGATGACGAAAAACTGCACGCCGTAGGGATCGAGGATGCGATATTGGTGCAGCTCGCGCTGATACCATTCCG
>Ga0315284_10007871_pt1 | contig 15209 bp, 11 predicted proteins | sample YL17G09_16_MG_FD_203696 | JGI IMG/M metagenome (GOLD analysis project Ga0315284, IMG submission 203696) | Sediment microbial communities from Yellowstone Lake, YNP, Wyoming, USA - YL17G09_16 | ecosystem: Environmental > Aquatic > Freshwater > Lake > Sediment | place: USA: Wyoming | collected... | reverse complement strand
GACGTTGTCTATTTGAATCCCTCTGACGTGGATTTTCCCATTGCTTTTAACATCATGGAAAAGGTTGAAATGGAAAACCGCCATTTGATTGCTTCCGGGTTAATGGGCGTATTCAAGAAAATCTGGCCTGATGTCTGGTCAGCCCGAATGGAATATATTCTCAACAACTGCATTTTAGCTCTTTTAGAGTACCCTGATTCAACGCTATTAGGCGTTAACCGGATGATGGCTGACGCTGATTACCGTAAAAAAGTGGTTGATCGGGTTACTGATCCTGTGGTTAAGTCTTTCTGGGTACAGGAATTCTCCCGTTACAACCAAAGATACGAGGTTGAAGCAACTGCCGCCATTCAGAATAAAGTTGGCCAGTTCATTTCCAATCCCTTGATCCGAAACCTTATCGGCCAGGTCAAGTCAAGCATTGACATGAGAAAGATCATGGATGAAAAGAAAATATTCATCCTTAACCTTTCCAAGGGCAGAATCGGAGAAGATAATTCCCAGCTTTTGGGCGCGCTTTTAATCACCAGACTTCAATTGGCAGCCATGTCTAGGGTGGATGTTCCTGAAGAGCAAAGGATTGATTTTTTCCTTTACGTTGATGAATTTCAGAACTTTGCCACTGAGTCTTTTGCCAACATTCTTTCTGAAGCTAGAAAATACCGCTTGTCTTTGATTTTAGGCCATCAGTACATATCGCAGATGGATGAAAAGGTAAGAGATGCTGTTTTTGGAAATATCGGGACCATTGTTTCCTTTAGAGTGGGCGCAGAAGACGCTGAGTTTTTGGAAAAAGAGTTCATGCCTGAATTCAATGCCCAGGACTTGGTTAATTTGCCAAAATACAATGTTTACCTTAAATTAATGATTAACGGAGTGGCCGGATCCGCATTTTCCGCCCAGACCCTTGCGCCCGCGTCTAAACTTGAGAAATCGAATCGGGAAAAAATAATCAAAACTTCAAGGGAAAGATATGGCGTGCCCCGAAAAATAATTGAAGAAAAGATCAGCCGGTGGGCCGGCGTCATTACCGTTCCGGAAAAAGTGATAGAGCAGGTAGGCGAGAATAAAAAAATGTACGATGCGGTTTGTTCTTCCTGCAAGAAGAACATTAAAGTGATATTTCCTCCGGACAGCAACAGGCCGGTTTACTGTAAATCCTGCTTAAAAAGGGTGAAGTCTGGTGAAAATACCACTGAGCCAAAACCCGAGCCCCTTTCTTTAGGGCAGGCTGTTGAGAAAATGACTATTCCTTTTTCCATTAAGAAGAAAATTGCTGTTGAAGAGGTAAAAAAACCAAAAAGAAAGGAGGTTAATTTAGAAGAATTAAAACAAACTTTAAAAGAGTCATTAAAAGAAATACAAAGCCAGGATAACAATCAGAAAAAAATATGAAAACCCTAAAGGATTTTGATCTGCAAGGTAAAAGGGTTCTTTTAAGAGTCGATTTTAATGTTCCTTTGAGCAATCAGAACCGGATTCTCGAAGATTTTAGAGTCAGGCAGACAATACCTACGATTGAATACCTGATCAAAAACGGAGCCAAGATCATTATCATGAGTCATTTGGGTGATCCGGAGGGTCAGGTGATAGAAAGCATGAGGCTGGGTCCGGTTCAGCAAAGGCTGGCTGAACTTTTGGAGATTCCAGTGGCCATGGCGCCTGACTGCATCGGTCCGGAAGTGGAAGCCATGATTAAAGAAATGGATTCAGGGGAAATGCTGTTTTTGGAGAATTTAAGATTTCACAAAGGAGAGGAGGAAAACGATGAGCAGTTTGCTGATGAACTGGCCAAGCTGGGTGATATATTTATTAATGATGCTTTTGGGGTCTGCCACCGCGATCACGCTTCAATCACCGGTCTGGCTAAAAGGCTTCCCAGCGGTGCTGGCCTGGTTTTAGAAAAAGAAATTACGACTCTAACCAATTTCATGGCCAATCCGGCCAAGCCGTTAATTGCTGTGATCGGAGGAAAGAAGGTTGAAACCAAATCAAAAGTCATTAACAAGATTTCTGATATTGCTGATTTCGTTTTCATCAACGGTCCCTTAGAAAGGGAAGTCAAAGAAAAGGGCATTAAATTCATCCACCCGGAAAAGATCATTGCACCTCTAGATGAGACTGAAGGAAAAGACATTGGAGAAAAAACAATCAGTCTGTTTAAAGAGAAGGTGAAAACAGCAAAAACGATTTTTTGGAACGGTCCTTTTGGTTTGATTGAAGATGAAAGGTTTAAAAAAGGAACGGAAGAAATGGCCAAAATTATTGCAGAAAGCCCTGCATATACCGTGATTGGAGGGGGAGAGACAGTGGAGTTCGTCAATAAAATGAATCTTATTCCCAAATTCAAATACGTTTCTACTGGAGGCGGGGCAATGCTGAATTTCCTTTCGGGGGAGAAACTGCCTGGCATCGAGGCGTTGAAATAACATTAAAGCCTGCCTTAATTTGGCAGGTTTTACTTTACTTTCACATGGAAATCAAAAACTTAAAAAAAGCGGCACAAAGAATACAAGAAGCGATTGAAAAAAGAGAAAATATTCTCATCTGCGGCGACTCTGATTTAGACGGAGTGGCAGCTGTTGTTATCCTGGAAGAGACCATTAGAAGCAGCGGAGGCAGAGTAAAAGCAATCTATTTTCCCAATCGGGAGAAAGAAGGTTACGGAATTACAGAAACCAGTTTAAGGCATTTCAAGAAACACCTGCCTGCGCTTTTAATTTCAGTTGATTTTGGCATCAGCAACTTCAAAGAAATTAAAATAGCTAAAGAGATGGGTTTTGAAGTAATAGTGATCGATCATCATCAGATTTTAGATGAATTGCCGGAAGCTGATATTATCGTTGATCCTAAACAAAAAGAGGATAAGTATCCCTTTAAGGAATTTTCAGCAGCTGGTTTGGTATTTAAGCTGTCGGAGATTGTTTTGGGCGATCATGCTTCAGCCCGTTTGAAAAAATCCCTTTTAGAAATGGCTGCCCTTTCGACGGTTGCTGATATGATGCCCAGGGAGTCGGAAAACAGGTTAATTATTGAACAAGGACTTTTTGCTCTTGAAAAAACATCACGGCCGGGTATTAAAGCTTTTTTTGAAAGCAATGAGTTTAAAAGCTATGTCAATCAAAATGAAATAATTTCTAAAATGATTTCCATTCTTAATGTAAGAGATGTAAAGTATAATCTGCCGGCCAGCTTCAGGTTGCTAACTTGTCCTTCCTTAACTGAATCAAAAAAATTAGTTAAAAAGCTTTTGAAAAAAAACGATCTGAGAAAGAAAAAGATTGAAAAAACAGTTATTGAAATCGAAAAGCTAATGGTTTTAAAGAACGAGCCTTTAATTTTTGAAGGAGAGAGGCGATTCGATTCTTTCGTTTTAAGTTCAGTTGCCTCAATATTAACCCACCGCCACTTAAAACCCGTCTTTCTTTACAAAAAGATGGCTAAAGAAAGCCAAGGCACAATCCGCTCGCCGGCCGGAATTGATACAGTTGATCTTATGAAGAAATGTAAGAAGCATCTTCTCACTTTTGGCGGTCATGCCCAAGCTTCTGGTTTTCGGGCTAAAAACCAAAACCTGGATAAATTTAAAAACTGTTTAATTAAGGAATTAAAACAATGAAAAAAATAATGATTTTTACTGACGGCGGTTCCCGGAGTAATCCCGGCCCAGCTGCCATTGGCGTGGTTTTTGCCAATGAAAAAGGCCAGACTTGTAAGAAGTATTCCCATTATTTGGGAGATGACATTACCAACAACGAGGCCGAATACCAGGCCGTTGTTTTTGCGCTTCAGAAATTCAAGGCCTTGTTCGGCAAGCAGCTGGCTAAAAGCAGCGAGGTTGAGTTAAAGTCTGATTCAGAGCTTTTGGTTAAGCAGTTAAACGGAGAATACAAGCTATTAGACTCAAAGATCCAGGAACTTTTCATTGTTATCTGGAATTTAAAGATCGATTTTAAGAAAATCAAGTTTACTCTGATTCCAAGGGAGAAAAATACTGAGGCCGATGCTTTGGTAAACGAAGCCTTGGACAAGGAGAGAAGGACTCAAACCCTGCTTTAATCAAAACAAAAAATCCGTTTGAATGAACGGGTTTTTGTTGTCCTAGCAAGTCTGTAAGCCGAATTCTGTTTCGTCTTGCGACGACGGTGATTATCTGTCTGGGCCTGAAATTACTTTCAAGCTCGAGCGAACCACTTTTCACAAAAGTCCTTCGATAACCGATAAGACCTCTGATTTGTTCTTGCACCCGATAAGGATTTAGCCGTTTCACCCCTGCATTGCTGCAGGGCTTCCCAAAACTTGTTTTGGGCTGTCAGACCTTTCGACCTGACACGTCTCTGTTCGCACCTCTAGCCTTTCGGCCGACGGCTGTTAGCCGCTACCCTTTTACCGGACTATTTGTCCGGGAGTGTTCGGACTTTCCTCCCTCTGCCGGTTTTCGGCAAAAGGCAATCACCCGACTTACTAGGACAAGACAATTCTACCAATAAAAAATGCATTTGTCAAATTAAGATTTTAGGGTAGAATAGCTTTAGAATGATCAAACGATTTTTAAACTCTCGATCCAAATCAATTACCTTTGCCGCTTTTTTATTGAGTTTTTCAGCAATTGTCAGCGCGGCTTTAGGAATCATCAGGGACCGGCTTTTAGCTGGGAAATTCGGAGCTAGCGCGGAACTGGATATTTACTTTGCTGCTTTTCGGATCCCTGATTTTGTCTACGGTATTTTGGTCTTGGGCGGAGTAGCTGTTGTCTTTATGCCTTTATTCTCCGAATACTTTAAAAAGGATGAAAAAGAAGCCTGGTATTTTGCCAACAATCTCTTGAATTGTCTCTGGGTTTTAATGGTTTTAATCTGCTTTACCCTTTTCCTTTTTGCTCCGTTGATTGTCAATTTAATTACGCCCGGATTTAGTCCGGAGCAGAAGCAGCTGACCGTTTCTCTGACCAGAATCATGTTTTTAAGCCCGGTCTTTTTTGGCTTGGCCAGCATTTTTTCCGGTTTGCTTCAGTATTTCAACCAGTTTTTAGTTTATTCCATTGCCCCCCTTTTATATAATCTGGGGATCATCATCGGTATTGTTTTCTTTTATCCAGTTTTTGGCTTAAGGGGTTTAGGCTACGGAGTTGTTTTGGGCGCATTTGTTTTTTGGCTTCTGCAGATTCCGGCTGCCAGGATGTCCGGATACAAATACCAGCTGCTTTTAAATTTCCGCTCCCCCGGACTAATCAGGGCCATTAAGCAGATGATTCCGAGGACAATCGGCGCAGCCGCCTATCAGATCAACTTGGTGATCATTACCGCCATTGCTTCCCAGCTGGTTGAAGGGTCGATCACTATTTTTAACTTTTCTAACAACATGCAGGCCTTTCCGGTAAATCTGATCGGCATTCCTTTTGCCCTGGCTGCTTTTCCCGTCCTGTCCCAAGCTTGGGCCGCCAAGGCAAAAGAAAAGTTCTTGGATTCTTTTTCTTCAACCTTTCGGCAGATCCTGTTTTTAATCATTCCCTGCTCCGCTCTTTTATTCGTCTTAAGGGCTCAGGTGGTCAGGTTGATCTTGGGAACCGGTGAGTATAATTGGTGGGCTACTAGGCTGACAGCTGCTTCTTTGGGTGTTTTTTCTTTGGGCATCATCGCTCTGGCTTTCATTCCGCTTTTGGTCAGGGCTTTTTATTCCTTTCACGACACCAAGACCCCGGTTTTCATTAGTTTATCTGCTATGTTAATAAACATTCTGCTTTGCTATCTTTTTGTTTTTCTTTTGGGTTTTCATAATGGTTTTGAGAATTTTATCGCTTCGATCTTAAAACTGAAAGGTTTAGGCAATATCCAGGTTTTAGGCCTTCCTTTGGCCCTTTCTCTTTCAGCCATCATCCAAGTTACCTTGCTTTTGGTTTTTTTAAAGAGAAGGCTTTTGGAAATCAAGCTCAGGGAAATATGCAAGTCTTTGGAAAAGATTGTTTACTCTACTTTTTTCATGTCCCTTCTGGCTTACTTGACCTTGGTTATTGTCGCCCAGGTTTTTACTTCATTATCTTTAGAGATTGATACTTTTTTTGAGCTTTTGATACAAACAGGTTTGGCTGCTTTAGTTGGAGGAACAGCATATCTTTTAATTAATTATTACTTTAAATCCCCTGAGCTTAGAACCATTAAGTCTTCGGTAATCAATCAGTTTAGAAAACGCTGATGAATAATATTAGAAACTTTTGCATAATCAGTCACGTCGATCACGGTAAGTCAACTCTGGCTGACCGTTTTTTGGAATTAACTAATACGGTTCCCAAAGAAAAAATGAGGGAGCAGTTCTTGGACGCCATGGATTTAGAAAGGGAAAAAGGCATTACCATTAAGATGCAGCCGGTAAGAATGGAATATGAGAATCATATTCTTAACCTGATTGACACGCCCGGACACGTTGATTTCAACTATGAAGTTTCCAGGTCTTTGGCAGCTGTGGAAGGAGCCATACTTTTGGTTGACGCTTCCAAAGGCATTCAAGCTCAGACTATTTCCAACTTGGATTTAGCCAAGAAGCAGAATCTTAAAATTATTCCGGCCATAAATAAAATTGATATGGCTCAGGCCAGGATCGAAGAGACAAAAAAAGACCTTTCTTCCTTGCTTAACGTTTCTTCTGATGAAATATTTTTAATTTCCGGAAAGCAGGGAACCAATGTTTTAGAATTGCTAAAGGCCGTAATTTTTCAAGTGCCCAGCCCCAAAGGAAATATTGATGGGCCTTTTAGAGCTTTGATTATTGATTCCAAGTACGACCCATATAAAGGTGTGGTTGCCTATATCAGGGTGTTTGACGGTTCGATTAAGGCTGGCAATAGGATCCGTTTGTTGCAGGCGCAAATTGACAGTGAAGCCAAAGAAGTAGGATATTTCAAGCCTGACTTAAGACAGTCGGAAATTTTAAAGACCGGAGAAATCGGATACTTAGCTACCGGCATTAAGGAACCGGGAAAAGTCAGGGTCGGAGATACGATTACTTTTTCTGATTCCAGTTTGTCCTGGCAGAAGATCAAGCCACTTTCTGGATACAAGGAGCCCAAGCCAATGGTTTTTTTAAGCATCTATCCTGAAGATCCGAATAACTTTGAACTTTTAAAAGAGAGTTTGGAGAAGCTTAAACTAAATGACGCTTCATTAAGCTTCAGTCCTGAGACCAAGGAAGGACTTGGCAGGGGATTCCGCTGCGGGTTTTTAGGCCTGCTTCATGCTGAGATAGTAACGGAAAGACTAAGAAGAGAATTCAGTCTGCCCAGTCAGAAAAAGACCGGATCAGGATTAAATCTTATCCTTTCCACGCCTTCGGTTGTTTATCTTATAACCAACCAGGACGATAAAGAGACTTTCATTTACACTCCCAGCGACTGGCCCGATGCCACGAGGATCAAACGGGCCAAAGAGCTTTGGGCCAGGCTAGTGGTCCTTACGCCAATGAATTACTTGGGTAAGGTTTTGGATCTTTTAAAAACAATTGAATCAAAGCATGTCAAAAACGATTATTTGGGAACGGAAAAAGCAGAGCTGACCTACGAGGTTCCATTAAGGGAAATCATTAACAAGAATTTCTATGACCGATTAAAAAGCATTTCCCAGGGCTTTGCCTCCATGAACTACGAAATCCTTGATTGGAGATTAGGCAGCTTTGTAAAGCTTGATATCTTGATCTTAGGCAAGAAGGAAGAGACTTTTTCTAAAATCGTGGCAGAAAAGGATGCCTTTCGTGAAGCCAGGGAAATGGTTGAGAAATTGAAAGAGATTATACCTTCCCAATTGTTTGCTCTCCCTATCCAGGCAGCTATTGGCGGAAAGGTGGTTGCTCGAGAAACCGTGAAAGCCTTAAGAAGGGATGTGATTGCTCCGCTTTACGGAGGGGATTACACCAGGAAAAAAAAGCTCTTGGAGAAACAGAAAAAAGGTAAGCAGAAACTAAAAGAGAGGGGTAAAATCAGAATTCCCTCCCAGGTCTTTTTAGATATGTTCAGGGGTTGAAATAAAAAAGGTTTGAGATATATTATCTAAATAGGGGAGCGATTGAAAGAATCATGCTGATGATTACCAAAGATACGATGATTGTCCAGAAAACCCTAAATATGGTCTTTGAATTCCATTTCATATTACTTAGAACATGATACCAAGAAAAAGGAAAAATAGGAAATTCGAGGCTTTTCAGGAATTCTTTTTCGCTTTTTTAATCACTTTCATTTTTTTAAGCATTGCCGGCTTTCTTGTTTTTTCCAACGTTAAAATGAATAAGAAAAGGGCAGAAATGACTAATACGATCGAGGATTTACAGAAGGAGCTCCAGGCCTTAGAGGACAGAAACGCCAAATTAAAAGCAGGAATCAGCGAAGCAGGGACTGAAACATTCTGGGAAGAAAAGATCAGGGAGCAGGGGTATAAAAAGCCGGGCGAGGAGGCAATAGTAGTCCTTCCTCCGGAAGAAAACCAGGCAACTACCAGCGTACCTCCTGAGAAAAATTTCTGGGAAAAGATAATTGACCGGATCGGTCTATAGTGCGGGATTAGTTGAGCGGTTCAACGTGACCTTCCCAAGGTTAAGAGACGGGTTCGACTCCCGTATCCCGCTGGCCAGCGTAGCTCAGTCGGCAGAGCAGGGCTTTCGTAAAGCTCAGGTCGTCAGTTCGAATCTGACCGCTGGCTCTTTTTTATTTTGATATTGACCTCTCATTTGCTATAATTCAATAATTAAGCAAATTATTCGATTTTATTATGGCAAACATACCTGAGAAAAAACAAGAGATTGGAAAGATGGCTGAGCAGGAAAGAGAAAGGGTGATTGATGACGTATATGAGAAAAGCCTTGAGACTTTTAAGGAACAGGAGCCAATTCTTGAAAAGGAAAGAGTTACGGCCGAGGAGCTGGAAAAAGTAAGGCAGGGGCTTTTAGTTCAAGTAGCTGATGAAGAAGAGGTTAAAAAAGAAGCAAAAAAGATAGACGCTATTGACGATCTGGGAGGCAGGATAAACAAGTTAGTAGAGGTTGCCAAAGAACAAGGCATCTTTTTTGCCGTGGAAGTTGCTAAAAAAAGCTCAGATCCTTACACGCTAGATGTTTTTCACGACTTAATGGCTAAAGACGGATTTTTCCAAAGGTTTAAACGCTAATCTCAATGTCTACTGCGTTAATTCTAATTATTCTTTTTATAGTATTAGTTTTAATAGCGGTTTTTTCTTTTATCTCTTCCAGAAAGCAGGATAGAATCCAGGTATTAAACAGCTTTGAAAGCACGCTTTTTTTAATAATGATGCCAAGGTACGACTTAAAGAAAGAAGGAGCCGTTCCAAAGGATGAGAAAAACCTGATCGCTCAGATGGAGCAGATCTATTCCAACCTATTGTATTTTCAAAAAGGAAAGGATCAAAAAATTACTTTAGAGATTGCTTCTAAAGTAGGAGGTAGCGACATTGCTTTTTACATTTCTGTTCCCAATAATATGGCAGCCGGTTTTGAAAAACATGTCCAGGGAGTTTATCCGGGAGCAGTAATTGAAAAGATTCCCCAGGACTATACTATCTTTGAGCCAGCTGGTTTTACAGCCGGTTCCAGCCTGAAACTAAGCGAGAGCGCTTTTCTTCCCATTAATACTTACAAGAATCTGGAAAAAGACCCTTTGGCATCCCTGACCAATAGCCTGAGCAAGATCAAGGCTGAGGAAGGAGCAGCCATACAGATTGTCTGCAGACCTTATACGGATCACAAGAAGTGGAAAAAAACAGGGGATAAAATACTTTTTAAGATCAAAGAGGGAAAATCTTTGGGTAGTTCGATAGCAGGGGCGACCAAATCCGTTTTTGAGGAATTCATTTCTGATTTCTTCGGCATAATATCCGGGGAGAAAGTGAAGCAAAAGCAGGAGGAAAAAGAAAATCAGTTGAAGCAAAAGCCCCAGAAAGTTGATGAAAGAATCGTTAAAGGAATCCAGGAAAAGATTCAAAAGCAGATTTTTGAGGTTAATATCAGGTTAATGGCTTCGGCCCAGAACCAGGAAAGGGCCAATGAAATTCTTAGCAGCTTGGAAAGCGTTTTCGGCCAGTATTCCATTTTTGATTTAAACAGCTTCAAGTCTTTGAGAATGGAGAACAAAAGGCTTCAGAAGCTTGTATATGATTTCAGTTTCAGGAATTTCAACCCTAATATGACCTGTGTCTTGAATGTTGAGGAACTGACCGGTATATATCATTTTCCCACCCTGACCACTGAAACCCCGTATATTAAATCAGCTAAAACCGCTATTGCTGCTCCGCCCAGCGATCTGCCTGATGAGGGAATGAATTTGATCGGCCGGGTCGCTTTTCGGGGTGAAGAGAAAAAAGTATATTTTGCATCTAGAAATGACAGAAGAAGGCATTTCTATCTCATTGGTCAGACCGGTACCGGTAAAACCTCGCTTTTAAGAGAAATGATCAGGCAGGATATCGAGAACGGCGAGGGGGTGGGTGTGATAGACCCGCACGGGGAATTGATTGAAGACACTTTGGCCAATATTCCCAAAGAAAGGGCTGAAGACGTTGTTTTGTTTGAGCCTTTTGATCTTGAGAGGCCGATCGGTTTAAACATGCTTGAATATGACACTCCGGAGCAAAAAGATTTTGCGGTACAAGAAATGATTGCCATCTTCTACAAGCTTTTCCCTCCGGAAATCATTGGTCCCATGTTTGAACATTACATGAGAAATGCCATGCTGGCCATTATGGCTGACCAGAATAATCCGGGAACCCTGGTTGAAATTCCCAGAATGTTTACTGACGAGCAGTACATGGATAACAGATTAAGAAGAGTTTCTGATCCTATTGTGCGTAATTTCTGGTTAAAGGAATGGAAGCAGACGACTGGTTCTACCAGATCAGACATGCTGGGATATGTTGTTTCCAAAGTGGGTAGGTTTATTGAAAATGAAATGATGAGAAACATCATCGGCCAGTCTCACAGCGGCTTTGATTTGTCTAAGATCCTTGATGAGAAAAAGATATTTTTAGCCAATCTTTCCAAGGGTATGACCGGAGAGGTGAACAGCTCGTTATTAGGATTGATTTTAGTTTCCAAGATACAGATGGCAGCCATGAGAAGGGCCAGGATTGCCGAAGAGGAGAGAAAGGACTTTTACCTATATATTGATGAGTTTCAGAACTTCACCACTAATTCCATTTCCACTATTCTGTCTGAAGCCAGAAAATACAAACTCAATCTTATCATGGCTCATCAGTACATCCCCCAGTTAATGCCGGAAATCAGAAATGCAGTTTTGGGGAACGTCGGTTCCATCGGAGCTTTCAGGATAGGGGCTGAGGATGCCGAGCTTTTAGAAAAGCAGTTTGCTCCTGAGTTTTCCAGGTTTGATCTTGTCAATTTGGACAATTTTAATCTAATATTAAAGATGATGATTAACAACAAGATATCTTCCGCTTTCAAGATGGAACTGATAAGATACCAGGAAGGGAATAAGGAAATCGTCGAGCCGATCAAGAAGATATCAAGATTAAAATACGGCCGGCCCAAGAACTTGGTGGAGGCCGAGATAATGGAAAGGTCGAACCTATTCAATACTAATCAATAATTATGGCGAAAAAACAGGAAAAAGGTTCAGAGTTTTTTAGAGGACAAGGGGAAGCAGGAAAAGAAGGAGGGGAAACCAGAAAAACAATAGAAGTATTAGAGCCAGAAACGCCCTGGACTCAAGATTTGCTTGGCGAAGAGAAGTCAGTCATTGACAATTACGAAAAACAGGCATCTCTTAGCACTAACAGTAAAAAAACAGTTGAGTCAGTTTTAACTGAGGAAATCTATCAGGTAAGGAATAATTTCGTTAAAGAATATTTTGCTAGCCATGAAAATGAGATACAAGAAAAAGGATATGATGTTAAGAGCCAGGACCTAGGATACATGTATAAAGTGGCCAGCGAAATGGGTGCTCTTAATGAGCTTAAAAAAGACAAAAAATACAAAGAGCAATTTGAGCGTCTTGATGATCTTGCTGCTTTAAGAATGGATTTTCAGAGCGAGAATCCTTCTTGGAACGGCAGGTGGCAGGCAATTGGTGCTTTGGGAAAGAGGATAGAAGAACTAAGTCAAGAAGAAACAGGAAGTAAAGATGAAAAAAAGATTAAAGAGGTTAGAGCTGAAATTAGTAGGCTCAGTCAAGTTAGAAAAGAAATAGCTGAAAAGATGACCGGAAGGGATTTAAAAAAAGAGGCTGAGAAAACAATACCTGTTCCTTCGATAGAACAAGTAATAAATGCAAAAAATAAGCGCGAAGAAAAAGAAAAAAATGAGCGCAAAGAATACGTTACATTGGTGACAGACGGAAGGCTTTATGGTCTTAATAGATTAAGTCGTAACGAATTCCTTAATAAATATTACCCAGAGGCGAAGATTACAACCAGCGGTATCCTTAGAAAAAGGATAGTATTTATTAGGGGCGATTCTCAGCAAATTTGCAAGAGTGAAGAAGAATTAAATAATCATATTATAGCCTTGAAAGTACAAGAGAAACAAAAGGTTATAAATGAGGCTGGAATAGAATGGTATAAGATGAGACAAGAACAAATGACACCGGAACAAAGAGAATATGAAAAGAGGCACGATCAATTTATAAAAGAACAAACAGAAACAAAGATAAATGAATGCGATCATCCAATTATCAGGGAGTTTTTAAGTCAATATTACCCAGAGGCGAAGATTACAACCAGCGGTATGCTCAGAAGAAGGATTGTATTAGATATTGGTGTACTGAAAACCGATTTCAAGAGTGAAGAAGAATTAAATAGATTTATCCTATCTTTAAGAGAACAAGAAAAGCAAAAAATAATGGATAAAGCTGAATTAGATTGGCATTTATCAGAAAGAGAAAAAGATGTAATGAAAAAAATGGAAGCAGAGCTCGATCAGATGTCGGACCTGCCCGAAGGCGCCATCAGGGAGAATTACAGAAAGGTTAAGACCGAAGTAATTAGAAAACACAGGGAAATGCTAATTAAGCAAGAACCAAAGAACGCAGAAGCTTTGAAAGCATTAGAGAAACAATTTGATGGAAGTGGTCGTAATCCAGCCGAAATGATTGAAAAAGCATATAATCGAGAGGGTCTTGAGCTCACTGGTGAGTGGAAGGATGACAGAGAACAAATTGGTGATTTCTTAAAGGAAGAATGGGGCTTGGATATTCCAGAAAAGATGATGGATAAATTATATAGAACAATGACCACGAAAGAAAAACAAATATATCAGAATGAGTACAAAAAAAGGATTGGTTTCTTGGGTTGGCTGCTGAGATTTGTATTCCTTGCTTTTTCGGAAGGTGTGGAAGTTGTTTCAGCCAAGCCGGAAACTAAAAGAAAAACCAGGAAAAAAGCAAAACCATGACTAATATCTTACTAAACAACAAAAGCTTAGAAATGTTTATTCAGACGGTCGGAATTGATCAGGAAGAAAAGGACTTTATGCTTTCCAAGCTTCCTCAAATGGATTTGGAAGAAAGAATGAAATTATTCGATGTCTTAAAAGAGATTTATCTCTTGGATCTTGAAGAAGAAAAAGCCGTAGCCAGAGCAAAAAGAATCAGGCAGGGTTAAAAAACCTGAATTTGCTAATCTGGTTTTGGATTAGAAGAACTGTTTAGAATTGAAAAACAGGCAACAGCATCTGCCTGTTTTTTGATTTGATAAAGTCATTTAAATTTAACAAAATGAATTAGGGCGAGAGAAATTTCCACTTTTCTTTTTTTAAAAAAATGATAGAATGTAAACATGATTAATTTAAATCAAAAGATTGAAGAATTAACTAAAAGGCTCATTAAAATCGAGCACTGTCTTTGACCTAGTAAAAGCGGGAAAAAAAATCAAGCAGTTGGAAAAAGAAACAGAAAAGCCTGATTTCTGGAAGGATAAGGAAAGGGCAATTGAAGCCAGCCAGGAATTAGCCGGGCTCAAAGAAGAAATAGATGGATTTAGCAGGCTGAAAAAAGATTTGGATGATTTAAAGAAATTAGCTGAGACTGATTCTAATAAAGTAGTAGAGGAATTAATTGCTGATTTTGAAAAGCAGTTTAAAAAAGCAGAAGTCAAGATCTTTTTTTCAGGTAAGTATGATAAAGGAAACGCGATCCTTTCTGTTTATAGCGGTGCCGGAGGACAGGATGCCCAGGATTGGGCAAGCATGCTCTTAAGGATGTATCAAAGGTATGCTGAAATCAAAGGATTTAATGTCAAACTTCTTCAACAGTCTTTTGGGGAAGGCGGAGGCCCGGAAGGAAGAATTGGAACTAAATCAGTGACTTTGGAAATAAAAGGAAGCTATGCTTACGGCTTTTTAAGAGGGGAAAACGGAGTGCACCGACTGGTCAGAATTTCTCCTTTTTCCGCCAAATCCCTAAGACATACTTCTTTTGCCCTGGTTGAGGTTTTGCCTGAGATCAATTTGGAAAAGGATGAGATTAAGATCAAACCAGAGGATTTAAGAGTTGATTATTACCGGGCTTCAGGGCCAGGAGGCCAGTATGTGAATAAAAGAGAAACAGCGGTCAGGATCACCCATTTGCCCACCAATATCACTGTAACCTGCCAGAGCGAACGCTTGCAGGGCCTAAACAGGGATAAGGCCTTAAAGGTTCTGGCTGGCAAGCTCTTCCAATTAAGCCAGGAAAAGAGTAGAAAGGAATTGAAAGAGATCAAAGGAGAACTGATTTCAGCCAGCTGGGGTAATCAGATCAGGTCATATGTGCTTCAACCCTACAAGCTGGTTAAAGACTTAAGGACAGAGATTGAGACTGCTGATGTGGAAAAGGTTTTAGACGGCGATCTTGATCAATTTGTTGAAGCAGAATTAAAATTAAATGCTTAAGTTTCAAAACATTTCCAAAACCTATCCTCCTAATACTGTTGCCTTGGATAACGTTACTTTTGAGGTGAAAGAAAAAGAGTTTGTTTCCATTGTAGGAAAGTCCGGTTCTGGCAAAACAACCTTGATCAAGCTGCTTTTAGCCGAGGAAAAGCCTACCAACGGCCGTATTTTTTTTGACAATCAGGACATTCAAAAGATCAGCTCAAGCAAGCTGCCGGAGCTGAGGCGAAAGATCGGAGCGGTTTTTCAGGATTACAAACTATTGCCTAATAAAACTGTATATGAAAACATTGCCTATGCCATGGAAGTGATTGGCGCGTCTGATAAAGAGGTCA
>Ga0315284_10007869_pt1 | contig 15211 bp, 10 predicted proteins | sample YL17G09_16_MG_FD_203696 | JGI IMG/M metagenome (GOLD analysis project Ga0315284, IMG submission 203696) | Sediment microbial communities from Yellowstone Lake, YNP, Wyoming, USA - YL17G09_16 | ecosystem: Environmental > Aquatic > Freshwater > Lake > Sediment | place: USA: Wyoming | collected... | reverse complement strand
GGCATCCTGCGCGAGGCCCACGCCCTGGATTTCGACGACCTGCTCTTGGAGGTCGCGCTCGGCCTGAGGGACAACGCCGAGTTCCGCAGCCTCCTCCAGGACCGCTTCCACTACATCCTCATCGACGAGTACCAGGACACGAACCACGCCCAGTACGTCATCGCGCGGGACCTGGCGGGCGAGCGGAGGAACCTGTGCGCCACGGGCGACCCGGACCAGTCCATCTACGGCTGGCGCGGGGCGGAACTCGGGAACATCCTCGACTTCGAGAAGGATTTTCCCGACGCGCGCGTCATCCGACTCGAGAAGAACTGGCGGAGCACCCAGACGATCCTCGCCGGCGCCTCCGCCGTCATCCGCCACAACGTGAACCGAAAAGAAAAGGAACTCACCACCGACAACCCCCTCGGCGAGCCGATTGAGATCGTCGAGACCGACGACGCGGAGGCCGAGGCCGAGGGAATCGTCCGGCGCATCGCCGCGCTGCACGCCGAGGGCCTCGCGTACGGCGACGCGGCGGTGTTCGTCCGCACGGTCGCCCAGACGCGGGCCCTCGAGGACGCCCTTCGCCGCGCCCGCCCCCCGATCCCGTACGAGATCGTGCGCGGCACTTCCTTTTACGAGCGCAAGGAAGTGCGGGACGTCCTGGCATATCTGGAGGTCGTCCACAACCCGCACGACATGGTGAACCTGGGGCGGATCATCAACACCCCGCCGCGGGGCATCGGGGCGAAGACGGTCGAGGCGGTCGAGGCGTGGGGCAAGCGCGAGGGCGTGGGCCTGCTGGAGGCGTGCCATCACGCCGCCGACATGGCGGACCTTCCGTCGCGCGCGCGGGCCGCCGTCAAGCACTTCGCCGACCTCATGGACCGCCTGCGGGAAATGCGCGAGGGCAGCATCCGCGAACTCCTCGAAACCGTCGTCACAGAAACCCGCTATGCCGAGTGGCTGGGCGAGGAGGAAACGGACCGGCGCGCAAACCTCAACGAACTCGTGACGCTGGGGGCGCGGCACGACGCCCTTCAGGCCGAGGAGCCGGACCTCGCGCGCGGCCTCGAAGGATTCCTCGAAAGCGTGAACCTGGCGAGCGACCAGGACGGCTACGAGGAGTCGCCGGACCGCCTGCCGCTGATGACGCTGCACGCGGCGAAGGGCCTGGAGTTCCCGGCGGTGTTCATCGCCGGATGCGAGGAGGGTCTCCTGCCGCACGAGCGCTCCCGCGAGAGCCAGGCGGAAGTGGAGGAAGAGCGGCGCCTTTTCTTCGTCGGCATAACGCGCGCGAAGAAGCACCTGACGCTGACGCACGCGCGGTTCCGGACGATTCGCGGCCGGCCGACGCGGTGCGTCCGCAGCCCGTTTCTCGCGGAACTCCCGCCCGACACCGTCCGCCGCGCCGACGAAACCACGGGAACGCAGCCGGCGCCCCTCGGCGAAGGACGCGGATACACGGGGCCCGGGCCCGACCGGACCACGCCGGACGAAACCGACCCCGAAACGGGCCTCGCGGTCGGCGAACTCGTGCGCCATCCGACGTATGGTCTGGGGCGCGTGCGGCACTTCACGATCGGAGGCGGACACCGGCTTGTCCGCATCCACTTCAACACCGTGGGCGAGAAACTGCTGGACCCGCGACTGGCGCGCCTCGAACGCATCGCGACCGTGTAAGCGGCTGGAAAAAAGAGGAGACCGACATGAAAAACGACGCCATTCGCTTCGAGCACGCCGGGGCGCTGGCCCGAACGATCGGGAGCGACGCGCACGGCCTGACGGACCGGGAATGGGCCGACCTCGGCAAGGAAACCGTCGAGATCGTCGGCCGACTGAACGCCGCCCGCGCGAAAACGCCTTACCGCGACCTGCCCCACAATCGCGCGCTCTCGCAATACGATGCGATCCTCCAGAGCGTCAAGGCGAAGAAAGGAAAGTTCGACGACCTGGTGGTCCTCGGCATCGGCGGGTCGGCGCTGGGCCTCGTGGCCCTGGCGACAGCCCTCTGCCCCCCGTACTGGAACCACTTGCCGCGCGAAAAGCGCGCCGGCCGGCCGCGCCTGTGGGTCATGGACAACGTGGACCCGGCCGAGTTCGCCGCCTTGCTGGACCTCGTGGACACAGAGCGAACGCTCTTCAACGTCATCTCGAAGAGCGGCGAGACGGCCGAGACGATGAGCCAGTTCCTCGTCGCGATGGACCTCCTGAAGGACTGCGTCGGGGCGGACTGGAAAAAGCACCTGGTCGTGACGACCGACGCGAAGACGGGGATTCTCCGACCGTTCGTCGAGGCCGAGGGCCTGGAGAGTTTCGCCGTGCCGGACGGCGTCGGCGGGCGCTTCAGCGTCCTCTCGCCCGTGGGCCTTTTCGGGGCGGCGATGGTCGGCATCGACATCGAGGAACTCCTTGCGGGCGCGGCCGCGATGGACTCCCGCGCGAGCGCCGCGGCGTTCGACGAGAACCCGTCTGCTCAAGGCGCGGCCGTCCAGATCGGCCTCTACCGCAAGGGCAAGCCGATGAGCGTCATGATGCCCTACGCGGCCGCCCTGCGGGACGTGGCCGACTGGTTCCGCCAACTCTGGGCCGAGAGCCTCGGCAAGACGCGCGCGGACGGCACGCAGGTCGGGCCGACGCCCATCAATGCACTCGGCGTCACGGACCAGCACTCGCAGGTCCAACTTTACCGCGATGGGCCGAACGACAAGGTCTTCACGATTCTGGCGGTCGAGGACTTCGGAATCGAACTGCCGATTCCCGACGCGCCCGCCGGCGTCGTGGGTATCGAGTACCTCGCCGGCCGGTCCATGGCCGAACTCATGCACGCCGAGGAGCGGGCGACCGTGTGGGCGCTGGCGCGGCTCTCGCAGCGGCCGACGGTGCGCCTCGTCCTCGAGCGCATCACGCCGCACGCGGTCGGCCAGTTGCTCTACCTGCTGGAGGTCCAGACGAGCGTCGCGGGCGAGATGCTGGGCATCAATACGTACAACCAGCCGGGCGTCGAGGCCGGCAAGGAGGCCACGCGGGCCCTCATGGGCGCCGAAGGGCCGATCAAGAACCCGGCCGCCAAGGGCCTCCCGGCCGACGCGACCACCTGTGCCGCCCTGCGCAAGCGAATCGAGGCCAGTTGATGCTCCTGTCGGCAGCGCCAGCCGGCGCCGAGCACGCGCGGATCTTCGTCTTCCTGGCCTGCATCGTTGCGGCCAGCGTCGGCGGGTACGCGCTGCGGCGACTCGGCTGGGCGAAGCGCGAGTGGGCCCCGCGCCTGATGAGCGCGGCCATCATCGGCGTCGATTCGCCGATCGCGCTCCTGGCCATCTGGCACCTCGCGATCCAGGCCGACGTCTGGAAGGTGCCGGTCGCCGGCGCGATCGTCGCGGTGGCGACTAGCCTGGCGGGTCTCGAGATCGGCCGGCGCCTGCGCTTGCCGCACCAGGACCGGGCCGTCTTCGGCCTTCAGGGCGGCATGGGCAACGTCGGGTACACGCTCGGCGGGGCCTTGTGCTTCGCCCTCTGGGGCATCCAGGGCCTCGCCCTCGAACAGATGTTCTGCCTCATGTGGCCGTTCTACGCCTTCCTTTTCTGTTTTCCGATCGCGCGGCACTACGGGGAGCGCGCGGCGGGCGCGGCCCGCGAGCCGCAGCCGTCCGCCCTGCGCTACGCCGCCGACGTGCTCCTCCGGAGCCTGACGGACCTCCGGAGCCTTCCTCTATATATGGTGACGCTGGGCCTCGTGCTGAACGTGCGGGGCGTCGCGCCGCCGGAGGCCATCCTCCGGTGGCGCGTCATCGACGGCCTGATGGTCCTGGGGATTATCCTTCAGTTCGGCGGCGTGGGGCTAACGGTCGAGGCGCGCCGGCTGCCGGCGTTCTGGAAACCGGCGCTCGGGACGGCGGCACTGAAGTTTCTCCTGAGCCCGGCCCTGATGCTCGGCGCGGCCATCCTCCTGGGCCTCTCGGGCATGCCGCTCTATGTCTGCCTGCTGCTGGCGGCGATGCCGACCGCCCTCTACTCGGTGCTGATGGCCAACATCTTCGGCCTGAACAAGGACCTCGCGAACGCGACCTTTATCCTGACGCACCTCGTCTGCCTGGGCTTGGTGCTGGCGGCCATCATCGTGTGGGGAGCGGGCGGCCTCCGGGCCCTCGTCGGCGGATGAGGCCAATGCCGTTTCCAGAAAGGCTGCCTCAGGTCCCGCGGGTGCCACGGACTGCTTGCAGTCCGTGTTGCCCCACTTTGCTGGCACGGATTGCCAAGCAATCCGTGGCACCCAAGAGTCACATAACCTTTCTGGAAACGGCACCCCGCTTGCGCCCTTGACGGCGGGCGGGGCAAGCCTACGATGATGACGGGGCACGAATGGAGGAGCCTGGCGATGCGGTTTGCCCGCTGGTGCCTGGCGATTCTTGTGGGAGCGTTCGCGGCCGTCGTCACCCTGTGTGCCGGCTGCAAGCCGGGCTGAGGCTAGCCCGCCCGAGCGGCCACGGCGGCCGCTCACCCAACCGAAAGACATTCATGGCCCGCCTCTCGATACGGATACTCCCGGCGCTCGTCGGCCTTGGGATGGTGCTGGCCGGTTGCAGCGGACCGGAGCCGCCGACCGCGGGCGATAACCCCGCCGCGGCCGAACGCCCCACCCCGCCGGTGGTGCCCGCGCCGAAGCCTCCCGCGCCTCCCCGCGATTACAAGGCCGTCGCGGTCTTCGTCGCCCTTTGCGACAACGCCCACCAGGGCATCGTGAAGGTGCCGGCCGCGCTCGGCAACGGGCAGGACCCGGCGAACAACCTGTATTGGGGCGCGGCGTACGGCGTGAAGACCTTTTTTGCGAAGTCACTGCACTGGGCGGCCACGCCCTCCCCCGCCATGCCCGAGCGCGATGCCGTCCTTGAAATCTGCGCGTTCAGGAGCAAGGGGCCGGGCCGAACCGTGCAGGTCGTTGCGTACGCTTACGACGGCGCCCGGATGAAAGAGGCCCTGACGGATTTCCTCGAGGCCGCGGCGGGAAAGAACGGCGACCTCGTGGACCTCGTCTGCTTCGTCGGCCACAACGGGCTGATGGACATGCAACTGGAATCATACCCGTCGCCGATGGGCGAGAGGCGTCCCGCGGCCGCGGTCCTTGCGTGCAAGAGCCGCTCCCACTTCCTCGAGCCGCTCCGCAAGGCGGGCTCTCAGCCGCTCGTCACGACGACCGGTTTCATGGCGCCGGAAGCGTACACGCTGGACGCGATCATTCGGAGTTGGGCGGCGGGCGACCCGCCCGAGACCGTCTGCCGAAACGCCGCCGCCGCTTACGCCGAGTACCAGAAGTGCAGCGTGCGTGCGGCGGAGCGGTTGTTCGCAGCCGGTTCTTAGGAACCGGCCGGCGCGTTGCGAATCCGCAGAGTCGCTTCCGATTCCGGAGGCTTTGGTTGACGGCGGGCATCGGTCGGTCGTAGAATAACGGGGTGGCCAGCGTTTCCCGGAAAGGGTCCATCATGGCGAACGAGACAGCCGGCAAGTACAAGATCATCGTCGTGGACGACGATGCGGATATCCTCGGCACGATGGTCCTGGCCCTGGAGGAACTTGGGCAGACGATCCTGACGGCCGGCGACGGCCAGCAGGCCCTCGACACGATCGAGGCCGAGAAGCCCGACATCGTCGTCCTCGACATCATGCTGCCGAAGCGCGGCGGATTCCTCATCCTCCAGCGGATCAAAGGCAAACGCGAGATGAAGGGCAAGCGGCCTCTCGTCTGCATGGTGACCGGCACAGGCGGCCAGCGGCACCAGCAGTTCTCCGAGCAACTCGGCGTGGACGATTACCTGGCCAAACCCTTCCCCCTCGACAACCTCGTCGAGATCGTTCGCGGATTCATCGAAGCCCTCGACGCGGGGATCGAGGACGCCAGGTAGGAGCACGAACATGACGTGGCACCTGACACGGCGGACATTTCTGCGGGGCGCGGGCGCGGCCGCGTGCGGGGCAGCGGCCTCTCTCGGCAACGAAAGCCGCGCGGAAGAACCGCAGGCCGAAAGGATGCGGGCCCGGCCGCATCCGCAGGCCGAAGCCTGGAAGAATCGCATCGGCCTTGCCGAGAAGCCGGCCGACCCGGGCGCCGGCGTCCAGACGGCCATCGAGAAGTTGTGCGGCCCGGACGGCGTGCGCACGTTCGTCCGCGAGGGCGACCTCGTGGTCATCAAGCCGAACATGTCGTGGGCCCAGCCGCCCGAGATGGGCGCCAACGTCCACCCGGACATCGTCGCGCGGGTCGTCACCCTGTGCCGCGAGGCCGGCGCTCGGCAGGTGAAGGTCTTCGACAATACCGTCAACCCGGCGTCGCAGTGCTACGAGTTCAGCGGCATCGAAGCGGCGGTGCGACGCGCCGGGGCCGAGGTCGTCGTCTGCGCCAGCCATCGTTTCCGCACCGTCCGGTTCGACGATCACGGCGCGAGGAGCCTGAAGGAATGGCCGATCTATGAGGATGCCCTGGCGGCCGACGTGTTCATCAACATCGCCGTCGCCAAGGTCCACAACCTGGCGCACGTGACGCTCTGCATGAAAAACCTGATGGGCACCCAGGGCGGCAACCGCGGCAAAATGCACCAGGGAATCCACCAGAACCTGGCGGACCTGAACGTCATCGTCCGGCCGACGTTCAACATCCTCGATGCCACGCGCGTCATGATTTCGAACGGGCCCAGCGGCGGGCGCGCCGAATACGTCGTCAAGGGCGGCAGGATTCTGTGCGGCACAAGTGCGGTGACGGTCGACGCATGGGCCGCCGACCCCGCGAACCTGCCCTGGCCGAAAGGGCATCACGACCTCGCGGCGGTCGAGTGCATCGCCCTCGGGGCGGCGGCGGGATTGGGCGTGGCCGACCCGAGCCGCATTGAGGTGGCGGCGTAATGCCGGAATCGAAGAAGCGGCCGCATCCGCTCCACATCGCGCGCGTCACCGTTCAACTCCTGTTGCTCGCGCTCTTTCTCGGCCTGCTCCTCTGGACGGTTCGCGGGGCGGCGGTGTCGGCCCATCCGTGGCTCGCGCGCCTGTTTCTCGTCTCCGATCCGCTGGTCCTCGTCGGCGCGGCGCTCGCGGGAGCGTTCGCGACGGCGCTCCTGGCGGCGCTGGCGGTGGTCGGCCTGTCGCTCCTCGCGCCGCGGGCATACTGCGGATGGATCTGCCCCCTCGGAACCCTCCAGGACGTGGCCGACAAACTCCTCTTCCGCCGTCGCCCTGCGGGCTATGGCGGACAGGTCCGCCGGCGCGACCGGTCGGCCAACCCGGCCCCGCGCCTCCGGCAGGTGAAATACGGCCTGCTGGTGCTCGTGCTCATCCTGGCTCTCTTCGGCATCGGGGCGTACGGCTGGTTCGACCCGATCTCCATCATGACCCGGTCGTTCGGGACGGCGCTCGTGCCGATCGCCCAGGACGCCGGGAAAACCGCGCTCGTCGCGGCCGAGAAGGCCGGGACGCCGGGCGCGGCCGGAGCGTACGACTGGGCCCGCGCCCACCGGCTGATTTCGGATGACGCCAATTTCAAGGAAGGCGGCCGGTGGGCCGCGACGCGATGGGGATGGACGTTCGTCGCCCTGCTGCTGGCGGTCCTTCTCGTGCAGGCCTACCAGAAACGGTTTTGGTGCCGGAACCTCTGCCCGCTGGGGGCCCTGCTGGGCCTCGTGGGTTCCGCGAGCCCCCTGCGTCCGCGCGTCTCCAGCGCGTGCGTGCGGTGCAACAAGTGCCGCGAGCAGTGCAAGATGGGTGCGTTCGAGCCGGGCGCGGAAGGAACGGCGTACCGCAGCATCGTCCAGGAATGCATCCTCTGCTATGCGTGCGAGCGCAGCATGTGTCCCGTCGGCGCGATTCACATCGGCGTCGGCCGGCCGGCGCCGGTCCGGCCTGCCGCGGGCGCGTGCCCGAGCCGGCGGGCGTTTCTCGGGTCAGCGGCGGTCGGCGCGGTTCTCGGACCGGCGCTTCTCCTCGACCGGCGTTCACGCGAGAAGGAAGAGTCGAACCCGATGCTGCGACCGCCGGGCGCCCTAAAGCCGGACGGCGATTTTCAGGCCGCCTGCGTCCGCTGCGGCGCGTGCATGCGCGTCTGCCCGACGAATGCCCTGCACCCCTCGGGGATCGAAAACGGCATCGCAGGTCTCTGGACGCCCACGTTCGTCTTCAACATCGGATACTGCGATTACACGTGCAACGCCCAGGCCGGGAAAACGGGCGAGGACCGCCCGGCTACGCCAGGGCAAAGCCCGGCTGCTACGCCGAGGCGAAGCCCGGCGAACCTGTGTGCGACGGTCTGCCCGACGGGGGCGATCGCCCCGCTTGCGCGCTCCGAGAAGAACGAGTGGCAGATCGGCACCGCCGTCTTCGACCGCAACCGCTGCCTGCCGTGGGCGCGCGGCGAAGAGTGCCTCGTCTGCGAAGAACAGTGCCCCGTCACGCCGAGAGCCATCTCGCACCGGACGGCCGAGGTCGCGAATAACGCGTGGCTCAAGATGCCCGACGACAGGCGCAACCGGTACGAGCAACTGGAGGCGAAGCGCGAGGAGGACCTGTCCGCCATAGCCCGCAGGGCGACGGCGGAAAGCCTGACGCCCGCCGAGGAAGCGGAACTGGACGCGATGCCGCCGAAGATGCGGTCCCTCGCCCTGCCCTACGTTCTGCGGGACTGGTGCATCGGCTGCGGCGTGTGCGAGAACGTCTGTCCGGTGGACGGGCGGAGCGGCATCCGCGTCGAGCGGCTCCAGGTCGGCGCCGCACCATCGGGCGGAGGCGGCAAGGGCAAAGGTCCCGGCCCGCGCGCCCGCCGCGGCCGCGGCAGCCGCGGCGGCCAACCATAGGAAAATTACCCCTACAGCAACCGTGCGCGGCGGGTCTCCGCACCCGCCGCGCAAAGTGGTTCTTTAGTGTTCCCCCTGTTGGAAAATGACCCCAGGGGTCGTTTCCGATTCAGCCCCTTCCCCGTGTTCCAAAAACATGGCTTAACCTCTTGCCAGCAAACGGCTTATAGCAAAATTACCCCAGGGGTAATTTTCTCCCGCCGCAACGGCCGCAAGACCCAGGGAAAGGATGGCATGCGCAACTTGCATACTCTCCGATACTTATGAGTGTTTCCGGTCCGTGCCCGCGGCGGAATCTTCAAGGCGCGGATTTTTCGCTTGCTTTCGACAGGTTTTGTGGTATTATTCAGGAAGCGAGGGGACGTACCAAGGTGGAAGTAACGTTGCGGGGCTAGACTCCGAGTATCGGAGGCCAGCCCGTTTTTTGGAGACGCTGAGTCCATAAGGGCTGACCTCCGGAATGGACGGAGGTTGGCCCTTTTTCTTCAGGGTGGGCGTGAAGGGGTGCCCGAAAGGTTGGGAGGCCGCGCCGACGCACAGGAGAACGAAAGGAGGTGCCGCGGGATAACGACTGAGGCACATTGAAGGAATCGCCGTACCGGTCGTTGTGCGGGGACGTGTGCCTGCCGTGCGGCAGGCTACGCTTCAGACCAATCCGGAGGGCCGAGACAGGAGAATCCGGCCATGTCTATCCAAGCCGATGTTCGCAGAGAGGGGGGAAGAGAGAGAGAGAGAGACGAAGTAAGATAGTCCTGCCCCTGGCCGCGATAATGCTCTGCACCCTGGCTTGCTGTTTCGCAACGAGCGCGTTGGCCGCGACGGCTTTTTACTCAAACGATTTTGAAGATACAACCGACCCGCTCAGCGAGTGGAGCGCCTCTTCGGCAGATACGACGCCTGGGACCAAGGACCACCCCGCGGACAGGTTCCTTGGACAGTTCTACCAAACAAGCGCAAGGCTAACCCTGGCCGACCTGCCTTCCCATACGTGCATAGAGATTGCATTTGATTTATATGTCATTCAGTCGTGGGATGGCAACGGAGCCCCGGACCGATGGAAATTGAGCGTGGAAGGCGGACCTACGCTGCTTGATACGACATTCAACAACACCGGCGATTATCCCCAGGCCTATCCCGACAACTATCCTACCGGCAGTTGGCCCGCCATGACAGGCGCAACAGAATTGAATTCCTTGGGTTACTACTTCAACGGCATACCAATGGATTCCGTTTACCACCTTTCCTACCAGTGGCCGCATTCCGGCGATTCCCTCATATTGGTTTTCGAGGGCCTCCCGCAACCGGATGTCGACGAATTCTGGGGACTGGACAACGTAGTGATCACCCCCGAACCCGCGACGCTGTCGCTGCTGGCCGTGGGGATCGGGGGGTTGATGCTGAGAAGGCGGCGGAGATAGAGCGCTGTTGCCGACAAAGACAGGCGCGCAAGAAAGGGCGGCGGGGATTTTTTGCTCCGCCGCCCGGTTTTCAGCCCCTTCTACTTCTGTTGAAAAGAATCCCCTCTCCCCTCGCGGGAGAGGGAAGGGGGGAAAAGAAGCGGGTCGCACAGCATTCACCCTCACCCCGCCCCTCTCCCATCAAGGGAGAGGGAGTGATAGCACGCCGCGCGACGGTGGCACGGCCGGACCCGCCTTCGCCCTTTGGGCTACGGCAAGGCAAGCAAAGCCGGCCGTGCCACCCAAAATCAGTGCGTGCCGGAGGCACGCTTGTACTCTAGCCCCGGCCGCGAGGCCGGGGAACGGAAACGCCCCGACCATTCTTCCGTTTCCTCTTTCTTTTTTTCTTCCAAGCCCCGGAGGGGCAAGTGAACGGGTTCAGTCGCCCCTCCGGGGCTTAAAGAAGAAAAAGGTTTTGGGGGCCACGGGGTCCCCGACCTTGCGGTCGGGGCTAGAGAACAGTCCGCCCCGTCCGGGGCGGATTAATGGGCGGCCAGAATCCGTGGTCACACCCCATTTGCATTCCCGCCAAGTTCGTACTTGCTTTTCGTGGGCGGGGGGTATAGAGTGAGGCGGTCGAGCGACCGTTAGAGGAGAACCCATCGCTCTAACGACAACGGAAAGCAGGTACGGGAGAGGTTGCCTCCCGTTACCCAAGTGTCGTAAGGAGCAGGTGTTATGGCAACGCAGGTGAAGCAGGATCTGATTCAGAACTACCGGACTCACGAAGGCGACACCGGGTCGCCGGAAGTCCAGGTCGCGCTCCTGACGGAACGTATCCGCCACCTGACCGAGCACCTCAAGACCCACCGCAAGGACCACTCGTCCCGCCGGGGTCTCTTGAAGATGGTAGGCCGGCGTGCCCGTCTGTTGAAGTACCTTCTGCTGCACGACCGCAAGCGCTACCAAACGGTCATCGAGCGGCTCGGCATTCGCCGGTAACACTTTTTCACCGCAGAGACGCGGAGAACGCAGAGAACGGCAAGGATCGGGGAACGGCGAACGACGACAGACATCCGCAGATGACGCAGATGAACGCAGAGAACAACAAGGACAGGGGAACGGCAAGCAGCAATGTATTTAGCATCTTGAATGTTTTTTCTCTGCGCTCTCTGCGATCTCTGCGTTGAGATAGCGTTGTAACGGAAGAGACGGCGGCAAGGGAACAAACGGATAAGGCAAGAAAGGTTGGAACGGACAATGGCTATGGTGAGAATCGAAAGAGAAATCGCGGGACGGACGCTGGTCATCGAGACCGGCCGGGTGGCAAAGCAGGCGGGCGGCAGCGTGCTGATGCGTTACGGGGACACGGTGGTGCTGGTGACGGCCACCTCGGCGGCGCCGCGGGAAGGCATTGATTTCTTCCCCCTGACGGTGGAGTACCGGGAGTACACGTATGCGGCCGGGAAGATTCCCGGCGGATTCTTCAAGCGCGAGGGACGCCCCTCCACCAAGGAAACCCTCACGTGCCGGATGATCGATCGGCCCATCCGGCCCTTGTTCCCCGACGGATACAACGACGAGGTCCAGGTGGTGGCGCTGGTGCTGTCGGCGGACCAGGAGAACGATCCGGACCTCCTGGCGATGATCGGGGCGAGCGCGTCGCTGGCCTTGTCGCCGATCCCGTGGGAAGGCCTGCTGGGCGCGGCGCGCGTGGCGCTGGTGGACGGCGAGTTCGTTCTGAACCCGACACACACGCAGCGCGAAAAAGCGACCATGGAACTCATCGTGGCCGGCTGCGACGACCGCGTCAACATGATGGAGTTCGAAGGCGCCGAGATCCCGGAGGACAAGATTGTCGAGGCGGTGGCTTTCGCCCAGGAAAGCATCCGGACGGTCATCGAGATGCAGCAGGAACTCATCGAGAAATTCGGCGTCGAGAAGGCGGATTGGGAAAAACCGGCGGACGTGTCGGCCCTCGTGGCGGAAATCGAAGAAAGGTTCCTCAAGGACCTCCAGGCCGCCAAGCGCATCCCCGGAAAGATCGCCCGCCAGCAGGCGACGAAGGACGTGGCCGAACGCGCCCGCGAAGCGCTCCTGGGCGTCGACCCCGAGGCGTCAGAGTGGACCGCGCCGGATTTCAAACGGGCCTGGACCCAGGTTGAGGACCGCCTGGTTCACCGGATGCTCATGGAAGGCCGGCGCACCGACGGCCGAAAACCTGACGAACTTCGGCCGGTCACGTGCGAGGTCGGCGTCCTGCCGCGGACCCACGGCTCGGCGCTCTTCACGCGGGGCGAGACGCAGGCGATGGTCGTGACGACGCTCGGCACGACGGAAGACCAGCAGATCATCGACGGCCTGCTGGAGGAATACCGGAAACCCTTCATGCTGCATTACAACTTCCCGCCGTTCTCCGTGGGCGAGGCGAAGATGATGCGCGGCCCGCGCCGGCGGGACATCGGCCACGGAGCCCTGGCGGAGAAGAGCCTCGCGCCGGTCATGCCCTCGGCCGAGGAGTTCCCGTACACGATCCGCATCGTTTCGGACATCATGGAGTCGAACGGTTCGTCGAGCATGGCGAGCGTGTGCGGCGCGACCTTGAGCCTGATGGACGCCGGCGTCCCCATCAAGCAGCCGGTGGCGGGCGTCTCCATCGGCCGCGCCCACGAGGGCGACAAGGAACTCTTCCTCGTGGACATCCAGGGCGAGGAGGATCACGTCGGCGACATGGACTTCAAAGTCGCGGGGACGCAGAACGGCGTCACGGGCATCCAGTTGGACCTCAAGATCCAGGCCATCACCCTGGAGACGTGCCGAAAGGCCCTCCAGAAGGCGCGGGAGGTGCGGCTTGAGATTCTGCGGAAGATGCTGGAGACGATCCAGGCGCCGCGGGCGGAGATCAGCAAGCACGCGCCGCGGCTCATCCAGGTGAAGATCAACCCGGACAAGATCGGAAAAGTGATCGGCCCGGGCGGCAAGACGATCAAGGGCCTGGAGGCCGACACCGGCGCGCGGATCGAGATCGAGGACGACGGAACGGTCACGATTTCCAGCGTGGACGCCGCCGCCGCCGAACGGGCGCGCGAAGCCATCATCGCCCTCACCGCCGAGGTCAAGGTTGGACACATCTACACCGGCAAGGTCGTCACCATCAAGCCGTTCGGCGCATTCGTCGAGGTTATGCCGGGGACGGACGGCATGTGCCACATCTCGGAATTGGCGGACGGCTACGTGGAGAAGGTCGAGAACGTCGTCAAGATCGGCGACACGGTCCGCGTCAAGGTCATCAGCGTGGACGACAGCGGGCGCATCAAACTCTCGCGCAAAGCCGTCCTGAAGGAAGAGGCCGGAGAGAAAAAGCCCGACGACAAGTAACGGGCCCGATGCCCGGCCGCCCCTGCGTTGCGCCCGCGCTCCGGGTCTGTCGCCGAAAGAGGCCAAACCTGTGAAACGCTCGCTCATCCGGTACGATGACCTGGAAGCGTTCGCGGCGGAAGTGGGGAAGTACGCCAACTGAGCGGCGCCGCAAGAGCCGTGCGCGGTGGTGCTTTGCATCCACCGCGATGCAAAAGCCGTGTTCGCGGCGGGTACGCCCGCCGCGCCGGAGGGGCTGGCGTGCATCTCTTTTGGGTTATCGCTATCTTCGTGGCGACCGTCGTGAACTACCTGCTCTGGAAGCGCGCCGTGCGGCGGGCGCGCGCCTCGGAGCGGCGGGCGCGGGAGGCCGAGCACCTGGCCTACGTCGGCACGCTGACGGGGGGCCTGGCCCACGAGATCCGAAACCCGCTCTCGACGCTGACGCTGAACCTGGAACTCCTGCGGGAAGACCTCGAGCGCCCGGGCGCCGCCGCCGACCCGCGAATCCTGAGGAAACTGGAGACGATCGGCCAGGAAGCCAAACGCCTCGAACAGATCCTCGACGATTTTCTCCGCTTCGCCGGAAAGCACGAGGTGCGTCTGGAGGCACAGGACGTGAACGCGGTGGTCCGGGAGGCGGTGGCGTTTTACGCGGAGCGTTTGGCGCGCGCGCACGTCCAGGTGCGGACGAGTTTCGCGGAGAACCTGCCGCCCGTCGCCCTGGACGCCGACCTCATCAAGCAGGCCGTCAGCAACCTCGTGCTGAACGCCGAGGCCGCCATGCCGAACGGCGGCGACCTGATGCTCAGCACGGAACGGGTGAAGCGCGGCATCTGCATCCACGTGACGGACACGGGCGTCGGCATCCGGCCGGAGGACCTGGACAAGATCGGCCAGCCCTATTATTCTACGCGCAAGGGCGGCACGGGCCTCGGGCTGCCGACCGTCCACCGCATCGTGAAGGAACACGGCGGGACGCTGGAGGTCCACAGCGAACCGGGGCGCGGCACGCGATTCACCCTCTGGCTCCCCGCCGCCGAGATGCCGTGTTCTTAACGCAGAGAACGCAGAGGACGCAGAGAACAGATTCAAAGAAATCAAAAAGAAAAATCTTTTCTCCGCGGTCTCTGCGTTCTCTGCGTTGAAATAACCTTGTACAGGTGGGACACCGACCGATGGCTGAAACCGGCGCCACCGACCGCGGCCGAATCCTCATCGTCGAGGACGACCGCCCCCAGGCCGACGCCATGGCCGAAGCGCTCCAGCGCGTCGGCCACACGTGCGTCGTCGTCACCGACCCGCGCCGGGCGATCACAAGCCTCGACGCCGACGACTTCGACCTCGTCGTCACGGACCTCGTCATGCAAGGCGTGGACGGAATGGAGGTGCTCCGGCACGCGAAGCGGATCGACCCCGCGGCCGAGGTCCTCATGGTCACCGGCCACGGGACGATCGAGACGGCCGTCCAGGCCATCCGCCAGGGCGCCAGCGATTACATCACCAAGCCGCTCAACATCGGCGAACTGAGGGACCGCGTCGCCAAAGCGCTGGAGCACCGGCGGCTCCTGCGCCGCACGGAGCAACTGTCGGCCCAGTTGGACGAGCGGTTCGGATTCGAGGGGATCATCGGCCACTCGGCGG
>Ga0315284_10007868_pt1 | contig 15211 bp, 15 predicted proteins | sample YL17G09_16_MG_FD_203696 | JGI IMG/M metagenome (GOLD analysis project Ga0315284, IMG submission 203696) | Sediment microbial communities from Yellowstone Lake, YNP, Wyoming, USA - YL17G09_16 | ecosystem: Environmental > Aquatic > Freshwater > Lake > Sediment | place: USA: Wyoming | collected... | reverse complement strand
AGTTTTGTATCTGTGAAGACTGGTTTGTTACATTACTTTGTAAAGCAATAAGATTTGGAGATATTATATTACCAACAGTGAGTGACATCTTTTATATTTATAAAAAATAAAATAATTAATTTCAAATATTCTTGTAGTCGAATCGTATTTTAGATATTTTAGATATTAAAATATCTAAAAGTATGAAATGATAATAACCAATTATTCAATAAAATTGTGGGAAGATAAAGGGTGTATTATTCCATTCTCAGTTATAATTTGACTAATAAATTTAGCTGGTGTTATATCATATTCTGAAACATATCTCTTATAAGAAACTCCTTTTTTATCACTGGGTTTAACTTCAAAGTCAACTCCTGTTTGTATCTTCTTTGTAAAAGATAAAGTTTCGCAACAAACAATTACTGGAATGTCCTTATTACGAGCGACAAGACTAACTAGTGATGTACCAATTGGTCCAATAATATCTCCGTTTGCCATAACTCCATTACATCCTAATAAAATAGTATCAACAGTTGGTAAAACATACGACAAAGCGTTAATATGAAAGTAGCTAATAGAGATATTAGAGATATTAGAGATATTAGAGATATTAGAGATATTAGAGATATCTAAGTTATGTAAGAAAGTTTTTAAGAGTTTAAGAGAAGAATGTTTAGAATGTTTAGAATGTTTAGAATGTTCACCGACACATATAGATAATTTGATATTTTTATTTTTACTTGAACAAATAATAATGTTATTGATAAGAGGATTATAACCAAAAATCATTATATTTGAGATATTTTCAACGCGTTTAACTGCTATATCAATAATTCGACTGTGAGCTGATATAACACGTTTATCAATAAAATCTTCAATCTTTTTAATTATATTTACGTTTGACATGCTGATAAAAAATTTATCGATATATTTAAGAGCGTTTTTAGAAGGTATTGATAAATATCTAGAGATTGGCTTAACAGTTTTCTTGAGCCATTTGATTCTGACATCCTTATTATCCTTATCATATTCTGAAGAGTGTCTTTCCTAATTTTGTAAAATTTAAATCTTTACCAAAAGATAAAATAATATGCTGTCCAACAGATAGCCCAAAATTTGATATCAATCTTTCTATTTCTCAAGAATATTATCATTATATTTCCGGAAATTATATCATTCCAAAAAGTATCCTTCCAAATATCATCGAATTATATTCTGTTTATCTAGATAAATATATGAAAAAAATAGACTGGAAATATACTGATCAAGTTATATGGACAAAAGTATACACAAACTATAAAAGTTTATTTCATATAATTGGGAAAAAATATGGAGATATTTGGAAGATATTAATATAAAATTATAAAATTTTATTATAATTTTATTATAAAAATGTATAGAAATTATAGATTTGTTCCAAGCGAAAAAACAGATCTTCCTAATATTCAAACTGTAGTTATAGTATTATTAATAGCTGCAGCTATGGGACTTGGGATATTCTTCCTATGGAAACTAGTAAAAGGAAAGCCTTCGCCCACATATGGTCCAACTAATCGTCCAAATAATACAAATGGTCCAACTAATCGTCCAACCAATCGTCCAAATACAAATGGCCCAAATACACCAAATAACACAAATGGCCCAAATACACCAAATAACACAAATGGCCCAAATACACCAAATAACACAAATGGCCCAAATAGACCAAATAACACAAATGGCCCAAATAGACCTCAACAGATGCTTTTTTACGGAGCTTCAGGTAATAAGCTTTCATACGATAATCCTTGTTATAACTGTCATTTGAAGAATAATCAATGTGCCTGTTATGCAAATAATAATTGTTCTGTTTCTCCTCAAAATTTTGAAATACCACCTGCGTGCAGCGGAATGCCATGTCTTCAATATGAAACACAAGATGAATCTGGAGTAGCAGATTCTGTATGTAACCAAAACGGAATTGATTTATTTAAGAGTGTAGTAAACGATCCTTATTTGTGTAATAGTTCAAATCCGCAAAAAACTTGCAAAGATCAATGCGCACAACACGATAGTCCTTTTGATCAATTTCCTTTTTGCAAAAGTTGTTGTGATTCAGCTTGTGCTCTACAGAATTGTCGAGGTTCACCAACTCGAACAGGTTCACCAATTCGAACATTTCCACCACCTTCTGATTGTTCTACTTGCAAAACACTTTGTCATATGAACAGCAATTCAGATTATTGTAGAAGTGAAACTTGTCAAAGTTGTATGAATAACTAATATAATAAATAAAATATCGTTTAAAGTCTTAAAAAAACATATAAGTAAAGCTTATAATGAATAAATATGAAAGAAATGAAAAATCGTCTTCTTCAAGAAGATTTTCTGATGAAAAGAATAAGGAGAAAATTAAAGAAAAACCGTTGTATTATAGTGATTATATTATAGCTGATCCAGAAAAAAATATTTTCGAGAGATATAACTGTCTTTTCTTTTTCCTATTATCTGTTTTTGTATTGGTTCAATCTATCATTGACATCTCTTATTCTTATGTAAAAATAGATGATTGTCAGTATAATTCCTATTTTATAAGCCTTAATGACTGGTTTAGGCTAAATGGTGTATTAGGTATAGTATACTACTTCTTCATCCTTATTGTTATTTCGGTGATAGCAAAGACCAATGATCAAGGATATATTAAAATGACAAATAACTATAATGAAAATTGCGAAAAATTTTATAAAATTTTTGCGACATTTGTAACAGTTGTTATGTTATTAATAAATTCTGTAGGATGTTATATATACTTTTCGTATTTTTTTACTTATTGTAAAGCATACACTATTATTGTATATATGTGGATAAGATTGATAACGGGATTTATTTCCTCTATTGGTCTAATTATTTTTATAAATTATTAAATTTGTTATTATATTATATAATATAATAAAATGTGGGTGTGGTTCGTTTCTAATATCTCTTACTTTTATAATATATTATATTATATTATAAAAATATAAAAATGATGAACCCAATTAAAGATCATTATTATCTCTATAAAACTTTAGGTGTCTCTTAATATCAGATAGTGACTCGGTTTTTAGTCTTTCCATTGACAAATCCTGGTTTTTACCAGTTTTTCTCTCCCAACATCTCACATAACTTCTAAGTTCTTTTATAAGGTCATCTCTATTTCCCGTTTTACTTTTACTTACACTGCACCGTTTTCCCTTAATATTCATTTCAGATTTTACTTCTTTTAACAGTCTTCTATCCTTATCTGTTACTTTTATCTGTTTTCCTGATACGGGATTAGTCCACACTGATCCCAATAAGTAGTCTCCCTTATACTTTTTCAATTTATTTTTGAAATACTTCTTTATTTTATCATCTCCGCCTGTCTTACGTGATACCTTTCGTGACTTTCGTGACTTTCGAGATACCTTTCGTGATACCTTACGTGACTTTCGAGGAACCTTACGAGATACCTTACGAGATACCTTACGTGACTTTCGAGGAACCTTACGTGACTTTCTTGATACCTTTCGAGATACCTTACGTGACTTTCGTGACTTTCGTGACTTTCGAGATGTCATTTATTTATAAAAAAAAAAATATCAATTTTCTAAACATATAACATCTTCCTATTATCATATTATGATCACTATTGTAAATAGTAACTATTTACAATAGGTTTATCTACATTCGATTTACATAAAATATTTTTTATCACTTCATCAAATGAAGGATTCGTTTGATCTAAATGAATAATCTCAAGTCTATCCAAAAGTTCTTTTATCTTACAAAACATAATAGAATTCAATTTTAAATAATCTTTGTCTTATTTAGATAAATTATATTTCATTATAAATTTTTTTAATAATATCTCTCTCTTTCTGTATTGACTCTAACTGTTTTATTGTTTCGTTTTTAATATTTGCCTTCCATTCATTAATTATTGTGATACACTCTGAAAAACTCATTTCTAACTTTAAAATCTCAGAAAATACATTATTAAATGCCTCTTTGTAGTTATATCCTTTATCATTTCTAAGATATATTCTAATATGTCTATAACATTGCTTTACTAAGGCTTCATATAAATCTTTAGATTCTTTTGTCATATCACTCATATCAGTCATACTACCATAAGTATCTTCAATTATAAAGTAAGAAAATATAAAAGATCCATTATGGACATTAAAATAATTTTTTATTAGATACTTAATTACACAAGATCTTGCCCATTTTTCAGAACACGTAGTAATAGATTTAGGCTGTTTAACTATGTTACTACTTTGTATATCAGAAAGATCAATATTAATAGTAAATCCTCTTTTCTTATACTTTAGAATTCTCTTCACAATAAAAGAATTCATTGATAGATAGGAATTAATATAATCTTTATTAAGAGATCCTGTCTTAGTCTTAATATCCTCTATATTATCTGACCATATTCTTTTACCATCCCACCATACTTGACAAAAAGTAAGATCAAAATTAGTAACAACTGAGTCTAGTGGAATATTATCAGGAATAACCATAATATCTATATCTATAAAATTACGACGAGGATAACCAGGATTAACTCTTTCATAATGAGATTCGACATATTTCATATAAAAACGAGCCATAATATTATTCTTTCTAAAGAATGATTGATCATATGCAGGTGCTTGGTGAAAATCTCCATAGATACACCCGTGAATATAAAGAGTCTTGATAAAATCCTTTGCTTTAGAATAATGAACATAAATATCTAAATCATTCATCTCATAATCACCAAAAATAGACAAAACACTCCCTCCAGCAATAATCCCATCATATTTAATAATTGTGTCTCTAAAGTTATCATAAAACTTGTTTAACTTTCTCTTTAATAATGATTCAAATTTTTCATTTTCTTTCTTTGTAAAATCCTCTCTAACATAAAAAATATTAAGAACTTCTTTATTTGATATCTTCTCTTCATCTCCAAGCTGAGAATCCTCTTTTATATCATCATCTCCTTTAGAATCGCAGCAATCTCTAAAAAGGCATATATTATACCCAGTTCTCTTTATTAAGTCTTTCACAATCTTGACCGTGATCTCTTGTTTGGGAAAAGAAAGAGGTTGTATTCCTCCGCTAAGAGTCTTGATATAAATCTCCATTGAATTACTTGATTACTTATTATGATTAAATTAATCATAATAATCATTTTTATTAATAACTTATTTTATTTCTTCGGACTTTTCTTATTTTTCTTAGCACTCTTCTTCTTTTTAGAAGGTCTTTTCTTATTTTTCTTAACACTTTTTTTAGAAGGACTTTTCTTTTTAGTTTTACCCCCTTTAACGACACCTTTTTTATCAAGTTTGGTTCTTTTAAATTCTTCCCATTTTGCACCAAGGCTTTCCACAGCTTTGTAATAAAGTTCGTCGGTATTGATAATCTTGTTTGAAACTTTTACCCATCTGCATACCATATTCTTATTTGGCAGAGACATATACATTTGACCGTCATTACCTTTCATTGTTTCCATACAATAATCGTTAGCGTGGGCAGAAGGAGAATTTCGAGTAGACATTTTATATTGAATAAGATAAAATTTTATTTTTCTATTTTTTGTACCTTTGTTATATAAAATGACGGGAGAATATATTATTATCAGTAATATCAGTAATATCAGTAATATCAGTAATATCAGTAATATCAGTAATATCAGTAATATCAGTAATATTAATACTTATGTGTTTTAGAAAAAATATAGATTATGATAATTATGATAACTCTTTGGACTTGGAAAAAATAAATAATATGGAAAATATAGAAGATCTTAGAATTTTAATAGACAAAGTAGACAGAAATATTGTAAGAAACATACATAAGAGAAGTATAATTGTAAAGAGAATATGGGAATTAAAAGAGAATAAAGGATTTCCTAGATATGATAAAACAAGAGAGAAACAAATTTTACAAAAAATAAGATCTTATGCTAAAGAAACAAATTTTACAAAAAATAAGATCTTATGCTAAAGAAACAAATTTTACAAAAAATAAGATCTTATGCTAAAGAAAGGGATTTAAATGAAGAAAAAGTTGTTAATATATATTCATCTATTGTAGATGGACATTTTTAAATATATAAAATATTTTAAATATAAATAATAGTACAAATTATATTTTTAAATTTATTTTTTTATAAAAATATTTTATAACAATATAATAAAATATGCCATCTAGAAGACATAATCATTTAAATAAAGTACACAAGGCTTTACACCAGGCTATGAAGGGAGGAAAATCTTTAGATGAAGTGCTAAATTCTAACAAAGTCCAAAAGGCTCTAGATAAATACAACGATGCCACTGGAAAACATCTAACACTAGCTAAACTAAAGAAACTAGTACAGAAGGTTCGTAAGTCAGTCCGCAAGTCAAGAAAGTCACGAAAGTCTCGTCTTTCCGGTCGCAAAGCTCGTCGTTCAGTTCGTAAGTCCAGAAAGTCACGAAAGTCTCGTCGTTCAGTTCGTAAGTCTCGTAAAGCACGTCGTTCAGTTCGTAAGTCCCGTAAGTCACGCCGTTCCGGTCGTAAAGCACGTCGTTCAGTTCGTAAGTCACGAAAGTCACGAAAGTCTCGTCGTTCCGGTCGCAAAGCTCGTCGTTCCGGTCGCAAAGCTCGTCGTTCAGTTCGTAAGTCCAGAAAGTCACGAAAGTCTCGTCGTTCAGTTCGTAAGTCTCGTAAGTCTCGTAAGTCACGTAAGTAATACAAATATAAAATTATATTTTTCTATTTTTCTAGAAAAATATAAATGAGAAGAGCAATATTATGAATGATATTTTTAAATTTTCGTCTAAATATAAATGTTAAAAGTATCAAAAGTATCAAAAATTCTTGTATTTGTAGCATTCTTACTATTTTTATCGATACTCCTACTAATATACTACAATACTTATGACTCTTATAACTCTTATGACTCTTATGATGATATACCTAGTATTCCTATAGATATGGTGTATACTTGGGTAGACTATAATGATAAAGATCGCGTAAAATATCAGAAAATGTTATTAAAAAACAAAGATGAAAACTTGGATGATAATAGATATATACAAAATGAGGAACTCAAATATTCTTTAAGAAGTGTCGAGAAAAACTGCCCTTGGATTAGAAAGATATATATTGTTGTTAAGGATGGCCAATATCCGTCTTTTTTAGATTTTTCCAATAAAGAAAAAATAGAAATAGTAAATCATAGCGAAATAATGCCTCCTACGTCTATTCCTACTTTTAACTCTATTGCAATAGAGTCTTGTATACATAAGATACCAAGTCTATCAGACTATTATATCTATATGAATGATGACTTTTTTATTATGAAACCTCTTAAAAAAAGCGATGTTATAGGATATAAGTATAACCAACCGACTGTATATGTTGATCGAGCTTTTCCTAATAGTTACGAAATAGAACAGAAAAATAATGATATACATTCCTATTTTACAATGTTTAATAATTCTATCATTTTAGCTAATAAAATGACTAGACAAAATTTATATGTATATATGGTTCATCTTCCTAGTTTTTGTTATAAACCTTGGGATAAAGAAATAGAAACGAGACTTCGTAATATAAAATATAAAGATACTGATCTATGGAACTACAATGTTCATCTAAAATTTAGAGCGAATGATAGTGTAGCATTAAATTGTTGTATTAGACCCATATATTATATGTATAAAGGTGCAATACCAACTGATTTAGCTCAATACCATCTTACTATGAATTTGAAAAAGGAAAATTGTAGTACAGATTTTTCTTTAAATAAAGTAAAGTTTCTCTGTATAAATGAAATAAATAATGATTGTAGAAATAACTTTAAAAAATTCATAAATAAATATTTCATGAATCGATCCATATTTGAATATGATTGGGGATTTTTGGAAAAAGCTGTCTATATAAACCTAGAGAATAGAAAGGATAGAAAACAAGAAATAGAAAATGAACTTGTAAATAAGATTCCTACTGATAAAATTATACGATTTAATGCAATAAGGGATAAAATCGGTCATATTGGATGTAGCAAGAGTCATATAAATGTACTTGAAATAGCTATTAAAAATAATTGGAGAAATATACTTATAATTGAAGATGATGCAATGTTTCATAAATATAAAAATGGCTATCATATACTTGAAAAACTTATAGAAACCCATCCTAATTTTGATGTAATAACTTTAGGAAATGTATCAGCAGAATTTGATAAAAAAACAATGAAACTCTACAAGGGACAAACTACTACAGCATACATAGTAAATCAGCACTATTATCAGAGATTGCTCAAAAACTTTAAGGATGGATTAACAGAACTTTCAAAAGCGAAAGATATGAATGCCCAGGATAGATTTCCTTATGAACAAAAGTACTGTCTTGACCAATACTGGAAAAATTTACAGAAAATAGATAATTGGTACATTGTAAACCCAGCATTGATGATACAAAGACCAAGTAATAGTAGTATACAGGATGAAGTTGTAGATTATACATTATATTTTAACTTGTAATTTTTAATCATTTATTATTTTTTTATCATATAATAAAATAAATGTCTACTCCTACACCATACAGAACTATGTATCCAACTTTTCAACCTACTATGGGACCCACCGAGCCACCGAAGAAAGAAGAAGAAAAAGTTTCGGTCGGACAAATAATATTATATATATTTTTAGGAATAGCGGGTGTAGCATTAATTTACGTAGGTGGTAGCTTTGCATTTGGTATAGGAGATGATAAAGATTCTGAAATTAAAAGAAGATTTAGATCTTATAAATTCAGATATTGAAATATTGAAATATTGAAATATTTAAAACAATTTGTATACCAATAAAATCGATTAATTTTATTGAATTAATTTAAAGATCATATAACCTAAATATGATTACAATTTATATTACACTGATGTCCGGAGAGGTATTACCTTATGTAGCAAGAGGAAATAAAGCAAAGTTTTTGACACACAAAGAAAATATAAAAGAAAAAGTTCTAACTCATCTTCAATTAGATATGAAAAAACACAAACACCAACTTTGCAAACGAACAAGGCCTAACACCCTTATAGTCGAATTATTTCATGATGACGACGACGAAAAGCTACAAGAAGTACATATAAAACATATTGAGAAGATGAGAGAAAAGGGTAAATATGTGCCCGCAGATGATATTTATGATTCTTATAGAAGAATATTTAAACAAGAACGTGATAGAAATCGTTATTATGAAGACGGATCGATTGTTAGGGCATTTGTCAAAGAATTTAATCTTAAAAAGGCCGATAATTAAAATAATTAAATAAATATACTCCTTGTAAATTTCTAATAAAAATGATTATTAGAAAAACTAAATTCCTAAATTGTATACAACACACGAATAAGGCAAAAAGATGGCTTCTATCGCGAATACCACTATGACGTTCGCAAATAGACAACTCGCTAACAAGATCATTTCAGAAGCCAATATCATCAAAAATGATCCAGAATTACTGAAAAAACATATGTGGAAAACAAAACCTTGTGTATTTGGTATTGATTGTAAACGAGATCCTGATCAGTGTGCTGGCGCTCATTTTATTGAGGAATATAGACCTCCTATCTGTCTTTATTTAGAGATTTGCAAAAATCAAAATTGCGATAAGTTTCACCCAAATCGGTGTTCACTCGAGTCATATATTGTTCTTAAAAAAATAGACAGTATTTTGGTTAAACGTTCATACTTGGAAAGACGACTTGATATCGAGAAAAAAGCGAGAGAGATAATGAGTAATCCTGAGTTACTTAGACAACATCTTCATCGAACAAGAAAGTGTTTCAATGGGGTATCTTGTTCTAATAAGGAAAAATGCAACGGAGCACATTTTTTGAATGAATATCGTCTTCCTATATGCCTAAAAATGGAATTTTGTTCCGACGAAAAATGCCAACACTTTCACGAAAATAGACAGACAAAAGAAAATTATATGTATTCACAGGGTATTTCATTTGAATATAATACATTAGAAGAATTAGAAAAGTCTAATTTATACACGCAACTATGTTCCTTTGTCAAAGAAGATTCTCCCTGTTCTCGTAATAAATGCTCGTTTGCTCATTCTTTAGAAGAGTTAGTATTACCAGAGTGTATTTGTCCAAATAAGGAGATATGTGATAAGTATCATTCATCATTAGATATATTAGATCCTATGAATAAACTTGAAGCGGCAAAGCGTATTTTAAAGATTGATATTCCTTCCTATTTTCTTCGACAATCTTATGAAAACTCTAGCTATAATATGATGCTTCTTGATGATATACTTATTACGGAGGAGATGATAGATAGTCTCGATTTTTTGACAGAGGAAGAAACATATTTAGACCAGTTATACTTTTATTTAGACTTTAATGAGTTAACTTTTAACCCTAGTCGTGAAATATACGAAGACTTTGATGTTAGAATCGACTATCCAAGTATTTCTCATATAATCAAGTCAGAAAAATAAGGCTTTTTTAGATTTCTTAGGTCTCCTAGATTTTCTTATCGACTTCTTCATATCGTAGATAAAGCTATTTTATTTATATAATCAAATATTTGAAATGTTTCAAATATTTCAAATATTATCTCCTTTAAATTATTAAAATTGATATTTCAAAATAAATATACTTTAAATATATTAAAAATGACAGGATATTTCTATATAAGAACTCACGAGTCTTACACGTTTAATGGAATATCTTGTTTCAAGACTGGAATATGTAGTAATTTTATAGAAAGAGATTCTACTTACGCGACAGGAGAAATAACACGCGGAAAATATGTTATAATATATGAAGTTAAAAAAGATGATATGAGTGTTATAGAGAAACTGTCTCATAAAGCTTTCAAAGAATATAATGTAAGACATAACGCTGGTACAGAATTTTATATTATTAAGATTATTGACTTTATTGAGTCATTTTTTTATAAATTAGAAATGTTAGGTTATAAATCACGAAAACTGAGTGATTCTGATATAGAAAATGCTATAAGAAAAAAGAAGAGAATCATCATTAAAGATGATGACGAAAAAGATGATGATCTGGATAAGATATATGATATATACAAGAACTTAAAAATTCCGAGACAAGATCAGAAAGAAATTATTGAAAAGTCTCTTATATATTTTAAACAATATGATAAAGGACTTCTTGTATTAATATGTGGTATAGGAAAAACTCTAATTTCATTATGGATTACACAACAATTATCTTCACTCCGCGACTCAGAGAGGACAGAGTCCGAGATATCCGAGATATCTCGGATATCGGTAAGTTCAATCATTATTGGAGTTCCTAATAAATTATTGTTGAAGCAATGGGAAGAGTCTGTTAAAGTCTTGTTTCAAGATTTTTCTTATTTAACTGTTGAAGGAGGAGTAGATGTTTTAAAAATAAAGAATTTTTTGGAAAAAAATAAAAAATGTATTGTGATAACTACTTATTCATCGGCTCACAAAGTAAATTCTGCCACAAAAGATATAAATTTTGTATTTGATATGAAAATAAATGACGAATGTCATCATTTAACTACGAATAATATGAAAAAAGCAAATACAACAAAAACATATATACAAATGTTAAATATTCCTTCAATTAAACAACTATCATTAACTGCTACTCTTAAACAACTTGAAAGTGGTGACATAGATGAATATGGAGATATAATATCAAATGATAATGTTGAATATTTTGGAGAAATAATTGATAAAAAGTGTTTATTATGGGCAATTGATAAAAATATTTTATGCGATTATGTTATACAAACAATTATTACAGATGAAGAACAATTAGAGCAACATTTATCAAACTTTCATATTACAGAAGAGAATGATAAGAGGTTATTTCTAAGTGCTTTCGCATCTTTAAAAAGTATATTCTACGGTCAATCGCATCATTTATTAATATACTCTAACAATAAGGATAATTCATTAAAATTAAATCAATACATAAAACTTCTTTTAGATGATTACTTTGATATGCCTGATTTATATTATTCAAATTATCACAGTGAAATGAAGACAAAAGATCAAAAAGAAATAATTGATAATTTTGAAAAAGCGAGACGAGGAATAATTCAGTGTGTTTATTGTTTAGGTGAAGGATGGGATTTTCCTTTGTTAGATGGAGTTGTATTTTCAGAAAATATGAGTTCGAATATTCGCATTCTTCAATCCGTATTAAGAGCAAGTAGAAAACATAAACTTTATCCTAATAAAATCTCAAAAATCATTTTACCAATTTTGAGCAGAGATGACTGGTTAGAAGATAAAGATAATCAGGATCTTAAAAAAGTAAGAGAAGTTATATATCAAATGGGATTAGAAGATGAGACTATTAGTCAAAAAATCAAGGCATATAGAATGAATATCGATATTAATAGAATAAGTAAAAGCCCAAAAGAAGCAGATGAGAAGAAAGACGATGAGTATGAGTATGATGAAGAACTAACACAAAAAATAAGGTTAAAAACAATCAAAAGAGTCCATCTTTCTATAACTTATGAAAAAGCAAGAAAGATAATAGCTGATAAAAAGATAAAAAGTAAAGAGTCTTATAATGAATTGTGTGAAAGAGATAATAGATTGACGAAAGAACCTGAAGTAGTTTTTAAGGGAAGATTTACAAACTGGATAGAATATCTGAGTATTGAAAGGGTATACTATGATTTAGAAACTTGTAAACATAAAGTAAATGAATATTTATTATTGTATCCTGAAATAAGAAAGTATTATTTGGATTTATCGATTATAACTAAAGAACTGTCTAAAATAGACAATTTATTTCCACCAAATGAATTATGGACCGAATACTATAATGTAAAGGATTTAACAGATATAATCAATATTACAAACATTTCAAATACAAAGAAGAAAATAGGCGCTATTTTATAAAAGTAAAATTTACTTTTTTTTTAAAAATGAAAAATAAATTATTTATTTCTTTATAAAGAAATAAATACTTATCATAAACTTATCATTAAAATGTCATCGCTTACGCTCAACGGAGTAAAACAGTATACTTGCAAATTGTGTGGAAAGGATTTTGTCCAAAAAATTGACTTTACAAGACATCAAAATAAAAAAGCACCTTGCATATCTATCGATAAGATTCAGAAATTAACTCAAATAAAAGATACTAAAATGGATAATAAAACAACTCTTATCAATACATTTAAAAATTGTTTAAATATTCTTAGAGATAATGAAGGTTTAACTGGTGAAAAAGCATTAAGAACAATATCTTATTTTTTAATATTAAAATTACTTGAACCTCATTTTGGAAAAGAAATTGATATCGACAACTATAAGTACGATTTTAGTCATATTGAAGATGAAATGGTTGAAAAACATAAAACTAAATTATTAGAAATTATTAGGTTTAGTAAACTTGCAATTGAAAAAGAAGACAATATTCTTATAAATATGAAGTATTTATGGGACGATATTTTATCGAATCATCCTACTACAAAAAACATATTCCTAAAAGGTAAAGGGTTTGATATACAACACAAATCAACATATAAAAAATTAATTGATAGATTAAACTCATTTGACTTGTCTCAAACTGAATATGATGTATTGGGTAATGCGTATGAAGAAGTAATCCAAGATATTATGACTGGTAAAATATTAGGACAATTCTTTACTCAACCACTCGTCAAGAAAATGATGGTGAAATTAATCAATCCACAAATACACCCTGACGGAAAAATAGATACTTGTGGAGACCCTACTATGGGAACTGGTGGTTTCTTGATTACCTATTTACAATACATTTTACAACAAGCAACTGCTAAAAACATTAAACCTGATTGGGATTTTATCAAAACCGAAGGATTATATGGTAAAGAATTAGAACCTGATACATATCAACTTGCTGTTTCAAATATGTTAATCTCGTCAGGGCATATGTTTGAAAAATTAGACAGAGGTGATAGTATTCGTGTTCCTATAACAAGGAAGTTTGATAATATTCTTGCAAATCCACCATTTGGAATTAAGGGATTAAAATACGATGATTTTCAAAGTCCATTAAAAGGTGAATATGTTCCAATCAAAACTGATAATGCAGTGTCATTATTTATTCAAGCAATTATTTATATGTTGAAGATTAATGGTAAATGTACTGTTGTATTACCTGACGGACAAGATTTATTTTCAAAAACAAATACCACATTAGTTGCGATTAGAGAATATCTTATGAAAACTTGTGATTTGAAAGAAATTATCTATCTACCATCAGGTATATTTACATACACGTCCATTAAAACTTGTGTGTTTTACTTTGTGAAAAAGAGAGAAGGAACTGATGTGTTGGAAACAAAAATTAAAGTATCCAAAACTCAAAAAGAAACAGGTAGAGATTACAAGTTTTCAAAGATGCTACAAACAACCAAAGTAAAGTTTTATGATTACAACCCTTATGAAGATATAAAAAATCTATTAGTTGAAGTTCCAATTGAGAAAATTGTGAGTAATTCATATTCACTTAATTATGCTGAATATATGAAAGATGAAACCGAAGAAGAACAATACGAAGAAGGTGTTGTTGTAAAAACACTTGGTGAAGTATGTAATTTTAAAAATGGAAAAGGAATAAAAAAAGATACATTAGTTGAAGGAGAATATCCTGTCATTGGTGGAGGACAAAAACCTATGGGATTTCATAATGAATATAACGCAGATGAAAATACTATTTTATGTTCTTCAAGTGGTGCATATGCTGGATTTATTAGTAAATATGATAAAAAAGTATGGGCGAGTGATTGCTTTTCAATAATACCAAAAAATAACTCAATAAATAACACTTATTTATATTATTTGTTAAAAACTATTCAAGATAAAATATATAAATTACAAACAGGAACGGCACAACCACATATTTATTCAAAGGATTTACAAAATATAAAAATCCCAATTCCATCACTTGAACGCCAACAAGAAATCGTAAAATATTTGGATTTCATATATGAAAAGGCAAACAAAACAAGTAATGAAAAAATTGCGGAATTGAAGCAATTGAATGAGTTTTGTTTGAATAATCAAAAAATATTTGGTGAGAATGTTGTGAAAACACTTGGGGAAGTATGTAATTTTAAAAATGGAAAAGGAATAAAAAAAGATACATTAGTTGAAGGAGAATATCCTGTCATTGGTGGAGGACAAAAACCTATGGGATTTCATAATGAATATAAC
>Ga0315284_10007867_pt1 | contig 15212 bp, 9 predicted proteins | sample YL17G09_16_MG_FD_203696 | JGI IMG/M metagenome (GOLD analysis project Ga0315284, IMG submission 203696) | Sediment microbial communities from Yellowstone Lake, YNP, Wyoming, USA - YL17G09_16 | ecosystem: Environmental > Aquatic > Freshwater > Lake > Sediment | place: USA: Wyoming | collected... | reverse complement strand
TGAAGCAGGCTACCACCTGTACCGGCCCGACAATAACGGTAGGGACAGTTTCTGTCTGTACTGCCGGGTCCTCTGTTGAAGTGCCGATTACCATCAATGACATAGCAGGACAAGCGAGCTGTACCTTTTCTGTCTCGTTTGATAAAACAAAACTCCAGTACACTGGTAAGACCTCAGGAACAATGGGTGCGGACCTGTTGACGGCTTCGATCTCTGATATAAATGCTGCCGGCATTGTTCAACCCATTGTCAACTTTGAGGAGGGCGGCGCCACCTCAGGAACCATCTGTAAGTTCAAGTTCACCTTGCTTTCTGCTATTGCTGAGGGGTCCAAGGTTGATCTCACCATTGGTGATATCAATGCAGCCGTCAGTTTTTGCGGAGAAAACGGTGCTGTTCAATGTGGAACATCTGGCCCGCAGACCTGGGATGACGTCATCAATATCTATCAGGATTATACAAATGGGCTTGTCACCTGGGAAGAGGTAATCGCTGCCTATAACGCATACAGCCAAGGTAGCTAAAAAACTTTGTTTGCGCCCTGATGAATGGAATGAGAAGGTAAGTAGTTTAAGAAAAGACCAGGGCAGAGAACAAAATAGGAGAACAAAATAGGGACAGCGGGCCTGTTGAAAAACCTGAGAAAGAGAGCTCCGAGTGCGAATTACAGATTTTTTCGGGAACCATTCTTAACGAACAGAACGGCCGCAAATTCGACTGTTTGAGCGGAACGCGAGTTTCGAATTTGCAGTGGCGTGAGTTTTAGAATGGTCGAAAAAAGCTTCTTGAGCAGCGAGGAGCGAACTTTCTCAACAACCCCGTTGACCCTATTTTCTACCATGAATACTCAAGTGAAAAGAAATGGCGAGACTCCTCTTGGGAAAGAGATATGGAATGAAGATGTGTTGAGGAACGCCGACCTGTTTTGTCAGGACCTTCAGACTTCCCCTCAACCCCATGTTGGCAAGATCCTGGTAACGGGCGCTACCGGGTATGTCGGGGGACGGCTTGTCCCTGAGCTTCTTGCCCGGGGATATGATGTCAGGGTGATGGTGCGCGCTTTTTCATCCGAGTACAGTGAGCGATGGCCTGGGGTGGAGATCGTCATTGGGGACGCCCTGGACCTAGACAGCTTGGTACCGGCTTTGGAGGGGATCCACACTGCCTACTATTTGATCCACTCTCTATTGCACGGTCACAAGCGATTTAAGCAACTTGACATCCAGGCAGCAGCAAACTTCAGAAAAGCCGCAGACCGGAACAAAGTAAGTCGCATCATCTATCTCGGCGGCTTGGGTGATCTTCAGTCCAAGCTCTCGGACCATCTGCGGAGCAGACAGGAGATAGCAAGTGAATTGATGCGGGGGACTGCAGCGGTTACCGTGCTAAGAGCGGCTATCATTATCGGGTCAGGAAGCGCTTCATTTGAGATGATAGAGAACTTGGTACGACGCTTGCCAGTGCTTTTCTTGCCCCCCTGGGCTACGACCAAATGCCAACCAATCGCTATCCGCAATGTTATTATGTATCTCATGGGGGTTCTCGAAACACCAACAACGGCAGGCTTTTCCTATGATATTGGGGGCCCCGACATCCTTAGCTACCATGAAATGTTGCGGGTGTGTTCAGAGATTCTCTGCTTGAGACGGCTCTTTATCCCGCTGTTTCTCTCCAACATTCGTATGTATTCCTATCTCGCAAGCCTTGTTACCCCTGTTCCCCACTCAATCGTCTTCTCTCTTCTGGAGAGCACTACTAACACGGTCATCTGTCAAAACAATGATATACGCGACATTGTTAGGATTGAACTGCTTCACTATCGGGAAGCGGTTTTACGGGCGTTATCACGAGAGGATCAAGACCGTATTTATACCAGGTGGTCGGATGCCTACCCTCCAGCCTATGCATTAGCTATGAAACTTACGGAGATGGATCGAAGTAACCTGTACATCAGATCAGCCTCACTCCACACAAAAAAATCTCCTGCCGACCTTTTCAGTTCTATCTGCCGAGTGGGTGGCAAGGAAGGTTGGTTCAACACGAACTGGCTGTGGAAGCTAAGGGGCATAGTGGACAGGATACTGATGGGTGTGGGTACTTCGCGTGGTCGGCGCCATTCGCGCTTCCTTCGAGTCAATGATGTCGTGGATTTCTGGCGCGTGGAGGATATCCAATCGGAGCAACGGCTTCTCCTGCGTGCTGAAATGAAGCTTCCGGGCCGCGCGTGGCTGGAGTTTTCTATTGACGCCAATGCAGATGGAGCAAACACACTCTCAGTGAATGCTTATTACCAGCCGTCCGGATTTTGGGGTAAGGTCTATTGGTACGCATGCCTCCCGTTTCATGCCTTAATATTCAACGATCTTATTGAGCAGATCGAACGGCGCAGCTCCAGCGAATCCGATGAGGAAATAGTGGGAAAATAGGGACAAGCAAAATAGAGGGACGCAAAATAGAGGGACAACCCCAATACTGTTCGGCATTTGTATTGCGTAGAGACAAAATCTTTGATCATAATCTATGGTCTCTTCATTTCCATTCTGATTGGTTTTTTTGGTGGGGTTTTCCCTGCAGTAATCAGAGTACTCATGAAACCAAGCGATGCCATTAGAGGTATTGGCTGATTACTTCAGAACTGATAGAAGGTAACATGTCTTGAGCTGAGATGTATCGTTTAGCATTCTGAAGGCAATCCAAATATAAAAAAGGGGGCTTTTGAACATGAGTGTTCTGACTCTTACTCGCATTATCCATTCCACCGTGCTGATTGATTTTGATGGTAATACCATCTTGACTGATCCATGGTTTCCCCAGGAGCCCAGTTATCGCCGAAATGAGCCCCTGGGCATAACGGTGGATGCGTTGCCGCGTCTGTCCGGGGTATTTGTGAGTCACCCACATTTCGACCATTATGATATGAAAGCCTTTAAAAATTATACCGATAAAAATGTTCCTTTTGTAGTCAAACGTGGTATTTCCAGAGCCTTAAAAAAGGCTGGTTTTAAAAATGTCACAGAGCTCGATGCATGGGAGGAGACAACCTTAGGATCGGTCAAGGTGACAGCGACCCCTGCTAAGCATCTTTCCCCGGAGATTACCTGTATTTTTTCAGGTTCGGGCTTTTCAGTCTACTTCGGCGGAGACACTCTTTTTATTCCAGAGCTGGCAGAAATTTCAAACAGATTCCAATTTATTAACCTAGCTTTGCTGCCTATCAATGGACTGGTCATCCGTCCCCTTGGAAACCGTAAAGTCGTTATGAATGCTGAAGATGCGGCAAAACTGTGCGCAATCTTGCGTCCCCGTGTGGCCGTACCCATCCACTATGAATACAGCGCCGGTCCCATCAGGGACCGTATCTTCTTAAGATATAGTGGTTCTACGGAGCAGTTTCAGCGAGATGTAGGGAAAGTTGCTCCAGACACAGCGGTGCGGATACTTGCACCTGGTGAATCCTTGCAGCTGAAATCTCCTTAATGCCATACATACACTCTGGATCCTTTTTTATCTTCTTCTCCACATCTGGCGTGGTCTATAACCACGTTTCACCAACTTCTGATCCGTCAGGACTACCTGCTTGATAGTGATTTTAGCTACTATAGCATTTGCCTTTACCATCTGAAGCATTACCTTCTCGAGGAAAATAGGGACGAGGAAAATGGGTAAATAGGGACAGCGGGCCTGTTGAAAAAGTGTCATCCTGAAGGGAGTGAAGGATCTCTGTGTTGTGTGACGTTGAGAATATCAGTTGGTTAGAGATTCTTCGCTCCCACTCAGAACGACGGTATGGGGTTTTTCAACAGCCCCGAAGTGCCCATTATTTTCTTCTTACCTTTCCACTCCTACCATGAAAAGCCCAAGCACGTTGGTCTTGAAGGTGACCAGTCTGTTGGTCCCGTCTACACTCTCAGGCTCTATGGAATCCCAGTCGTTGGTAAGGTGATTATAGATGTAGACCTTCAATGTTTCAGGTGCAACTCCGGCCTTGTTGTACGGAAGCCTTATCGTTACGTCCCGGTTGAACATGGTTCGGTACGGACCAAAGTGAACTGCCGGTCCGACTGGTTGAGCCTTCTTCATGGAAGGTGGGTTAAGTTGACGGCCGATAGTGATGACCGTATCTTCCCACAGGCAGTCGTTGGTGTCGCTGGGGTCGTTGGTAGGAATGGCTGTCTCCGGGGTACAGCCTTCCGGCCTGTCGGGATACGGGTCTGCTGGAATATCAATCCTGGCTCCCTTGATTTCATGGGAGTTTGATGTTACCTCAACACTCCCCCCGTTAAGCTTTGTCACAAACTTCGAGGTTGAAAGCTTGATATCTACCTTTTTGGGATAGAGCCCGAATTTCTCCAGGGCGCCTCTCAACACCGAATAGTAGGTAGTGGCAAATTCCTGGGTGAAGTGACTGTAGGACGAGGCTATGGTGATTTGAGCTACAGAGTCTGCGGTGCCGCAGGGTACCTCCTTTCCTTCCATATCTTCACAATAGGTAAGGTCGTACTTTTGAGCCGCAATGTCCTCTTTGGGCTGGACAGGCAGGCCATTTAACTCCCTCATGTTGAGGAGCGTGTCGGTGCAGTCGTAGAACCAGTGGCAGGGTGGGATGAGGATTTTATCGTGCCCGTCTGCCTTGGCTAACTGGATGGCCTGTCTGATGCTGTAAGCGACCCCGTTCAGCTTGCTTTCCTCAATCCTGCCATAGGCGAAGAAGTTGTCCTCCCTCAGGTCGCTCTCCACTCCCCCGATGGTAAAAACCAGGTCATACCGGTTACCGTAGGCAGCCTGGATGGCTCTCTTCCAGGAGAGATAGTTGAGGTAGCGGTTCTCCGGGCCGATATCCGTGAACCACTCCTGCTGTTTTCCCATGAAACCGCCTCCCACCTTTCCTCCCCAGGACCCGCCGTGGGTGGTGTAGATGACAGCAATGCGGCTTCCTTCCGGATAGGCCTCGATCAACGGCTTAAGGTTCATCACATTAAGGGCATTAAACTCCGGGGTCCTTCCCACCTGGCGGGCTTGCTGGATCTCAATCTGATCGAGCTTCCCGATTTCGCAGAGGCGCTCCATTATAAAATATTTTCCCATGGTTTCATTGGCATACTGGTTGTTATCCGTCGTCTCGCGGGAAATGAGCATCTTCGTGTACCCATCGTTGGCAAATGCCTCTGCCACGTCTTCCCTTGATTCTGTCAATCCAGGCACTGCTGTGTACATTCCGAAGCGGACATCTATCTTATCCCCGAACATGTCTTCGAGCAGGCTCTTGGTGGATTCTAACGCTTCGCGGGCCGGCTCAGGCTCCAGGCAGGCCTCGGGCATCTCGGTTGGCCCTTGCAGGATGACTGCCCAGCGCATGAAGGCCAGGGGCGCAGCCTCATAGATGTCGCCAAAACCGTTAGGAAAGGGGTGCTCAAACGAGCCGATCTGGTACCAGCCCGGAAGGGTATCCTCCCCTGTTCTCGGATCCGGAGGGTACATGAGCCCGCCGGTCATAGGGTCAGGCACTTCAACCGCAGGGGTAATGGGAATCCCCGCAGGGATCAATTCCGGGGTGAGGGACGGGATATCCGGATGGACTCCTACATAGACCCCGTCGACCAGTTTATACGTACCGGAAGAATCATACACATATTGATTGCCTGGCCACAGGCAGGTAAGCGCCCATGGGAGTATCCCGATATGAATCTGGTAGGGGAATTCTCCCACATGCCCGAATTTGCAGGGCTGCCCGGGATACAGCGTCCGGTCGCCGATGCGGCAGGTCTGATGACTTTGCCATGCATAATCAAGGCAGGCCCCGGCAGGTGCTCCCCAACTGAGGATCAAGACAGCAACCTTATCTTTCACAGGAGTACTGTTTGCCATCGTAGTCCAGAATAAAAGCAAGGTAATGGTAGCTCCGAGAGAAAAAAACTTTTTCATTCCTATGATGCCTCCCTTTTTTAAACCTTAAATTTAGTTGCCCTTTAGCAATTGCACGAAACGAGAAAGAGACTCAGCTATTGTGCTCGAGGAAGAGATGCGTTTTACAGATGGATCGTTTCTGGGAATATCATAATCAACTGCATTGTCAAGTTTTAATCAGGAGATTTTAATCAGGAGATTTCTTATGAGATCTCTGAAAAACAAGGTTCCTCGTTGCTCAACAATCCGCCTGAGGCGGAACAATTCTCAATGGGCGGACACAGAGGTCTGCCCCTACAGGGCAAATTCGAAACTCTCCGCCCCTCCTCTTCCTTCGGCGAAAAGGGCTTTGCTTCACCGCCCCTCATAAGGATGAAGGGTTCAATAACTCGTCTTTTTCTTTTAGGTCTTCTATGATTTGTTCAGCCAGCAACGGAATCCCTTTTTCAACTTCGGGGGTGAGGTTTTCACTGAATGTTGTATTATCGGTGATCTCTATTGCATATATGTCGATTGTTCCCGGCATTGAGTACCCGAATTTACTGCCTAACTCTACTGCAGTCCTGACATCAAGGAAGTGGGGACCACATGGATATGTGGTGTCACCTAAATCCTCAACACGTAACCTGTAGAATTTACCAGGCGTATCGTTTGCTGTTTTTATGGAATCCACTATGATGACCCTCTCATAACCGGCCATCACATCGAGTAACCCGATACCGCCGAGGCTTGCTTCAATGATTGCTATATGTGATAAGCCTTTACACCTTTTTTTAATCTCTCTTGCCACGTAGATACCGGCACCGTCATCACTCAGGATTGGATTGCCGAGACCGATTACCAGTGTTTTCTTAGACATAACCTCTCAGAGGAGGCAAAGTGCGGAGAGAAATAAAGAGGTTCAAGCTCAAAACCGCCCGAACCCCTTCGATGGGCTTTATATGCCTCTACTGACCGTCTTAATCGTATTGCCCTTGCAATCGCGAATCTTGATCTCTAACGACATCTCTCCAGGGAGTGAATGGGTTGCACATCCAAGACAGGGATCGTAGGCACGGAATGCCATTTCTACCATGTTTAATAGCCCCTCCTGAACATTTCCACCCTTGATGAAATGCTGAGCTGCCTTCTTTACTGATAACCCTATGGGGGCTGCATTATGCTGTGTCGCGACGATCAGATTGACTTTACTAATCAACCCCTTTTCATCAGTCTCATAGTGGTGGATGAGTACTCCCCTACATGCCTCAACACAACCAACACCTTTCCCGGTGAAATTGAAGTTCATGTTTCGGATATCCTTACTCGTGAGGAGGGGGTCGTTTGCGATTCTTTGAAGATCTTCGGCTGCTTGGAGTGCCTCGATGAGGCGTGCCCAGTGGTAAGCAAGTGTATGGTGTGCCGGTTTCCCAAGGGTTTTCACCATCTCCTCATACTCCTTCTGGGCAAGTGGCGTTGCCATCCCTTCAACCACATTATATCGGGCAAGGGGCCCAACCCGGTAGAGAGAAGTGTCATTACCTTCGATCAGTCCTTTCCAGCCGAGTTTTCTTAAATAGGTTAAGCGTATATATGTCCACGGCTCGACCCATTCTCCAATGTATTCCGTGTAATTATGGGGGTCGAAGAAGGCGACTTCTTTTCCGTTGGGATCAATTACCCTTAAGGTACCTTCGTAGAAATTCATCTTCTTATTTTCATCGACAAGCGCCATGTAGTACGTTTTTAGATTGTAGGCGTCGCCAAGGATCAAATCGAGGTACTCCTTATTCTTCAGAACCGCATCTTTGAAAAATTGGAGGGCAAATTGCGCGAATTCAACGGACATGTTTGCGGTTTCTCGGATGCTCCTCCTTTCTTCCTCGCTTATGGTGCGCGACACACCACCTGGTAATCCACCCTCCGGATGTGGCGGCTTACTGGCGACCAGTTTTATAATATCTCTTGTTCTTCTCCGTACCTCTATCACCTTTTTCCCGATGTCGATGCCAACCTTACTAATGACACCAAGGATGTTCCTCTCTGCCGGATTGGCCTGGGGACCAACGACGAAGTCTGGGCCGGCGAGGAAGAAAAAGTGAATGTAGTGATCTTCAATGAAATTTGCGTTGTATTGCAGTTTTCGTATCAGTTTTGCAGCAGGGGTAGGTTCCACCCCGTAAATATCATCCAGGGCCTTCGTGGATGCCATATTGTGAGGGGTAGGGCAGACCCCGCATATATTCGGTACTATCCTGGGCATCTCCTCCGCAGGTCTTCCTATGCAAAAACGCTCAAAACCCCTCAGTTCGGTCACCTGGAAATATGCGTCCGCAACATCCCCCTGATCATTGAGAAAGATGTCGATCTTTCCATGTCCTTCTAACCGGGTAACTGGATTTATGGTAATTTTCTTGGCCATTATCTCACCTCACGTCTATTTCGATGCTACTCGTTTCTTCTCAAGGATAGAAGATGCTGTTGTGAAACGGTACAGGTAGCCAGAAGCATCTACCAGCCCATCGATAACCTTTTTCTTCTCCTCGTCCGTCGCTGCGTCTATAAGGGAAGCAAGGGCTGAGAGGTATTTCGTCCCTATATCGCTTACGCCCTCAACCGGTCCAAAACATCCCCTGCAGGGCACGTTAATATTGATGCAGGCTTCCCCACAGCCTCCTCTCGTTGCAGGGCCCATGCAGATGATTTCCTGAGCCAGAAAACATTTTTCTGGATCCGCTTCAACTTCATGGATTCTCTTAAATTTGGTAATTGCCAGTCTTTCGGGTTTGGTAACATTTCTCTTACACACCTCGCACAGTGCTCTATCCGGTGCCAACGTTGCTCCTTTCGGGGGAAGGTTTCCCTGCAAGACAGCGGTGACCGCATCGAATATGAGATTGGGAGGGGGCGGGCAACCGGGCAGGTAGTAATCAATGTCGATGACTCTGTTGAGTGGGTACACCTGGGTGTAGAACTCTGGGAGTGTTAACTCATAGCCATTCACCCTTGTCAATGGTTGAGGAACATTGCCTTTCGGGTTTACTACCGTGGGAGCGTCACCGTAGACCCACTGAAAAATTTCTTGCTTACTTTTCATGTTTGCCATTCCCGGTGTTCCACCGAAGCAGGCGCATGCACCGAATGCGAGGATGAGTTGTGATTTTCTCCTCAAGAGGTGCGCTATCTCCTCATGTTCTGAGTTTCTTACCGAACCATTTATGATACTGAGTGTAATCTCATTGTCCTTCATGGCTTCGATGTGATGATACTTAAAGTCGAGAGCAACCGGCCACAGCACTAAATCAAGTGCAGCGGTAACTTTCAGGATATCTTCGTGGAGATCAACGACGGCCTCATCGCATCCTCCACAGCCCCCAAGCCAACATATGCCCAACTTAGGTTTATCTGCCATTGTTTAACCCCCTATATTAATTGGTCCAAAGCTCCTTACCCTGTCCGAAAGACCCTTAAGAAGTCCGGGAACTGTCTTGCCGCAGGAGTCAATTGCGGTTACTATCTCCAGTCTCTCTTTTTCAATTCCAAACGATTCAAGGATCTGGTGTAAGAGGTATACCCTTTTCTTTGCTTCCTTATTCCCGTCTTGGAAATGGCAATCGCCTTCTCCACACCCGAGAAGAAGCACTCCATCAGCGCCAGACTTAAAGGCATGCACTATTTCCGTCGCATCGACCTTGCCAATACATACGACAGGTATCAGATTTTTTATGTTTTTGGGAAGTTCCTCTGCGGCGTATACCCAACCAAATCTGCAGGCAAAACAGACGATGCCCGGTTCATACTTAAGCTTTCGCCTTCCCATCATTGACCCCTCAGGGAGGAGTTCCCGTGCACCTGAAGGGCAGGCAGACACACACTGACCACATGCCTTACATTTAAGCGGATCAGAGTAGGACACACGCCGGATGGCCACTTCTCTACCCTCTATAATCTCCTTTACATCGACCAGATGTGCCGTGTTGTAGTTGCATGCGGTGACACATATCCCACATCCGCTACAGAGATTTTCATCCACTTTTACGGTAGGTAACTGTTCCTGAACGCCGGCAGCTACACATGCCTTGCATGATAAACAAGGTCCACATTCAAGGCATCGTCGTGCTTCCTGAATCGCTTCTTCAAGGGTAAATCCTATTTCGAACATGTCAAAGTTACCCCTCTTCCTCGGGGATGTCCATTTCGGTTTAGGCTCAGTTTTGTATATTTTCCGGAGTGGGGCTTCGCTGGTTTCATGGCGTATCAGCCAGCGCTGCAGACCGACCCCTCTCAGGTACTTATCAATCGAATCTGCCGCCTGCTTTCCTTCAGCCATGGCATCCACCATAAAACCTATGCGTCTTACATCTCCACCAAGAAATACATCGTCCTTCCTCATGCTTTGAAGCGTGACCTGGTCAATAGCGAGCCTCCCCCGTTCATCGAAAAGTTCTGATTTTTCGAGTAACGTCCTGTCCCACATCTGTCCGATGGTGATGAGGAACATATCCCCTTCGATCTCAATCACATCCTCCGTGTCATACTTCGGATTAAAACCTTTCTCATCAAAGACACTCGTACATTTAGGGCTTTCGATCTTTTTAAAGGTCCCCTTTTCTCCGATAATCTTGCGAACCCCTCGGGAGTAAACGATCCTGATCCCCTCCTGATGGGCTCCCTCGATCTCTTCAGTGTCAGCCGGAATACTATCTTTCGAATTCTTGTCCCATGTTTCAAGGCACACCACGGTTACCTTTCCACCCATACGGTACACAGTCCTGGCTGCGTCAAATGCCACGTTTCCGCCGCCAATAACGATGACTTTCTTACCTTTAAATAAATCCTGGTCTATGGTACCGGTGTTTACGTCTCTCAGCACATTCAGTCCATACATGACGTTCTTCAGGCCCTGCCCCTCGACCTTTTCCATCCCGAAGGTAAGAGGACGGGGGTAGGGGGTCCCTGTGGCGACAAAGAAAGCTTTAAACCCTTTCCTCCTCAGTTGGTCGAGAGGGTTACCACCATTCAGCTTCATCTCTTTTTTTACCTCAATATCACCAATTCTCAAGAGGTTATCAATAGCAGTGTCAAGAATGTCCTGAGGAAGTCGATAGGTTGGAATCCACCTCAGTGCTCCACCTAATTTTTGATTATCATCAAAGATTGTTACGTCGTAACCTTTCTTGCTCAACTCCCATGCGCACATCAATCCACCTGGTCCCCCACCTATGACTGCCACCCTTTCCTTGTTCTTTATTACATCCAGGGGTGCTTTTGTTTTCAGATAAGGAGTGTAGGTGTCAGAGAGGAATCGTTTCAGGAGCCTCCTTTTTATAGAGCCCCCCTTGGTTTTGTAGTTGCATTCCCGTTCGCATATGCCACAAATGTAGCCGCAAATGGTGAAGAATGGATTTGTGTAATGCAGATAATCTCCTATCTGGATCACTCCTTCCTGTGCCTTTTCAGGATCTTCAGGCAGCAGGGAAATCAGGACGTTTGTCCTTTGGATATCCTCGTTAATAGGACATTTGTTTTGACAGGGCGCAAGATATTGCTTGGCAGCTATTTCTACCTTGGCATCCGCATCAGATTTCAGTTGCCACATATTCTGTACCTCCTTACCCTAATGATTCCTCGTACATAGGTGAAACAATACGGCAAAAAATTAGTATACAAAATTTTGCTTATTGAGTCAAAGATAGTGTTTATTTCCCCAGTAAATTTTTTTGTCTTAGAAATAGATAACATTCGATAGAAGCTTGTTAAGCGAAGCCTTGGTTGGCTCCAAAAAGGGGGCAATTTTTTCATATTGATAGCTTTGCTCAATGTTATGCAACATTAAAAAACTTGTCTACTGTACACAATAGCACCAGCGATGCGGCGAGCGTTGTTTCCCCTACTCCCCCTTTGCGCCAGTGACTGCTATCCTCATTAACTCCTCTTAGATGTTGAACCACTTCTTTGAGCAAGGTGTATTTTTTGTTTGATAGCCTTATTTATCGGTGACCCCTATCCCATTTGGCCACTTAAAGTAAATCATTCAATCAATTCAACCACAATCTCTGCTATATCTTTTACCTTTACACTTTCCTGCACTTTCTCATCTTTGACACCATCTTCAAACATCGTCAAGCAGTAGGGGCAGGCAACTGCTATCGTCGAAGGATTTGTCTGAAGGGCTTCCTGGGTTCGCTCTAAATAGATTCTCTTGCCCACCTTCTCTTCCATCCACATTCTTCCACCACCTGCACCACAACAAAAGCTTTTATTCTCTCGTCTTTTCATTTCAAGCGGTGGGTTCCCTCCGGATGCAACCTTTAGTATTTCTCGTGGTTCATGATAGATTCCATTATACCTTCCCAGATAGCATGAATCATGAATGACTGTCTTCCCGTCTGCTTTTGCCTTCAACGTAATAATTCCCTTGCCCAAGAGATCAGAGAGCAACTGAGTATGATGTATCACTTCAAAATCAGCCCCGAATTGTCTGTAATCATTCTTGAGTACGTTAAAACAGTGCGGACAATGGGTAACGATCTTTTTAGTGTTATATTTTCTGATAAGTTCGACATTAGATCGGGCCAACTGATCGAAGACGTACTCATTCCCCAACCGGCGCTGGGAATCACCGCAACACTTTTCCTCGGTGCCCAGAATCCCCCAGGAAAGATTGGCCGCATTGAGTATATGGCTTACGGCAACAGCAACCTGACGATTTCTTGAATCAAAAGCGCCGGCACATCCTACAAAAAAGAGGTAATCTACTTTCATACCCTCAGAGAGTATTTTAATATCGAGCCCCTGAGCCCATTTTGTCCGTTCAGACGGAGCGATTCCCCAGGGATTAAAACGCTGCTCAGAATTTTCAAAAAAGTTTATCAGTTCTCCTGGGAACGATGCCTTTTCCATTACTAAGTGCCGTCTCATCCAGAGAAGTTTTGGCACATGTTCGATAAATACCGGGCATTTCTCCATACATGCGCCACACGTTGTACATTCCCAGATGGCCTCAGTAGAGATACTCTCTTCCTTCTGATGGTTGATGAGCGGAACAACCATAGCGACATCATCAGGGGCTGCCGCCAGGGTGTCAGCAGGGCGAGAGGATAGGATCGCTCTTCCATTCTTTAAAAGATTCATTTTCCCCTGGTGAATAAGAATTCTGGGATTCAATTCTTTCCCGGTATTATTAGCTGGACAGGCTGCCTGACATCTCCCGCACTCGGTGCAAGAAAAAAAGTCTAAAAGATCCTTCCACGAAAATTGCACGATCTTTGAAACCCCAAAGGTGAGCCCCTTTCTGAACGTCATCCGGGGAAGCGTATTAACAAAAGAAAAGCTTCTGAAAAAACAGTTTGGAATTGCAGTTAAAATGTGGAGGTGTTTGCTATACGGTAAGTAGTTTAAGAAAAAGAGGAGAATAATCGCGTGGATCCACCAAAAGCAGCGTGATAACAGATGGGTTGTATCGCTGTCTACACCTGTAAAAAGGCTCGAAAGACCCAAGGAGAGAGGGACCCAAGCTTTCATCGTGTCATCGCCTAACTGAATCTCAGCGGCGTGTAAACCGAAGTAGGCTGCCATAAGAAAGGCAACAAGCGAAAGGATGAAAAAAGCTTCAAAGGTAGCCTCGATATGGGGAGGACGGAAAAATATTCTCCTGATGACGGCGACCACTACTGATATGAGGACTGCCAGAGACATGATATCTGCCAAGAAGAGCAAGATGCCATAAGGGACGTGGCCTAAAAACTCAAAAGAGAAACGAGGGAATATACCAGCAACGATGAATTGGAAATTGATGAGGAGAAGTACCATAAATCCCCAGAAGAGAACGAAGTGGTTTATCCCGAACTTTTCACTCACAACACGGAGCTGGATGAATGCATACAGGATCATGCCCTTGAAGCGCGACCAGAGTAGATCAAACCTGTTTTCCCACCTCCCCAGACAGAGCATCGCAAAATACCGGTATACGTTTCTCAAAAAGAAACCTGCTGCAAACAGAAAAACGATAGCAAATAGGAATGACTCTAACCTGCTCAAAACAGACCCCCTTCTTTTGATCCCTTTTACTTACGAGTATTGAGTGATTACTTTTCTCTCTAACGTTTCATATGCCAGAGATGTCCCTACCAATACGATCCCCTCTTGTAGTGCAGCTCATTCACACACCATAGATTTTGCACCCCGTTCTTTGAGCTGTTCTATAATTACTGGCACGATCTGGAAGACATCTCCCACGATGCCCAGGTGTGCAACTTCGAAAATAGGTGCAGTCTTATCCTTATTGATAGCAATAATGTAGTCAGCGTTCTGCATGCCAACCAGGTGCTGGATAGCGCCTGAAATACCACATGCGATATACAACTTTGGTTTTACGGTCTTTCCAGTCTGACCCACCTGACGGTCTGGAGAAATCCATCCTGCATCCACTGCACTGCGGGAGCATCCCACAACACCTCCTAAAAGGTCAGCGAGATTTTGTAACAGCTTAAAATTATCGGCATTCAGCATACCTCGTCCGCCGCTCACGATAATGTTTGCCGCAGAAATATCTACAGAACTTTCTGAAACGAGATTGATAACTTCCAATACCTTGGTAGTAACTTCACGTTCGGGCAGGGTAAAGGGCTCTATGATCGTTTCGCCTTTCCTGCCTGGCATAAAATCATGCTTGGACATAACATGCGGTCTCACTGAAGCCATCTGGGGTCGGGCAGTTTCAGTTAAAATAGTCGCCATAATGTTTCCACCAAAGGCAGGTCGGGTCTGTTCAAGAAGACGCATCTTCTTATCAATGGTAAGTCCAGTACAATCAGCTGTTAAACCGGTATTGAGTTCCGTAGCCACCGCTCCGGCAAGGTCTCTGCCCAATCCAGTTGCGCCCATGAGGACAATTTCAGGTTTGTACTTTCTTATGAGTGATATCGACCCGTGAAGATATGGCTCTGTGCGATAGTGGCTTAGGATAGGGTCATCCATGAGATATACTTTTTCTGCACCATACCCGAAAGCCTCGTCTGCAAGTGCTTTAATATTTGAGCCCAAAATAAATGCAGACAGTTCAACACCCAAATCCTGTGCTAATGTCCTTCCCACGCCCAGTAATTCCCAGGAGACGGAGTGTGCTACCCCATCAGTTTGTTCAACGAATACCCATACCCCTTCCCAAGCAAGAACATTCACTCCATCGTTTTTGAGTTCTGTTTCTTCCTCATCACTCAAACTTTCTGATTCTATTTCAGAGGGGATTGCTGCTTCACCCGGAGGGAAAATAATCTCAATGGCATTGGCTGGACATACTTTGATACATTTTCGGCATCCAATGCATT
>Ga0315284_10007866_pt1 | contig 15212 bp, 14 predicted proteins | sample YL17G09_16_MG_FD_203696 | JGI IMG/M metagenome (GOLD analysis project Ga0315284, IMG submission 203696) | Sediment microbial communities from Yellowstone Lake, YNP, Wyoming, USA - YL17G09_16 | ecosystem: Environmental > Aquatic > Freshwater > Lake > Sediment | place: USA: Wyoming | collected... | reverse complement strand
CAATAAGCGCTGCGTTAAGGCCGGCTTCGCTGCGCATTCCACCACTAACCGCCTCCAACCAGCCTAACCGCCTCCGCGGTCGTGACGCGGCCGTCTTGCCGCCGAATGCCTGGCTTATCCTTATTATGTCGCTTATGGTTATATTTTCCGTTTTCATACATACAATTTCGGTAATAAACTATATAAATAGAGCTTCGTATATGTATCATCCGCGCATGAATTATGCGTGTGAAAAATTCCCTATCATTAGAATAGGTATACAATGGAGGTAAAAATATGGGAGAAAAACCGCACATTAACATCATAACTTCCGGTCACGTAGACCATGGAAAGTCAACCTTAATTGGAAGGCTGCTTTACGATACAGGCTCTGTCCCGGAGCAGGAGATGAGGAAGCTCAAGGAGCTTGCGAAGGAGCTCAAGAAGGAGACCTTCGAGTTCGCCTTCGTCATGGACAACCTCAAGGAAGAGAGGGAGCGAGGGCTGACGATAGACCTCATGTACAAGCCTATCATGACGAACAAGTATTACTACACTGTCATTGACTGCCCCGGACACAGGGACTTCATCAAGAACATGATAACCGGCGCAAGCCAGGCGGATGCAGCCATACTTGTCTGCTCTGCCAAGGAAGGCATCCAGGACCAGACCAAAGAGCACCTCTACCTGATAAAGGTCCTTGGCATCAAGCAGCTTCTTGTCGCAGTGAACAAGATGGACGCTGTGGGCTACAAGGAGGAGGCTTACAAGAAGATAAAGGACGAGCTCGGAAAGCTTGTCGGCTCTCTTGGATACAAGCTGGACCAGATACCGTTCATACCGCTTTCAGGCTGGCAGGGCGACAATGTCGTCAAGAAGTCAACCAACATGCCGTGGTACAAGGGCCCGACCCTTGTCGAGGCGATGGATGCCAACATCCAGCCGCCGGAGATGCCCAAGGACAAGCCGCTCAGGCTGCCTGTCCAGGACGTCTACACAATCACAGGAGTCGGAACCGTGCCTGTCGGCAGGATCGAGTCTGGAGTCATGAAGCCCAACGACAAGATAATCTTCATGCCCAGCGGAGCTGTGGGCGAGGTCAAGTCCATCGAGATGCACCACAAGCAGCTTGCCGAGGCCGTGCCGGGGGACAACGTAGGCTTTAACGTCCGTGGCATCGAGAAGAATGCCATCAAGAGGGGGGATGTCGTAGGCCATGCGAACAATCCGCCCCAGGTGGTGAAGGAGTTCACGGGGCAGATAATCGTGCTCCAGCACCCGACCGTGATAACCAAGGGTTACACGCCTGTGTTCCACATACACACTGCGCACGTCGCAGGAAAGATAACGGAAATAGTGAAGAAGATTGACCCCAAGACCGGCGCGACACTGCAGGAGCACCCAGACATGCTTAAGTCCGGTGACGCGGCCATCATCAAGGTGGAGCCGCTTCAGCCTGTTGTCGTCGAGAAGCAGGCCGATTACCCGATGCTCGCGAAGTTCGCAATCCGCGACATGGGCAAGACAGTTGCAGCCGGCATCGCCATCGATGTTGTCAAGGTCGACAAGAAATAGTCAAAACAAAAGATATTTACAATTCCAGGGGCATTCTTTGTTTGCCCTTGATTCTCTTTTTTCAAGAGGTAGCGCAAGCTGCAAGTATTTAAGCCGGAAATACAACTAGTTTTCGGGGGTTGTTCATGGATTCAAGACTATATGCCATGGTTTTTGTCATCTCGTCAGCCGTTCTGCTGGTTGCAGCGAATGTTGTGGCAGCAGTACCGCAGGACAAGGACATCGAGAGGATGGACTTCATCCACAAGGTCAAGACCAACGACGCCAAGCCGCTCAAGGTCAGCACCTGCTACAAGCTGCTTGGTGTCAAGTGGGGCAGCACACCGGTAAGCTATGTCATAAACCCGACAAACCCGCAGGGACTCACAACGGGTTTCATAACATCCGCAATATCTGCATCCGCTGAGACCTGGGATGCGTCGACGTCAAGGGAGCTGTTCAACAACAATTACACAATCAGCGCATCGGCTCAGTACGGCATACTGGACGGGAAGAACGCTATAGCCTTCGGCGACTACCCGAGCAACAGCGCCATTGCTGTGACATCAATCTGGTTTAACCGCAGGACAAAGCAGATAACAGAATTTGACCAGATATACAACACAAGGTTCGCATGGGGCAACGCGACCGCCAACCCTTCTGTGATGGACCTGCAGAACATAGCGACGCACGAGCTCGGCCACGGCGCGGGGCTTGACGACCTTTACACGTCCGCCTGCACGGCCGTGACGATGTACGGCTACTCGGGCTACGGCGAAACCGACAAGAGGACTCTCGAGACCGCTGACATCACCGGGCTGCGGAATATGTACGGGGCTTGATTTCTTTCCCGATTCTCTTTTTTATCCGCGGCAGCGGAAGCACTATAAATTCCTTGCCGTTTAATAGATGTTATGGCAGTTACAACGGACATCGAAGCGGAATTCAAGATAGACCTTGCGGCGCCGGACTTTGACGTCGTGAAAGGCATACAGGTCGCGATGACCATAGAGGAAAGGGGAAGGAAGTTCTATTCCGAGGCTTCGAGGAAGGCCAGCGGCCCGTTACAGCCTTTCCTGAAGTTCATGGCGGAGCAGGAAAGGGAGCACTACAACGACCTCTACGACCTCAAGGCTTCGCTCAGCGCCATGAACCTCTGGGTGAACAAGATTGACCCGAGGAGCATAACCAGGAGCGCCGATGATGCTGCTGTATTCATGAACGCAAAGAAGGCAAGGCAAAGGGGCGACATCGAGACGCTGCTGACAGCCATGCGCATGGAGAAGCAGACGCGGGAGTTCTATGAGAAGTTCGCCGAGAGCGTCAAGTCAGCAGACGGCAGGGCATTCTTCCACTCACTTGCCAACTGGGAAAAGAAACATTACGAAATGGTGAGCGGGCTGTACAACGCGGCCTCATATGTAAGACTGGAAACTTGATGTCTTACATATCTCGCGAAAATGGCTCTTTATACATATTTTCACGACCCTATGTCAGGTTGGAGACTTAGTCAGCAAGAATATCAGCAGTGATGCCGCAACCACGGCAAACAATCCTGTCTCGAAGCCTGGCGTTGAGCCGCCTCCACTGGGCGGCTGGGCGGCTGCCACGGAAAAATAAATATCGTCGTCATCGATGTTCGTGTTGGGCGGCACAGCCATGTCCTGGCATTTGACATAATAATGGTAAGTGTTGCCATTTTGCAGCCCGCCGTATGTGGATAAGTGTGATGTCGCTCCCGTGGTTGACATCGGCGTCATTGAATTATAGTCCGTTCCGGCTGTGGTTGAGTTCCTACAAAAGGCATTCTCGTCAGTTGTCAATATTATTGTTACTGTTGTTGTGCCAGTTAGGAATGTGTAACCTTTATTCTGTCCATTTATTCTTTCATCGCTCCTTTGGGGCGGCGTGGCGTCGCTGGCTGTGAGCGCGAGCGTGGCTATGGTGTTACTTGTCAGCGGTATAGTGTTCTGCGGTCCGTTGCTGGAGTTTGCGATGTATCCGGCTTTGAAGGCGCTTATGTTGTAGGGCTGCCACTGACTGACCGAGCCGCTGTTGTTTATGTACTCAGTCAGGCTAAGCCTTTGTACCCAGCCCATGCTGCTGGTGTAGCTGTAGTTGATGAGGCTCTGGCTGGCATTCCTCACCGTGAGGTTGGCGCCGCCTATGCCTGAGCCGTCGGCCTGCTTGATTACCCTTGCATCAAGGTACCATTGCCTTATGAGCTGGCTGTTGCCGCTGACAGCTTCGGTGACACCAGTGAACGAGCAGTTGAGGAAAGTCACATACGAATTTGTTGCAAGATTTATACCACCTGCTATATTTGTAACATTAATAAACCGAATGTCTTGGAACAGCGTGGTAGAATCTCCCATGTCAATGAGGTATTTCCCCGTCAGGTTGACCACGCCCTGCCTGAGGGTGTTGTTCTGGGACGTGCCAGAAAATATGCAGGCATAAGATGTTGTGGTTGGTGAGCATTGCCAGATGTTGAGATTGGAGAAGATATTGTTGTTGGCGTTGTTGGAGATGTAGATGCCGTATCGGATGTTGGAGTTTGCTGTGATGTTGGTGAGGATGTTGTTGGAGCTGGTGTGGAGGTAGATGCCAAGTAAGGTGTTGGAACTTGCGGTGATGTTGGTGAGGGTGTTATTGTCGGCGTTGGAGTAGAGGAAGACACCAGAATAAACATTGTAGTTTGCTATGATGTTAGTGAGAATGTTGTTGTCAGAGTAGCTCCAGGTGTTGATGCCATAGTTGGTATTCGAGTTTGCGGTGATGTTGGTGAGGATGTTATTGTCAGAGTTGCTCCAGAGGTGGATGCCATCTGTGTTGTAGCTTGCATTGATGTTGGTGAGGGTGTTATTGGAGCTGGAGTAGAAATGGATTCCATTTAGGGGATTAAAACTTGCATTGATATTGGTTAGGGTGTTGTTGAAGCTGGAAACGAGGTAGACTCCATAGAAGTCGGACTTGTCCACATTGTTTGAATCCAAGATATTGAAGGAGCCATGGTCCATGAATATGCCCGCCCAATCAGAAGTTGCCTTGTTGTTGCGAACTGAATTGTTATGGCTATAATAGAGATGGATGCCGTAGTCCGAACCCGTGTTATCGCTTACGTTATTATTTTGAATCGTGTTGTTGCCGCTGTAATAGAGATGGATGCCGTATCCAACGCTTCTGGAAATATTGGAATAGCTTATGTTTGTTCCGTTTGCCCCGGAATACAATGTTATACTATTCTCGTTATTGGTCATCGTGTTGTTCATAAACATGAGCACAGGAGAGTTTATCTCCAAACCCCGCTGGTCTGCGGTATCAGACCACCCCATCTCGCTCACGAAGCTGCTGGTCATGGAGAAGTTTGAGTTGGCTTTGATTAGGATTGCCGAGTGCATTGCGCTGTTGTTGGTTGTTATGTTGGAATTGATGACAGTAAAGTTACCCCATGAGTATATTATATTAGAGCCGTCTGCTGTCATGTTCATCCTTATCTCGCAGCCGTTGACTGAGAAGTTAGTCCAGTTTGTGGCGCCGCCCCTTGTGATGTTTATGGAGGCGTCAACCGAGATGCAGATTGTATATTTGGTGTATGTGGCTTCGCATGCTTTTACTTTGGTCGGAACATCAGAAAGCAGGCTGGCGCATGTCTGCACATGGCTGCCGCCCTCTGACCATATGTTGATGGTGGTGCCTGAGAGCACGGCCTTGGCCTGAACGCCATAAGGCAAGGCTGCAACCAGTACCAGCAGCGCAGCAGCGGCAAAAGCGGACTTGCTCGGGAGCATACCATAGAAATCTTGTTCAAACGTACTTATAATTGCGGAAAGTATTTACGCCGAGGATGAGATTCGAACTCACAAGCCCTTACGGGCACTGCCTTTCCAGGGCAGCGCATTGCCGTTCTGCCACCTCGGCACCAATGACATTGCGGGTGGCAACTGAGTTGCCCAATCGCATGGGACTCAGGCTTGCCACCTCGGCACATGTAGCTAAAGATTCTTACTGCTTATACTTTTAAAACAAGCTTTGCTTAATCCTTGTCCAGCGCAGTGCCTGCATTGACCTTCGGCTGAGGTACCGACCTCAGGCAGGTCACGCTGAGCTTAATCCTGTTGGAGATGTGTGTTGACCTTCCTTGCGCACTTCTTGCACATGCCTATGGTGGTCTGGAAGCATTTCGTGCATGTGACTGCGCTGCACATCCTGCAAACATGCGAAGGCTCGGCAAGCTCCCCACACATTGAGCATTTACCCCATTGTATTACGGCCATAATTCACTTCCTTATAATCTTCCTTAAAAACTCCATCCTTTCCTCCTCCAGCGACCTGAGCTTCTCATGGCGCCTCAGCTGGAGGGCCTTTTCCTTGAGGCACTTGCCGCAGAGCTCGGCCAGCCCGCCCGACGAGCCGGAAACAGGCTTGCCGCACCTTATGCATCTCATGGTATGTACCTTCGGCTTCATTGATTAGAATTGGGATAGGGTTTAATAAAAGCGTTTTATACATGCTGCGGAAGTATATACTCATGCCCGAAGAACGCTCGGCAGGCTTCGTTGTTTTCAGAAAGGAGGGAGGGAGGCGGCTTTACCTGCTGCTGGAGCACTTCGACGGGCGCTGGGACTTCCCGAAAGGCGGCATAGAGCGCGGCGAGACCTTAAAGGACGCGGCCCTGCGCGAGCTGAGGGAGGAAACAGGCATCAGGTGGGTCAGGCAGGTGCAGGGCTGGGACAAGGCCATATCGTATTTCTACCGGAAGGGGCAGCAGACCATGCACAAAAGCGTAATCTACTTCCTAGGCGAGGCTCCTGACGCCAAGGTCGTCGTTTCCAGTGAGCATAAGGGCTTCATCTGGCTTGGCTATGAAGATGCCATGGCGAAGCTGAAGTTCGACAACGCGAAGCTGACGCTGGAGAAGGCCGAGGCGTTCATAAGGATGAACCCAGGAGCCTGATCTGAACTGTATGCTCGGAAGCCCTTAAAAAACTTCCTACTAATTCTAAATTTCTCATCAAAACCTCTTCAGCCATCAGGCGCCAATGCGTCTGTTTGACATACGCGCGTATGTTATCAAGGCGAAACTTGTTCTTGGATAGGTGAAACTAGGAAAGGAAAACTACGATGGGAGCAGACAAGAAGATCTACACAAACCCGCTTGTGGGCCGCTATACCAGCAAACCGATGCAGGAGTTGTTCGGCGACCAGAGGAAGTTCTCCACCTGGCGGCGGCTGTGGCTTGCGCTGGCCGAGGCAGAGAAAGAACTCGGCATTGACATCACCGATGAGCAGTTGGCGCAGATGCGGTCGCACCTGGACGAAATCGACTTCGATGTGGCCGCAGCCTACGAGAAGAAGCTGCGCCACGACGTCATGGCGCACATCCATGCCTTCGGCGACGTGGCACCTCTTGCCAAGCCAATCATCCACCTCGGCGCCACCAGCCAGTATGTCAACGACAATACCGACATGCTGCTCAACAGAGAGGCGCTTCGGCTGCTCTGCAACATTCTGGCCAACATCATCGATTCGCTTGCCGTCTTTGCGGCCAAGCACCGTGACGTGGCCTGCCTGGGTTTCACCCACTGCCAGCCTGCCCAGCTCGTGACCGTGGGCAAGCGGGCTGTGCTGTGGTGCTACGATTTCATACTGTGCCTGCGGGAGCTGGAGCATCAGCTTGATGCCATCGAGTTCCGCGGGGTCAAGGGCACCACGGGCACGCAGGAGAGCTTCATGAAGCTCTTCGGGGGCGACCAGGAGAAGGTCAAGCAGCTTGACATTCTCGTTGCCCGGAAGATGGGCTTCGATAGGGTCAGCTGCATCACCGGCCAGACTCACAGCCGGCTCATTGATGCCGCGATCATACAATCGGTGGCATTAATCGGTGCGGCTGCACACAAGTTCGCCAATGACATGCGCCTGCTGGCCAGCATGAAGGAGATGGAGGAGCCATTCGAAAAGGAGCAGGTCGGCTCCAGCGCCATGGCCTACAAGCGCAACCCCATGCGCTGCGAACGCGCAACCGGGCTAGCCCGCTGGCTGATGGACATTTCGGTCAGCTGCCTCCATACCGCAGCGGAGCAGTGGTTCGAGCGGACTCTGGACGACTCCTCCAATCGGCGCCTGGCCATACCGGAGGCGTTCTTGGCGGCTGATGCCATACTCCAGATTGTGTTGAACGTGGCGCAGGGTATGGTGGTATATCCGAAGGTCATCGAGGCTCATGTGGCAGCGGAACTTCCCTTCATGGCCACCGAGGAGATTCTGATGGAGGGCGTCAGGTTGGGGGGCGACCGCCAGGAACTTCATGAACGCATCCGCTTACACAGCCAGGCGGCGGCGCAGCAGGTCAAGACACTCGGCAAGCCCAACGACCTCATTGAACGGCTCAGGGAAGACCCGGCATTCAATGGGGTGGACATCAAAGGGGTTCTTAACCCCGCCAACTTCATCGGCCGCGCCCCGCAGCAGGTGGATGATTTCATTGCGGCTGAGGTCGAGCCGATCCGCAAAAGGTACGCAAAACTGCTTGGCCAGGTGGGTCAGGTAAGGGTGTGAACGAACTGGGCGCTGAAACTGGGTCTTGAGAGTCCATGAACCATCAGAACAGAAAGGAGGGCTGAAAGATGCCTGGAATACTCATCATAGCAGGTAGCAAGAGCGACCTGAAGTACGTGGGGGAAGACAAAGTGATGGAGGCGAAGGCTGCCATAGAGGCTGCCGGTGAAAAGGTCGAAGTGATGGTGGGCTCGGCCCATCGCAATGCGAAGGAACTCATGGTGAAGTGCCCGGGCGTTGTCTTTGAGGCCAACATCGACGTTGTCATCTGCATCGCCGGCATGGCTGCGGCGCTGCCCGGGTTCGTTGCCGCTGTCCTGGAGTTCAAGAAGCCAGTCATCGGCGTGCCGCTGCCATCGGCTGGCTTCGAGGACTGCAAAGACTCGCTGCTGGCCATGTTCCGGATGCCTCCGGGCGTTCCGGTCATGGTCGCCAACGGCGTCTACAACGCCCTGCTTTCGGCGTGGCAAATAGTGATGGCCACAAGCAGTCCTCTGGAAGAAGCCTACCATGCGTTCATGAAGGCGAACACCAAACCCGTCACGGACAATGTGACCGACGACGAACTCAGGAAAGCGACGGCGGCTGCGAAGAAGTAGCAACTGCGCGGGCCGGCTGTGAATCTTGCAGCCGGTGGGGAGGAGGAGGCGTGCAAACGGGCGGAAACGCCTTCTGTCATGCGCGGCAATGGTGACAGGACCTCTCTCCCTTTCTTCTGTCAACTAATAGGTATATAGGTTTAAAGTCCTGCGACGGCAAAGATAAGACATGGACAACATTGGCTGAACAACCCTATTCGCCGTTTTTTCTTTGCTGCCGTCTTTCCCAGGACCTATGCAACTGCTTGGAAAACCTGTGGACATTATAATTCAGGTTCCGCCCTATTGGCGGCCTTTCCACCTCAGGACTGTCATCCGAAACCAGCGAATACTTGTCGCCTACCAGCATGGGCCGCACAAAATGGGTGTTTTTTTGCACAAGCTTCTTTATTGGCTTGCCTGCGGTGAATTTGCCCATCACCTGAAGTATTCCAAAGGCCTGTTTGCCGAGCCCTTCCAAAGACTGGTTCTTGTGAGTCAACTCCCCCAGGTCTGTCTGCGCCATGGCATTCAGACCGAATCTCCGTTCTATTGCGATCATATGGCCGATTTCAACCCCATAACCGCAAAAGAATGGGATCTTTTCGAAAACCTTCCTCCTTCCCGCCACCTGCCCGCTGAGCGGCTGGACGAAACCAGCCAGCTCCGGGAAAAAGAGGTTGAGGAATGGCCTGACCAGAATCTCTGTTGTCCTGCCGCCATAAGTCGGAACTTTCTTTCTGCCTTGCTTGACCATGCGTTGAAAGAACCCCTTGACAAAGATGATCTTTTCGTTCGTTAGAATCGGCCCAAGCAGCCCGCTGATCATGCGCTGGTTGACGTTCTTTATGTCAGCATCCAGCCATACAATGATGTCGCCTTCCATTACATGCAGGCTTTTCCACAAGTTCTCGCCTTTGCCGCGGTGGATGTTCTTTTTGTCCAGAACCGTTTCAGCCAAGAATGTTTTGGCGCCAGCCTTTCCCGCTTCTTTCATAGTCCTGTCGCTGGAACCGGAATCAATCACCACGATTTCATCCAACAGGTGTTGTTTGTTCATCAGTTCATACCTGATTTTTCTGACAACATTTCCTATTGTTTTTTCCTCATTCAGGGCCGGAATGCCCAGACTGATGGAAAGGCCCTGCCGCTCTTTCAGCTTGACCAATTCGCTGGTTCGCGCAAACTGGCTGGCATAAAAAGTTCGGTATTTGAACCATTCGAAGATATTGATTTCCTTTCCCATACAGAATCTTGGAAAAACGGCTTAAAAACTACCGCTATAAACAGGGGCAACGGCGGAGAAATACCCTCCAAGACGGAGCTGGAACAGGCCAGTTTCCTTCTTAAAGTCAGGAATGAAGATATCCCCATAGAGGAAATCAAAAGGTGGCTGAAACCATGAGCGAAATATCTGCCAAGGAATGGAACGAGAACCTTGACTACATACTGAAGAATTACAGGGAGTTCATCATAGCCGTAGGCAAAGTCTGAAGATTTATATGGAGCTTCTGCCTACTCAAACATATGACGCAAACTATACTAAAAAACCTGCTCAATTCGAAATACCGCAGGGAAATGTGGGACAATACGCAGAAAATTATTGAAAAACTGGAAAAAACCCTCCCGATTTCTTCCGCGTATTTGCTTGGCAGTTTTACAACCAAAAAAAGAAGGCCTGCTGATGTTGACCTTATACTTCTGCTCAAAGTCAGGGGTAAAAAACAGAACTCAAAATGGTCATTGGATTTGACTCTTGCACCCGAGAACAAATATGGAGATTTTGTGTTGGAAGATGCAAAGAGATGGATGAAACAAAAATATGGAAAAAACAAGTCGGCAGTTATCAGATTGAAATGATGCAGCAATCAGACACCGCTATTAAACAATGCCACCCAATATTAAGTCAGGTGGTAGCAAATGTCATCCAATGACGCGGGACGGACACTAATACTCACGCACGCGGACATTGACGGCATGTGTGCGGGAGCGCTGGCGCTGGCGCGTTTTCCTGAGGCGCGCGTGTTCTTCACGAAGCCTGTCAGCCTCTATGCGGACCTTGAGGACTCCGAGGCGGAGAGGATAATCATCTGCGACATGGCCATAAACAGGAAGAACGCGCCTGACATAGTCTCCCTTCTGAAGCGCAAGAGGGCGGAGATAACATACTTCGACCATCACCCCATCCCTGAGACGACGTCGCTGGACGAGCTGCGCCGCAGCGCGAAGAAGTTCGTCTGGAGCGACAAGCTGTGCGCCTCGGAGCTGGTCTATGACTACTTCAAGAAAGAGCTCCCGCCCGAGCGGGCCTGGCTCGCGCTCTACGGCGCCATAGGCGACTTCACCGAGGAGGGCTCGGCGGCGCAGGCAATCATGCGGAACTGGGACAAGCACGAGGTCTACTTCGAGGTCTGCTCAATGATAATGGCCATAAAGATGAAGCGCTTCGACACCTACGACGCCAAGCGCGGCATAGTCAGCAGCCTGGCACGCGGCAGGAATCCTGCTAGCATCGATGGCCTTGTCGAGAGCGCAGCCGAGGCTGTTGGCCGCGAGATTGAGCTTTATCACCAGGCCAAGGAGATGGCGATGCTGATAGGCAGGATAGGCTACATGAAGGACCTGCCGAGCTTCGGCTTCCGCGGGCCTGCGGCATTGTTTTCCGCGACTGTTACAAACAGCCCCGTCGGCATGTACATGGCGAGGAGGAAGAATATTGTTGACGTCACCATAAGGAAGCGCGTACCTGGTCTGGCGCTGAACAAGCTTGCCGAGTATGCATCCGAGCAGGTAGGCGGCTCCGGCGGCGGCCATCCGCAGGCAGCAGGCTGCCGCATCCCCATGGGCATGGAGAACGCTTTCTTGGAAGCTGCGAACGAGTGGCTGAGGAAGAATGCGGGCTGACTAAGTCCCAGCGTGGCTGGCCTTTCTTAGCTTGTGGCTGATTTCCACAGAACCTCGAAATATTTTTTATATACTTCTGTTGCCTCTTTGCTCTCCAAAACAAATGCCGTAGGCTCTTCTGTCCATATAATGATAGCCAGCTTATTGCCGTATATCAATGTATTCGCAGGACCTTCAAACGCTCTTGGAAGGAACTTATATTCGCCATAAATCATTCTTTGTGTCTTTGTGTTACGCACCTTTTCGGAAACGAGGATTCTTGCTCTAATACCGAGGCTTCTCTTCATTTTCTGGAATTGATAATAAAATGGTCCGAGGATTTCTATTATCGGTATTCCTGCCCCGAAGGTACAATACTCCTTGTATTTCAGTATGTCCCTGTATATGGAAATTACTGCTTTTTTTCCAACGAAAATCTCTGCCTTGGTTTTCGAGCTTGGTTTTTCCCTTTGAAGCAGATTGGGCAAAAAACTTTCAAAACTCGCGACCCTGTCTTTAAATCTCTCAAGCAGGATTTGCGGGCTGACTGCTTGAAAGTGCCTTGCACGGTCCTTGATAATATAACTGACAAGACCTATTTGCTGGAGCTTGTCCAGTGTCAAATAAACTGTTGCCTTGTGCAGATGTGTTTTTGATATTATGTCTCCGGTCGTGGTTGAGCCAAGTTCCAGCAAAGCAAGGTAAACCTTCGCCTCAGCTTCGGTTAGCCCATAATCCTGCAATATTGTTGTGTCCATACGTAGAATTTGCCTTTGATATATTTATATGAGTAGTCTATATATGGACTACTCATCCTAATACGCCTAATCGCTAAGAAGCTGTCGGTGCATGAAAATGGTAGAATTGCTGGCGCCGGGCGGCAGCTTGGAGATGGTTGATGCAGTCCTAACCAGCGGTGCCGATGCTGTCTACGTGGGTGCGCTTGGATGGAGCAGGAGGGACCCGAGATTCGAGCTTAATCATGACCAAATAAGGCAGGCTGCGGAGTTGGCGAGAGGGAGGGGGCGGAAACTCAGGGTTGCGTTAAATACCGAGGTTGATCCTTCAGAGATTCCAACGTTAATGGGAAAGGTTGAGGATTATTCCGAATGGGGCACCGAGGGGATAATAGCTAAAACGCCGGAATTGATGAAAGCTGTGCATACTGATTTTCCAAAACTAGTAATCCATGCCAGCGTGGGTTGCAACATCCGGACAAGGGAAGAGATGCAGAGGTACAAAAAAGCCGGAGCGTCCCAGTTTGTGGCGAGTACTACTGCCTCATGCTTAAGCGATATTGAAAGGCTGAAAAAAGAGGCTGATGAGGTTGGCATGGGTTTGGAGCTTCTTATAGCTGGCAACAGGTGTGTTGGAGGGGTTGGTGGCTGCAGGCTTTATGAATATTTTAGTGACCTGTTTGAGGAGAGGGAAGTTGTGGATACAGATGGAACAAGAAGAGTGAAAATAATCGGAAATCCTGACAGGGGCGGCGTATGCTTCAGGCCGTGCTTAGATATCGATAATCCAAGGATTCGAGAAAGACTGCCTGAAGCCGTGTATCAGGAATATAAAAGACAACTAAATGAGGCTTTTGCAATTGCAGACGATGTCCCTAGGTACATTGATTTGGGTGTGAAAACACTGAAATTACAAGGCAGAGAATATCCTACATCATTGATTGCCGCAATAACCAAATGCTACAGGGAGTTCATAGACTCCTATCTTGGTGGAGAATATATAGACTACACCGCCTGGAAAAATAGGCTAACTGGTCTCATTGAAGAGAGAAACAGAGAAAGGGCATCAAGAACTTCAGAGCTATTGTCTGGAATTGGAACTCCTTAGCCCACCAAACTCCCCGCCCCTGAAGGCACATACCTCGCGAACTCGTCAAGCGGCAGCGCCTCGATGGCGCGCCTGTGCTCAGGCATGCACTTGGCGAGAATGGCGTTCTTGACCTTCTGGCTAAGCTCCTGAGCAGGCATGCTGCCGGGCTGGATGGTGGCGAAGTACCTGCATGTCTTTCTGACTGTCATCAGCGGGCCTGCAAATACTTTTGCTTCTGTCTCGGTTGCCTGCACGCCAATGGACAGCTTCACTTCGACCTTTTCATGGGTCTCGGACGGCCTGCCGTAGTATGAACCCTTGGGAAGCTTCGCGCCTTCAGAGCTGGTCTTGCTCAGCATGCCCGCTTTGAACTGCAGCACATCAACCTCACCGAAACCTGCTGCCCATGCCTTGCTGTGCGCAGCGGCGAACTCGACAGCCTCCTTTATGGTGAGCAGCCCCACTTTGCCTTCCTTGTCAGCCTTCGCGACGACGAATGCGGCGCCATGGATGTCTGCGTGGAATGCAAAGTCGCCTTCCTTGAACCTGCTCTTGATTACGCTTTCGTTCTGCAGCGCGCTCTTGCCCGCGATGACGACGTTGCCCTCTGAGCTGACGAACCAGCGGTAGGTTTCGTACCAGCGCTTCTTCGCCTTTCTCTTGGCTACGGATGCCTTTTCTCCTTTTGGTTCAGCGGCAGTTTCAGCCTTGGGTTTCCTTGCCCTTGCCTTCCTGCCGCCAGCCAGAGTTGCCTGCACTTCTTCAACAATTTTGTCCATCGGCTTCGGCGCGGGCGGCGGCAGCTTCTCCATCCGCTCCAGCTTCTTCCTGAGCTTCTTCGCACCCTCGAACAGCTTGCCCGCGTTCTCCTCGGGCGTCTTCCTTATGTCCAGTTCGGTGTCGCTGCCTTCGAGATTCACTACGATTATGCCTTCATTCTCACGGATTTCCCTGACTGCCTTAGCCTCGGGGCTGCTGCTGGAACTGAGCCGCTCCCTTATCTGCTGCCATGTGAACCCGCCGTCCCTTGCCGTCTTTATGCCGTTCAGCACGTTGCTGACCACGGCATAGTTCCTGTAAATCAGCTGGGCCTTGGTAAACTTCTCGGCCTTCTTTTCGGCCATCACTTCCTTGGCCTCAGACCTTGCCCTCTCTATCCTCTCCACGCGGCCGGCCTCCTTCTCCATGGCCTTCTCTTCGGCGACCTGCACGATGGAATGCCGTTCCATTTCGATGTCCTTTGAGAAGAAGACGTCAAGCGCTTCCGAAAGACCTGCAGCCGGCTTTGAGGCAGCCTTCCTTGATTTCAGCGGGAAGGCCGAAACCATATCCTTGTATATGCAGGGTTCTGGTTTTGAGTTCAGTATGGCTTTGAATACATTGAATATTTCTGTTGCCTCGTCAACAGTGACCTTTGACGCAGGCTTGTCGTGCTTTATGCCTGCGCGGCTGCATATCTCCAGCGCATAGTTCTGGCCGAACCCCATGCCGGCCAGCGCCGAGACGGCATCTTTCTCTGATTTGGATATCTCCTGGAAGAAGTCCCATATTTCAATCTTCGTGATGTCGTGAGGGCCGGGAGGGAAGAGGTAGCTGTCTTTGGGTTTGACCTCCCTGTGCTTCCAGCGCTGTATCTCCAGCGGCATTATTATGTTGTAGAACTTGTCGCAGAGTATGATGTTGCCTGGCGGCACAAACTCAAAAATCAGTATGCTTTCGTCGGTCTCAATCTCCATGACCCTGTCGAAGCCGTGCTGGCGGACGTCGCGTATCTCGCGGCCCATCAGGTGCTTGCGCAGGAACATGCAGAAGTTCGGCGGCTCGTCAGGGGCT
>Ga0315284_10007864_pt1 | contig 15214 bp, 11 predicted proteins | sample YL17G09_16_MG_FD_203696 | JGI IMG/M metagenome (GOLD analysis project Ga0315284, IMG submission 203696) | Sediment microbial communities from Yellowstone Lake, YNP, Wyoming, USA - YL17G09_16 | ecosystem: Environmental > Aquatic > Freshwater > Lake > Sediment | place: USA: Wyoming | collected... | reverse complement strand
CTCCGCCTAGAATCAAAAGGCCGGCGGGCTTCACCGCCGGTTCTCCCCCAAACCTTCCCTTACCTACCAGGCCAAGGACTATGAGAAGAAGGCATCACCTTCCGGCCAAGGAATGTGAGCCTCTACAAGAAGCCAGCTTCACAAGCTCCTGCTCAGGGAGCTATGGGTATTCGGAGAGGAGTTCAGATTGGCCGCAAGTGACGCTGCCCTAAGAACCGTGTTCAAGGAGCAAATAGAGAAACTCAAGATCAAACGCCTGGTTGATGATGTCGATCCGGAGGCAATCTCGGGGCTAGATCAGATTCCCGATATCTACTTGTGTCGGAAGTACCCAATAGACAGGGACAGCGTGATGAACGTTGTCATTGAGCTTAAGCGCCCGATGCACAAACTTGATGTCGAGGACCTCGACCAGGTCGACAACTACGCCTTCACGGTCTCAAAAGTCGCCCGCTTCGACCCCGACCGAACCAAGTGGAGCTTTATCCTCGTGGGATCAGAGCTGTCTCCGAAGCTCCAGAACCGGGTCCGTACGAAGAACCTACCAAGAGGTGTCGCGTTCCAGGGGGAAAGGTACGACATCCTGGTCAAAGCGTGGAACGAGATTATCAGGGACAACCAGGTCCGCCTTGAGTTCCTCCAAAACAGCCTGGAGTTCGCGGTGCAGGACGATTCCGCGGGCATGGCCTACTTGGCTAAGAAGTACGCCGAACTGCTTCCGCAGGTAGTCGGAGCCAAGACAGCGTAGGGCTAGGGCACCTCAGTCGGCTAACCCAGGTTGCCATCGATGAAAGACTGGCTCTTCTCCTTGGCCAGGAGGTAACGTCGCCGGGCTAACACGGAGCTTAAGCGGACCCCACACGTCGGCCGATTCCTGGGGAGGGGCTGGTGGCCTCCCGGCCGCTAGCCCTTCAGCGGGGGGTAGGACCGGATGTCGCTTCACCGTTTGCTTGAAGCTCTCCAGAACCCAGCGAGACGTAGAGTGTTTGTGAGCTACCACCATGCCAATGACCAGGCATACTACGACGCCTTCTCCAAAATCTTCCATGGTCACTATGAAGCGGTCTACGACAACTCATTAGACCGCATTATCGACAGCGACAACTTAGAATACGTCTTGCGGAACATCCGAGAGAATTACATCACGGGCACGTCAAGCACCGTTGTCCTATGCGGATCCGAGACCGCGTGGCGCAAATTCGTTGACTGGGAGATCAAAGCGACTCTCGACAGACAGCATGGGCTTATTGGCGTCTGGCTGCCAACGAACCCGTTGGGGCCGAACGGTGGAGTCTCTAAGCCCGACAGACTCCAGGACAACATCGACTCAGGCTATGCGGTCTGGACCACATGGGCTGACCTTACGCAGGGGCCGCGACGCCTGCAAGAGCTTGTTGAACTGGGGATCTCCCGTCCCAAGAATCTGATAGACAATTCACGGCCATTACGAAAGAGAAATGGGTGACCACATACCGAACCTGCAGCGAGGCTTTAGACCTCGGTTCGTTCAGTTCGGTGGGGAGCCTGCTGACGACGGTCGTCAAGGACGGTCTTGTCAGGCAGTTTCTCGCTTATCGATGTGAATGCCTAGACCAGCAGACGCACTCAACGACGACCAGCCGACTGCGGTGCAACTTGTGCGCCGGCCCGTCAGCCCGACGAAAGGCACGCCTGGGTTCATGGCTACATCATCGAGCGACTACGTGTGTTCGCGCTCTTGACGCTGCCGCTTGCTCAATCCATTGACTTCCTCTGAGGGTTCGAGGGTCGGGAGGGTGCTGGCGTCCTACGGCGAATCTTGTAGGGAACTTCTGCCAATGGCACTGGGCCAGCAAGGGGCGTGCGCTGCTCCGTACGTCGAACCTGGTCTGTGACCAGGCCCCTTCCCTCCTAGGCTTTAGGCACAGAGGGGTGGTGTGTGGCTCTGTGGAGAACAAGCGCCTGCATCTTGAGATGGTTCAAGGCGTCGTCAACAGGCTTGCGCAGTGCTCGTTCCTCCTTAAGGGCTGGTCAGTCGTTCTCGTTTCCGCGCTCTTCGCACTCGCTGCCGCCGATAGCCAGCCCCTTTTCGTCTATATAGCGTACCTCCCTGCTATCGCCTTCTGGGTTCTGGATGGCTACTTTCTGTGGCAGGAGCGTCTCTTCCGGAAGCTCTACGACTACGTCAGGACCCTCGATGAGGATGCAGTGGACTTCTCAATGGATACCTCCGTTGTCAAGGAGCAAGTCTCACCGTGGCGAGATGTCACTTTCTCCAAGTCGCTTCTCATCTTCCACGGGACACTGGTTACTTCGGTGATAATCATCATGGCGGTCCTGCTTAGACCCTCTTAGGGGGAGCGCGCAATGGCCCGCAGGGTGTTCTTCAGTTTTCACTGTGAGCGGGACGTCTGGCGAGCTGGCCAGGTCCGCAACAGTTGGGTTACCAAGCCCGACCGAGAAGCAGCCGGCTTCTGGGACGCCGCTGCTTGGGAGGAGGTGAAGAGGAAAGGAGATGAGGCGATAAGAGCCTGGATCCGCGGCCAACTCAAAGGAACGTCGGTTACCATCGTGCTCCTCGGAACGGAGACTTCCCGCCGCAAATACGTCCGATATGAGATCAGACAGAGTTGGGAGCGGGGCAACGGGCTGATTGGCGTGCACATCCACAACATGAAAGACGTTAACGGGGAGACCGAACCGAAGGGCGACACCCCCTTTGTAGCTATGGGGTACAAGGGCATCAAGATCTACAACTGGGTTAACGACGATGGTTACGGCAACCTTGGCGATTGGGTCGAAAGAGCGTACCAGCGAGCGCAGTCCAGAAGCAGGTAACTGCACAGGAGCTCACCGAAGGTGCGCACTCCTGTGTCAACAGCTTGGCTCAATGCCTGCGCAATGTTAGGGGGGAAGAGGTATGTCGGCCATACGTCTGTCCGACTTGCGGGCTGCTCAGACGCGGGCTGCTCGAGCATCTGTTGTCAAATCCCTTGGTGAGGCACGAAGGCTCGGTCGGCAGACAGCCTTTCTGTGTCATAGCCACAAAGACCATGACCTAGCGGAAGGCCTCCAGGTGCTCTTTGTTGAGCAGGGCTGGGAAGTGTACATTGACTGGCAGGACACAGCCCTTCCCGACACACCCGATGCGGAGACTGCTCGCAAGATCAAGTCGAAGATAGAAGAACTCGATTGGTTTCTGTTTCTGGCCACTCCGAACTCAGTGGTCTCACGTTGGTGTCCATGGGAAATCGGGTATGCCGATAAATCCAAGAGTCACGACAAGGTACTAATCGTACCCACTCAGGACCAGTCCGGAACCTGGTACGGAAATGAGTATCTGAAGCTCTACGGCCGGGTAGAAGCAGCGGGGACAGGCGGACTTGCCGCCTTTAGTGAAGGAGCTAGAAACGGATCTTGGGTCAGAAACCTCTCGGGATAGCTGCCAATGGGATGTCCAATGCCATACTGCTCGGACTGCTGGACCGCACCAACTGCACCTCACTGCGAGTCGCACGGGCCTTGAGACTAGACAACGCCAGGAGGTTCGGCGGACCCCCACTAAGTGTCACCCGGTTGTGGGAGGGCCGGCTGGTCCCAGCCGCTAGCCCGACTCGGCGAGACCTGGTTCACGCACGGGCTCCATCTCTGAAAGGCCCCTTCCCCCTAGCCCTTCCCCGTCGCCCACGGCTGGTCCATGGGCAGGGGGGTGGCGCTCACGCGCCAGATTTGCCGTAGGCAACGCTTTCCCGGTCACGTTAAGCTGTCCGGCGGCTTCAGCGGAGGCCGACGGCTCAGCCAACCGCGAGGAAGACCGTACCGGCGCCGCTGAGCCGCGCGACGGCCAGCCGGCCGTTCGTAGGTAAGCCCAAAGACCGTATCCGTCAGCCATCCCCGGAATGACTCGTTGTCCCAGAACTGCTTGAGCAGTTCGGTGTCGTCCTTGAGCAAGGCGGTCATGACGCGGGCCAAGGCCTTGTCGTGCTCGATCCGGGCGTTCTGCTTGTCCGAGTTCTGTTTGGCGTTCTGGTAGGCCTTGTCGGCGGAGACGCGATCGGGAATCTCCTCGGTGATGAGTCTATGGACGCGGTCCGCGTCGGTCCACGGGATGTCTCCGAACAGGTCGTTGAAGGTCCTGAGGATGTTGGAGAGCAGGTCGAGCTCGGGTTCCGGCTGGCCACCGCCGCCTACGGCCGGCACCGGCTCGATCTCCCCATCCTCGTCGGGAAGCTGGATCTCCATGGCCGCCTTCTTCTCGACCCGGTAGCTGTCCATGTCGATGGCTTCGAGGATGCCCTTGGACAGGTCGTCTTCCTTTGGCGCCGGCAGCTTGGGCACGAGGAAGTTGAGGAAGATGGAGAGCTTCTCCCACTCCGCGTTCGTGTAGGGCAGGATGGAGGCCAGGAACCCATAGGTGCGCAGGAACGCCTTGGCCTTGCCCTTGAACTCGACCTGCCCGTCCTCATCGAGGTCCCGCCTGTAGACGGCGACGCATACGTCCAGGATGGGGTCGAGCCTATCGCGGTCCGCCCCGCCGAGATAGAGGTCCACGAACTGGTCGATCTGGGCGGGAGTATAGACCTGATGGCCATCCAGCGCGGCCTTCAGGTCGTGCAGCTTGTTGGGGTCGGTCTCCTCGCTGAGGATGGTCGTGCGGTAGTAGTCGGAGAAGGCCTCCTGGATGAGGTCAGCGTGGTTCATGAAGTCCAGGACGAAGACATCGTGCTTCTGCGGGTGGGCGCGGTTGAGACGCGAGAGCGTCTGGACGGCCTTGATGCCGGACAACACCTTGTCCACGTACATCGTGTGGAGGAGCGGCTCATCGTAGCCCGTCTGGAACTTGTCGGCGCAGATGAGGAACCGGTACGGGTCCTCCTGGATCATGTCGGCGATCCGGCTCGACGGGAAACCGTTGAGCGACGCCTCGGTCACGTTCGCCTCGCCGTACTCGTGCTCGCCCGAGAAGGCGACGATGGCCCGGTAGGGGCTCTTGCGCTCGAGGAGGTAGTCGCGGATGGCGTGGTAGTACTGGATGGCGCGGTCCACCCCGCTGGTCACGACCATCGCCCGCGCCTGTCCGCCGACCTTGTTGAGCGCCAGCACTTGCTCGTGGAAGTGGTCGACCATGATCTCGGCCTTGAGCCGGATGGCGTGGTCGTGGCTCTCCACGTAGTGGCGCAGCTTCTTCCTCGCTCGCTTGGTGTCGAACTCGGGATCGTCCTCGACCTTCTTGACGAGCCGGTAGTAGCTCTCGACCGGCGTGTAGTACCGGAGGACGTCGAGGATGAAGCCCTCCTGGATGGCCTGCTTCATGGTGTAGCTGTGGAAGGGCCGGTGCTTGGTCTGGCCGTCGGGTTGGGTCGGCGCGCCGGGCCGGCTGGGGTCGCCGAAGATCTCGAGGGTCTTGTTCTTGGGCGTGGCGGTGAAGGCGAAGTAGCTCGCGTTGGGCAGGAGCTTGCGCGCCTCCATGATGCGGTTTATCCGGTCCTCGTTGGTCTCGTCGTCCTCTTCGGCGCCGGCCGCCGAGAGGGCGGTGCTCATCGCCGCGGAGGTGCTCCCGCCCTGGCTGGAGTGGGCCTCGTCGATGATGATGGCGAACCTCCGGCCGCGGTGCTCGTTGCCGATGTCGTCGAGGATGAACGGGAACTTCTGGACCGTGGAGATGATGATCTTCTTCCCGCTCTCGATGAGCCGGCGCAGGTCGCCTGACTGTCCGGCGTGGCCGACCGTCGCGCTGACCTGGGCGAACTGCTTGATGGTGTCCTTGATCTGCTGGTCCAGGAGGAGCCGGTCGGTGACGACGATGATCGAGTCGAACACCGTTGCGTCGCCCTTGCGCAACCCGATGAGCTGGTGGGCGAGCCAGGCGATGGAGTTTGACTTGCCGCTTCCCGCCGAGTGCTGGATGAGATAGCGCTGGCCGGCGCCGTGTTCTCGCGCGTGGGCGAGTAGTTTCCGGACCACGCCGAGTTGGTGGAAGCGCGGCCAGACTTGCACCGCTTTCCTCCTGCCGGTCTTCTCGTCCTTCGTCTCGACGACCTGGGCGTAGTTCTCAAGGATATCGGTTAGCCCCTTGCGCGTGAGGAGGCGCTTCCAGAGGTAGTCGGTCTTGAGCCCCTCGGGATTCGGAGGGTTTCCCGCGCCGTCGTTCCAGCCCTGGTTGAAGGGCAGGAACCACGAGGCCTTTCCCTTGAGGTGGGTGCAGAAGGCCACCTCGTTGTCATCCACGGCGAAGTGGACCACGCAGCGCCCGAACTCGAAGAGCTTCTCTCGCGGGTCGCGGTTGCGTTTGTACTGCTCCACCGCGTCGGCGACCGTCTGCTTGGTGAGGCTGTTCTTCAGTTCGAAGGTGGCCACGGGCAGGCCGTTGATGAAGAGGCAGAGGTCGAGGGCGCGCTCGGTTTCGACGCGGCTGTAGCGGAGTTGCCGGGTGACGCTGAAGCGGTTCTGAGCGTAGCGCGCCCCCGCCGCTGCGTTGCCCGGCGAGGGCGTGCCGTAGAAGAGGTCCACGTGGTGGGGCCCGTCTTTCACGCCACGGCGTAGGACGTCGATCACGCCGCGCTTGGAGACCTCGCCCTGCAGGCGGGCCAGGAACTTGCGCCGCGTGGGGCCGTCGTGGTCTAGGTCGAGGGCCTCGGCCACCTCGGGCTGAGTGGCCCGGAGGAAGGCGCGGAGCTGGACGAGGTCGACGCAATACTCGCGCTCGTAGTCGCCGGGGGCCCCGCCGATCCAGCCGCTCCCGCCGTAGGGGGCAGGGGTTTCCCTTCCCAGGTCCGGCCGGGGCGCGCCCGGGTCACAGGGCAAACCTGTCAGGGCCACGCAGATGAGCCGTTCGAGGCCCTTCTCGCTGGTGTCGGTCGTCATGCCTCGGCCCCCTCGAGGGTGGCGTCGGGGTAGGCGGCTTCGGTCGAGCCGCCGTCGTCGGCTGCCAGAACATCTCCGTCGTCGAGCGGCTCTGGATCCTGGGCCTCATCCGGCAACCGGGCCGCTGCCTCGCGTACGTCGAGCTTTCCGGTGACCACATCGGAGATGAGGCGGGTGCGATACTCGCGGAGGAGGGAGATCTCGCTCTGAGCGCCGCTGACAGCCACGTTTAGTAGCGCCATATCGTTGTAGATGCTCGCGACGATTGGGTCCTGTTCATGAAGTGGCGGAATGCAGACGGCCCTTGCAGCGGTGGACTGTAGATTCGTCCGCTGACGTGTAGCACCTGTTGAGAGAATGGCGGACGCTGCGACCGCCGTCGCTGTCAGGTGGAGTGCCACGAACTCGGAGTTGACTCGCCCGGGATCAAGCCGAAACCTGAAGCAGTCTGCCTTCACCATCGCCGGCGTGATGCTAGTGGGCGCAATGCACGCCCGGCCTGCGGGATGTCGTTCATCTCCCAGCCCGGCGATCAGAACGTCTCCGGCTTCGACGGAGTGGTCACCCAAGGAAGCGTAGTGGGCCGATGAGACGAATACCGCGTCCGAGTTTCTGAACTCACCGTGACCTATGTTCTGGAGCCGAACCACTCGAATGCCCTGCTCGGTATAATGCGACGACTTCAGACTAGACCCGAACGGACCGTCGCATCGCGCAACCGTCACTCGACGCAGCGGTACTACCTCCCAATGCTCCGGCACGTCCCCCAGCCACTCCACTCCCGAGGGCTTGAGGCGGACGTTGGGGTCGAGGCCCCGAGTCACGGCGCGGTGGATGATAGCCTGTCTCTGCTCGTGTAACAGGGCGATGAGTCTCTGCTTGGAGCGGATGTAGCGCCGGATGCGCCGGTCCATGTGACCGAGGAAGTGGACGATGGCTGCCTGTTCTGCGAGGGGCGGAAGCAAGACCGGGAAAGCGCGCAGTGTGGTACTGTTTGTAGAGGCAAGATTGGTGGTTTGCTTTGCGGTCAGTTCGAAGTAGGCCCGCCCATGCCGCGAAACCATCAGAAGGGCCAGAAACTGGGGCACGAGAGACCGTGGCCGGCAGCGCACGGCAAATACGTGGTTCTGATGTAGGCAGCCGGGGATCTCGCCGCGCCACACACACCCTCGGCCGAGTTTGTCGATGTCTCCTCCCTCGGTCATCAGCACGTCTCCCGCCCGAAGGGTCGAGCCGGCTGCCTCACGAGGTGGCACATCGAGACACTTGACCTCACTGAGATCAAGGCGCCCGTGCTGCACATTTGCCACTCGTAGGTACGGGCGGGATTCAGTCGCCTCTCCTTGGTAGCTCTTGCCCAGGGTCAGCCCCGTCTGAACGACCGCTGCATCCTTGAGTCTTGTGACCTCCCAGTGCTCCGGCAGTTCCCCCAGCCACGCCACGCCGGAATCTGTGTAGGCCGGATAGGGCTTGAGGTCGTGGATCATCGATCGCTGCCTCCGAGAATCCCATCGAGCAGGCCCTCGGTCTCCTTCTCCAAGGCCAGGATGTCGGCACGAATCTCTTCGAGGGTGCGCATGGGCTGGGGCTTGTAGAAGTAGCGGGTGAAGCTGACCTCATAGCCGGTCTTGACGCTCGCGGGGTCGTACCAGGCATCGGCGACGTGCGGGAGAACCTCGCGACGGAGGAAGGCCTCGATGCCCCCGGTCTCGAGCAGCGGCACCTGCTCCGTGTCGCGCAGGTCGGTGTCGGGTTCGTACTCGACCACGCAAGGCTTGCCGTCCGCGGTCGCCTCGAACAGGCCGCACAGCGGGTCGACCTCTGTGCCGCGCCTGTGGATCTTGCGGATGACCGCCGGGGCCGACTCATCGCGCTCGGCCCTCTCCTTGAAGGCCTTGATCTCCTTGGGTGTGTAGGTGCGGTTCGGGTCGATGCCCCTGAGCCGCAGCGGCCGATCGACGGTCACCTTCCAGTAGCCGAAAGCCGCGTTGGCGAAGATCTTGGATTGCTCGCTCTCCTCGAACTTGATGAAGGTGTCGCAGACGCGGTCGATGTCTGCCGCCGACAGCTCGCAGTTCTTCTTGCCGAGGTTCTTCCGCAGCGGCGTGGACCATTGCGTGGCGTCAATCAGTTGCACCCGGCCGCGCCGATGCTCGGGCTTGCGGTTGGTGAGCACCCAGATGTAAGTCGCGATGCCGGTGTTGTAGAACATGTTGAGCGGCAGGGCGACGATGGCTTCGAGCCAGTCGTTCTCGATGATCCAGCGGCGGATGTTGCTCTCGCCCTGACCCGCGTCCCCGGTGAAGAGGGACGACCCGTTGTGAACCTCGGCGATGCGGCTGCCGAGCTTGGTGCCGTGCTTCATCTTGCTCAGCATGTTGGCCAGAAAGAGCATCTGGCCGTCGCTGGAGCGGGTGATCAGGGAGTACTCGGGGTCGCCCGCGTGCTCGATGATGAAGCGCGGGTTTCTGATGCCGCCCTTGCCGCCCATGCGCTCAAGGTCGCTCTTCCAGCTCTTGCCGTAGGGTGGGTTCGAGAGCATGAAGTCGAACTCGCGTGACGGAAACGCGTCATTCGATAGGGTCGAGTGCTCCGGCCCGCCGATGATGTTGTCCGCCGCGTCACCATCACCCTGCACCAGGAGGTCGGCCTTGCAGATGGCGTAGGTCTCGGCGTTGATCTCCTGGCCATAGAGGTGCGTGGCCACGTCCTTGCCGTGTTCCGCGGCGAGCTGCTGCAGCGTCTCCTCGGCCACGGTCAGCATGCCGCCCGTACCGCAGGCGCCGTCGTAGAGTAGGTAGGTGCCTGATTCGATCTGGTCGGCGATGGGCAGGAAGATCAGCTTGGCCATGAGCTTCACGGCGTCGCGCGGCGTCCAGTGCTCGCCGGCTTCCTCGTTGTTCTCCTCGTTGAAGCGGCGGACCAGCTCCTCGAAGAGCGTCCCCATCGCGTGGTTGTCGAGGCCGGGATGCTTCACTGAGCCGTTGCCGTTCAAGACGGGGTTGGGGCTCAGGTTGACCTCCGGGGAAAGGAACTTCTCGATGAGCGCGCCGAGGGCGTCGGCCTTGGAGAGGCGCGGGACCTGGTTGCGGAACTCGAAGTTCTCAAGGATGTCCTGCACGCTGGGCGAGAAGCCGTCGAGGTAGGCCTCGAAGTCTGCCCGGAGTTGCTGCTGGCTGGAGCGGGCTTTCAGGTCGCGCAGGGTGAACTTCGAGATATTGTAGAAGGCTTGGCCGGAGGCCCCGCGGAGCGCGTCGTCCTGATGCACGATGCCCGCCTTATCGAGTGAGGCTTTCAGGTCCAGCACGGCCGGCTGAGTCGGCTCAAGCAGGGCGTCCAGACGACGCAGGACCAGCATCGGCAAGATGACGTCCCGGTACTTACCGCGCACGTAGAGGTCGCGCAGGACGTCGTCGGCGATGCCCCAGATGAAGTTGGCAATCCAGTTCAGGTCGCCGTTACTCATGCCGGCGGGCCTCCAAGGTCGAGATGTGTCGTTTGGGCACGAAGGGATAGTTCTCCAGGTGGTTCCAGGATTCCTAGGGGAGGCGGGCGGGGGCGACGGAAGCCGACGTCCTGGCGGCGGCTGGCCCGGGGGCCGGGATGGCCTCGCCGACACCGGAGGCGAACTCTCAGCGGGTGCGACTTCGGTCAGAGAAGACCCGGCCTCAAGAAAGCGCCCGCCAGGCCCAGGCGCGACCCTTCCTTACCGACCAGCCGGACCAGTTCGGGAGTCGGGGATCCGAGGAGACTGGGTGCCACTGACCGCGAGGAGTCCGCGCCCTGCCGCGGCCAGGTTCCTACGACCAGCCTCCGGGTGCCGTCGGAAGGGCTCTGAGGTCGGACAAGAGGGTTCTTGTGCCGATCCGCATAAGACGCCATGATAAGTCGATGATCCGGCCGAAGGCACTGATGCTACGGGAATTGCTGCAGGCCTTTCAGGTGAGCCAACGGCGTGTTGTGCCGATAGGAGACCAGGGTCCCGCATCTTATCCGGGTCAATCGAATCATTAGTTAGGCCACAGACATAACCAAAGACACGGGGAGCTGTTAGACGAATGCGCAGGTTTACGCTGATTACCGATGTCCATCTTCTTCTGTATAATGACAACCGGATTCTGCTGCTGTGTCGTCAGAATACGGGGTATGAAGACGGGAACTACAGCGTCGTGGCTGGTCACCTGGATGGGCAAGAAACAGCGCGCCACGCCATGGTCCGTGAAGCCCGGGAGGAAGCGGGGATTGCCATGCACGTCGACGACCTTACGCTGGCGCATATCATGCACCGCCGCGCCCAGGAGGAACGGGTGTCGTTATTCTTCACCACCCCGCAGTGGCAGGGGGAACCCCGCAACATGGAGCCGCAGAAGTGCAGCCATCTCGCCTGGTTTCCCGTGACGCAACTGCCCACGAATATGGTGCCGTACGTTGTTGCGGCCCTGGAAAGAAGTCGCCGGGGTCTCCACTATTCGGAGTTTGGCTGGGAGGGAGCGTCATAACTCCACCCACAACGCAGACCAGCGTCCCATTATGATGTCCCGGCCCACGTCGTGTCAGTGGTCAGATGCTCTGTCACAGTACGGTGCTGTGGCAAGACCAACAGGAGCAGCGGTGGTGTAGGCAACCTCCCTGCTCCAAGCCTGGCCTAACCAAGGCGTCCAGCCGACGCCTTACAGCCTGCGCTCGTGCCTCGCTCCGGCTTTCAGGCGCGGCTGACGCCCGGCGTTAGCCAAACTGGGGGATGCCTCGACCCTCCGGCAGGAGTCGTTCCCCCAACCCCACCACCCCCTGGGCTCGCCGCCCGCCCTCCGCCGGGCCGCCCTGCCCTTCCCCCCTCGGCCTCGCCCACCCGCAGGGCAGCAGCGCTCGGGCGACGAATCCCGGAAGGCAAGACTTCCTAGAGGAGCTTGGCGAACCCGCGGCTGAAGCGGACATTCCTGGCTTCACCGACCTACCGGGGGACTTCACTTGCTCTGCGGAGCGCCATCGATCAGGCAGCCACGAGGTCCGGCAGACCAACCCTGTCACCGCCGAGACCAAGGGCGTCTTCGACACTTTCGGGGTCAAGCCGCCGCCACGTTACTACGCGCTCCCGACACCGCGCCCCAACCGCGTGTAGGCAAAACGCCCGTCGCGCCCCGTACCCTCCGAACGCTTTCACCACAAGGCTCTAGGCTGCTTCATTGTCCCTACTCACTGTTCAAGCCCGGTTAGTTGTTATGTGGTAGTCTGAAGGAAGCACGGAGTGAAGCGGAGGCGACCAATGGGCCGGCGGAAGCTTTACCGGGAGAGGAGGCTCACGGCTTGATCCGGGTGAGGGGTCTGCGTAAGTGTTACGGAAGCCTTGTGGCCGTCGACCGCCTTGACCTCCACGTTCGCGAAGGAGAGCTTTTCGGTTTTCTCGGCCCCAACGGGGCGGGCAAGACAACGACGATTCGGATGATGGTGGGCATCCTGCGTCCCACGGAGGGGACGGTTACCATCGCGGGGCACGACCTGGCGTCGGAGCCCGTCGCCGCCAAGGCCTGCCTCGGTTACCTGCCGGACGAGCCGGCCCTCTACGACAAGCTCACGGGGCGGGAGTTCCTGCGCCTGGTGGCCGAGGTCTACCGTCTGCCCCTTGGACCCGCCGACGTCCGGATCACCGAGTTGCTGGAGGTCTTCGACCTCTCCGAGCAGGCCGGCGACCTTCTCGGCTCCTACTCCCACGGGATGCGGCAGAAGACGGCCCTGGCCGCGGCCCTCCTGCACGACCCGAAGGTTCTCATCCTCGACGAGCCCACCGTAGGATTGGACCCCAAGAGCGCCCGCCTGGCCAAGGACATCCTGCGGGAGTTCTGCCGGCGCGGCGGGGCGGTCTTCATGTCCACGCACATCCTGGAGGTGGCCCAGGCCATGTGCGGCCGGGTGGGTATCATCGACCACAGTCGTCTGGCCGCGGTGGGGACCCTCGACGAACTCAGGAACGCCGCGGGCCGCGCCAGCTTGGAGGAGATATTCCTCCGGGTCACCGGCGGCGAGGAGTCGGCCGACGCGGCCAGGGTCTTCGGGGTGGAAGCTCCATGACGGCCGTGCTCCGAGCCAAGTGGCGGATGCTCTTGAGCTTGGGGGGCAAAGGTCGAGGGCTCCCCGGGTCGGCCTCCATCGGCCTTGCTCTCTTCGGGCTGGCCCTGGGCGTGCTCGTCTTCTTCCTGGCCAACGGCTTCTTTGTGATCGTGGACCGGGTCGCCCCGGGGTCCGCAGGTGGGGTCCTCTCGGCTATGCTGGTCCTTTTGGCCCTGGTTCTCCTGGCTTCGGCGGCGACCGTGGCCTACAACGGCTTCTACGCCTCCTCCGACCTTACGCTCCTTCTGTCCTGGCCCCTATCGCCGCGCCAGGTCTTTGGGATCAAGCTGGTGGAGGTCCTGGCCGCGGAGGCCGGGACGTTCCTCGTGCTCGGGTTGCCGGTGCTTGCGGCTTACGGGGCCGCCGCGGGAGCGCCGCTGTGGTTTTTCGCCGTCCTTCCCCTGGTGGCGGTCGTGTTTCACTTCCTGCCGACCGGGCTGGCTCTGCTCCTCAACCTTCTGGCGATGCGGCTCATCCCGGCGCACCGGGCCAGGGAGGTGGGCCTGGCCCTGGGGGCGATTCTGGGGGCCGTGGTCTACGGCGCGGTGCAACTTGCTCCGGCGGCGATGGGGACCGCCTCCGTGGCCGACTTGGGCCTGGCCTCCTCGCGGCTGGCCTCCCCGTATCTTCCGACGACCTGGCTCGCCGACGGCGTGGCCGGGGCGGCCGGGGGCCACCTCGGAGCCGCCGCGGCCGGTATCGGGGCCTCGGCCCTGGCGGGCGGTCTCCTTCTCGCGGCGGCCCTGGCCCTGGTGCCGGCGGTCTTCGCCTCCGGCTGGATTGGCGAGCCACGGCGCGGTCGGACCCGCGCGCGGGCGGGGCACCCGGCGAGCGGCCGCCCAGCCAGGGGGCGGAACGGGCACCCGATTGCCGGCCTGGCCCGCAAGGAAGTCCTCACTGTCGTCCGCGACGCAGCCGAGTGGTCGCAGGCCCTCTACGGGCTGGTTTTCCTCGCAGTGCTCGTCCTGTCCAACCGGTTGGCCGCCGGCGACGGCGGGTCGGCCTTCAGGTTCGGCCCCGTCATGGTCTACTTCCTGGCTTCCTTTCTGGCCGTCATGGGCGTGGGTCCGGCGCTGGGTGTCGGTGCGGTGGCCAGGGAGGGAAAGGCGCGCTGGTTCCCTCTTTCAGCCCCCCTGACCCGGCGGGAGTGGCTGGGGGCGAAGGTGGCGGGCGGCGTGTTTCTGAGCGGCCCGTTGGCCGCTATCGGGGCGCTTACCGTCGGCCTCGCCGTGGGGCACCTTCCCTGGCACGAGCTGATCGCGGTCCTGGCGGCCTCCGTGGCGGCCGTGCCGGGCGGGATGGCCATCTCCGTCTACGTGGGGGCGCAGAACCCCGTTTTCGATGCCCCCGACCCGCGCCGGCGCGTCACCACGCCGGCCGGCATGAGCCACTTCCTCCTCCAGGCCCTCTACTTGGGAGCGACAAGCCTCCTTCTAAGCCTGGCGCTGGCCGCGGCCCGGTGGGCGGCGGGCGGGTTTGGCGCCTGGCTGGGTGGGGCGGGCGCGTGGGTGGGCCCTCTCGTGGGGCCCGTCGAAGCGACCGCGGTCGTCGGTGTGGCGAGCTGGCTAGTGACCCGGGGATGTCTGTCCGGCGCCACGGCGGCTACGGATCGCTGGGAGTAGATGGCGAACGGTTTGTGCCTCCGGCAGTATCCTGTACGTCTCTCGAGCCGGTAGGAGAAGAACTGCCGGCCATCCTTCGCATGATTGTGAAAGTAGTCCCCGTTGATCTATTGTACGGAGCGCTCGCCGAGGTCTGGGTTCACTCGCAGGCGCCGTTTCTCAAATGCCACTTCCCCCGGTGCCGCGGTGCCACTCGATCCACCTGGTGCACCAGACGGCGCTTCCTTCTGGCGGGGGGTCAGGGGGTAGGGGCCACCATTAGAAGGGGCCGGCGCTCCCTCACCGAAGCCCGGTAGGCAAGGCTTTCCAGGGACGCTGGTCTAACCAGCGGCTCCACCGGAGGCGCTGGGCCTGGCTAACCTACGTTTGCCAAGCGGGTTGCCGCTAGCTTGGATATAATGGAACGCGGAGCCCCTTCCGGGGCAGGCCCAGTGTCCATCGTGGAGGAGTCGGTCATGCACCTCTCTCCGGACAGCGTACGCCGACTAGCTCGCATCGCCGTCAAGCACGGGGCAGTGAAGGCCTTCGTGTTCGGGTCCTTCGCACGCGGAGATGCCGGCCCCGGAAGCGACCTTGACGTCCTCGTGGAGTTGGAGCCTGGGCGCTCTCTCCTCGATCTTGCGCGTCTGGAGGATGAACTCGAG
>Ga0315284_10007863_pt1 | contig 15215 bp, 21 predicted proteins | sample YL17G09_16_MG_FD_203696 | JGI IMG/M metagenome (GOLD analysis project Ga0315284, IMG submission 203696) | Sediment microbial communities from Yellowstone Lake, YNP, Wyoming, USA - YL17G09_16 | ecosystem: Environmental > Aquatic > Freshwater > Lake > Sediment | place: USA: Wyoming | collected... | reverse complement strand
TTGACACCATCATCCTCCACAAGTTCTCTGGCGCGTCTCCGCTGTCGAACACCAACAACCTGTCTGCCTCGGCTGAAGTCGCCAATCTCGCGGGCAATACCAACGCCAACAGCCTCGAAGTTCGGGCGGCAACCATCAACCGGCTTGGTATGCTGTCCTCTGAGACGACCTACAAGTACATCGCGGGTGCTGCAACGACCATTTGCAAATTCAGCGGAGGTCGCTTGATTCGGGTTATTATCAACAATCCCGACGCTGCCGCTCAAAACATCACCGTCTACGACAGCACCGGAGGCACGACCAACCAGATAGCCACTCTGGGCGTTCCCAACCTCAACAACGTAGGCGTGCCAATCAGCATTGAGTTTGGCTGCCCGTTCTTCAACGGCTTGACCGTTGTCACTGACACCGTGCAGCCCGTCACTATCATTTACGAATGAACCAATCTGAAATCCTCAAGCGGCTGCTGGCCGAGTACCGGCACAAAGGCGGCGACCTCGGCAACGTGGCTGCGGCCAGTGTCTACGTCAATGCCCACAAGCCTGCGGGTGTTGGCCGGGTCAATGAGGTCATCTGCGCGGCCATCATCAAACAGATGGGCGTCAAGGCTGCGCCGCCCGCCAAACCTGCCAAGCCTATGCTCGACGCTACCCCGCTGGTTGAACCGCCTCCCGCGCCCGTGGTCATCGCCACTCGAACCGTCGTGTTCCCGGAGGCCATGCCCGCGAAGCCCGTGGCTGTATACTTTGAAGCGCCGCCCTCGCTGCCGGAGCCGGAGTACGCTTACGGCGAGCCGCCCCTGCCCCCGGTGCCAATTGAACCGTCGAAGCCCATCGAGAAGAAACAGCCAGACCCCGTTGAAGTCACGCCCGCCACGCCCCTAATCGTCAAAGCCCGCTGGATGGAAAGAATGAAGTTCTGGAAAAAGAAGTAAACGCGGGGCAGGCCGTACCGCCCCGCGTCTGAATGCTCAGGCATTACTGCTTGAGGCGAGGTTCGCCAGCGAGGAATACGACCAGAGTCGCTTCCGCCAATTCGACGACCACGTTGTAAGCACCGTCTACAATTTTGCCAGTTCCGGTCTTGGCTTCGACGGTGATGACGGCAGTGCCGGGCGCAACAGCCGAGACCAAGACCTTGGAGGGGTCCGTGGGGTCAACGGTGATTGCGATGACTGCCGAATCCGAGTTCGCCCACGTGATGTCCGTGACCGGTGCCGGATTGCCCAGCGCGGTTGTGAACGTCGCCTGTAGGTCGAATACTTGCTCGCTTGTCAGGTTTGTCTGCATAGTTTTTATAGCGTGGAGGACTCGCTATCCAGCCAACGATGACGCGACAGCGCCACCAGTGCCATAGCCACAAGGCAAAAGCCAACAGGGCTAGAACCGCGATGGTAATCATCCACATTGCTACCTAACTACCTTGCCATGCCCCCGCCAGAGCTTGGCTTCCTCCGGGGAAATCTTCCTGACCTGTTTTACCCACCCAACATCGTCTGGGTCGATAACGTGACGCTGGGCCGCTTCCATCGCAATGTCGTACTCGGTTCCCTCCGCTGTCTTTGTAGACAAAACCTCGGTGTAGCCGTGACCCGGTATCCACTCCACCTGAATGGCCCAGTGGTGCGTCTCCGGCGGCTCGTGGAGCAGGTAGGAGCGTGCGTCGAAGGGTTCCTCACCGCGCTTGCGCCGAATCTCCGTCAGCAGCCCGCGTATGCGCTCCGTGCTCATCGCGCCAGCCCTCCCAGCTTCACAACCAGTTCCGAGATAACGCCCCGCAGTTCCCGCTCGTCCGGGTAGATAGACCGCTGATTCTTGCCCAGCACTATCCACCGGTTGCCCAGCCAATGGACGCGAATCTTGCCCTCGTTGCAGTCAATCCACGTATCCCGCTCCTTGGGGAACCAGAACGGGATGCGCGAGCTTTCAAAAAGTTCTTTAGCCTTCATACCTTTGCCTCGTGTGCGATGCCATTGCTGATGCGAGCAGCGTAGTCATCAAAAGTTTCGTGAAAATACCACTCCCACCACAACTGCTGCGGCACCCGCTCGCGGTGCTCGAAACCGTTGGCATCTGTCCTTACTGTAAACAATTCAACGTGCGACTCAAAGGACGGCTCCGGGAGGACAAAGAGCGAGAGGTCGCAGGTGGTGCCCTTTATATCCACGTCGAGCTTGCGGAACTTCCAGCCGAATGTCCCAGCCCGCTCCGTCAGTTGCCAGTAATGCTTCTCCAGCACAGCGGCCAGCGCCTCGATGTTTGGCTCATCCAGCACGTACTGGCGAGCGTCAAAGGGTTCCTCACTGTCGAGCAGTTTGTTTACAAGTGACTCCACCCGCTTGCGAGCCTTGAACTGACGGTCGCCCAACGCCGTGAGCTTGGACTTTAAGCGCATCAATTCCCCATCCGCCGCTTCCAAACTGCTCGTCCAGCCAGTGAGCATAGTGTCCAATTCCTTCACCACATCCAACGGTGGGTCACCATCAAAGACGTGGCTGAAAATAACTCGGAACGTGCTCATGCCCCGGTGACTCCACGACGGATACTGCTGATAATCGGAAAACCGAGCCTCCACCATCACGTGCCCTGCCTGCACCTGAGACGGCTCATCCACTCCATCCCAGTACACCTTAAAATCCACCTGTGGGGTATGTATGGTCTTGGCGAAACTGCGTGCGCCAGCGTTGAGATAGCCAAGGCTCTGCATTAGCCCCATGAAGTCATCCATCATGTAGGCGCGGGGGTCGAAATCTTCCTCAGACTCGCTGACCTTGGACCCAAGGAACCGGGCCACATTGTCGGACACGACCTCGTAGGGCCGGTCGAGTTGAATCAGGCGCTCCAGACGGTCTACGTCACCCAGCGCATCGTCATAGCCCACCCACATGCTGCCCAGCTTCGTGCCGTTGGGGCCGAAGGCGATGATGATGGTGTCCTCCGGGGCAATGGCCAGATTGGTCTCACGCTCCACCCACAGGTGTATACGCCAGCCCAGCGGGCTGAAGTAGTCCTTGCGGACGCTCTGGATGTCGCCGGGCGCTTGATGCCAGCCACGCCTGACCAGCGCAGCCTGCCAATCCCCGGCGGTGAGGTATTCGCGGGGGTCGAAGTCATCAAGTTCTTGCGGCACGACTTAAATACGCCCCCGGCTGTGGCGTGGCGATGATTCCGCTCAGATGAAAGTCGTTCTGGACAACGCCGTGCTCATCCACGATGCCCACGCCTTCCGTGGTGAAGCCGACGTTGCCTCCAGCTTCCATGTACGCCTTGAGTGTCCGCCCGGCGTGAGTGTCGAGGAACGTGAGGGTGCCCTGCACCGAATCGTGGACGATGTGCGGGCGCTCGACCAGAAACGCAGCATTCTCAAGCGCCGTATTCCCCACATGAGGTAGGTAGCCAATCACGCCTCCGGGCTGGGCGGCCAGCCGGGCAAGCTCACGCGCTATGACTTCCTGCGGGTAGACGTGGCCATTGCGCGTGGGGTGACCAACGCGGCAAAGCACCGCCATCGTCAAACTCGACAGGTCGCGGTGCCGCCGCAGGAATGCTTTGAAATCTAGGTCGAACTCAGTCACGCCGCTTTAACGTGATTCTTCCCGTGGAGTGACGCAAGAATTTCAATCTGGTTGGAGAACGTCCCGATGGAGCCATTCTCCATGCGGTGAACCTTGCTCTGGCCGTAGAAGTCACGGCAGGTCTGCCAGCGGCGCGTGTAGTCCGCGTGGCCACTGACTACGCAGTAGTCGATGTTCGCTGGAAGCTTGATGTGGTCGCTGTTCTCGCCGAAAATGAGGTCCACGTTCAGGCTGCGCGGCAGGCGCTCCTTGATGCGGGCGATGTCCTTCTGCATGGGGCCGACCAGCAGGAAGCGCAAAGCGGCGATACGCTGAGCCTTGGGCGCGTTCAAATGACCTTCGTGAGTCAGGGTGCCATTCCGAATTTCTGACTCGACAAGTTCCAGACCGCCCATAGCCGTGCGACGGGAGACCTCCTTCACCACGTTCGGGGCGCAGGCCATGAGCGCGTCGTGGATAATCTTGCTGAGCTTGGCCATCTCCGCGTAATCCGAGTTGATGCGCTCGCAACGGTTCAGCACGTCCGTCATGCGGTCATCAACCTTGAGGACCAGTTCTTCCATCGCATCCACACGCTTGTCGAGCAACGTCATCCGCTCGATGTGCTTGGTCATGCCTTCCTCGATAGCCTTGCGCGTGGCCACCACGTCCTCGGCAAGCGCCTTCACAGAGGCACCGCGAGTCAAAATTTCAACCACCAGCGCGTCGATAGGAACGTCAGAAAGCTTGCTAGGCGCGGGTGGAGGGGTGGCAAAGGGCGGAGTGACAACAACGGGTTCAGGTTCAGGAGGGGGCGGCGGCGGCGGCGGAGGGAGCGGGACATTGCCTTCGTGGTCGAGGCCCAAGATGTCGAACATGGGCTTCAGGGCGACGAGCTTGTTGAAGCTGAATCGTCTCCTGTCCGGGGCGATGTCGTCCTGACAGACCACGGCAATTTGCATCCACGAGAGGTCTGGTCGGCTGTCCTTGAGTGCCGTTGCCCTCTTGGCGACAGCCTGCCATTCTTCATCAGTCCATTTAACGAATGTATCCATACTTTCATCCTTTGGTTTATGTTCTATCGGTTGCAGATTCTTGAAATTTGAAGGCTTGAGCGCCACGATGTATTCATAGAGCTTGGCCCTTCGCACACGCTCATCAGCTTTGCTCCAGAAGTGGTAGTCTACGACCAAGTAAAGCTGCACAGTCTCGTCGGCAGCAAACAGGCGCTCCACGTCCGACAATTTGTGCATCTTCACCGGCCCGTTCTTCAATGGCCACGCATCCCCGTTGTCGTCCATACGGACTCCCATAGCGCAGTAAAAGCCTACCCCATAATCGCGCAACCACTGCAACGACGGCACAGCGGCGTCATTTACAATGGCACTGACCACGCTGGTCAGTTCATCGTCCACCACGTATTCAGTTCTCATAGTTTCTTTAGAACCTCCCGGCGGTAGCGCCGAGCCAGTTCAGCAGCGGTGGGTTTGCGGTTGAGGTCGGCCTTCCGAGCGGCGCGTTGGCGGGCGCGTTTCAACGCCCGCTCAATGCGCTTGTCGATGAGTGCCTTGGCCGCCGAGTAAATCATCGCGTGCCCGCCATCTCCATGACCGTGTTAATCGAATGCGTGAACACGACCTGCTTCAGTTCCTCGCGCACCGTCATCAGCAGCTTGCCCAGTTCATTCCGGCCCTCGCCCTTGCAGACGCCCCAGAACCGGTCACCCCACCAGTTGCCTTCCTCAAGCTCTTGGTCGCCCGTAGCCAGCAGCCGCCCGCCCAGTTCCGGGTCGCTGAACTTCTGCCGCACCAAATCGCCCATGACCTTCAGCTTGAAATCCTCGTCCCAGCAAGGCCGCTGCCGGACGGTCTTGCCGACCTTCTTGCCCAGCTTCTTGACCGCGCCTGAATCCTCCCCGCACTCGCGCACCTTCTGCCGGAACTCCGTGTCGAGCGTTTTGGAAGCCACGTAACCAGCTTCCACGCTCGCATACGTCTCATTCTCCAGCACCACCTGCGCGGGCCAGAAGTTGGATAGGAACCGATGTTCGCCGTCGAATTTAAGAATCATGGATGTGAGAGTATACTATCTCCTTCTCCTAGTCAACCAGAAAAAACAGTCTATTCCGGTTGACGCATAGTGAAGCCCAGCGGGCTGTTGACAATCAGCCCTTTCACGCATTTTCCGTGGCAGCCCACAAACCAGCCCAACGGGTCATCCATGTCCGGGTCGGCGTAGACCTTGATACGCCCCAGCCGCCCAAAGAGAATGCAGCGCCCCCGGACCTGCGGCTCGTCCTCGATTAGCTGGGGCAGGGTGCGGACAACGGCGGTAGCGGCTGGCCCCAGCAGAATCCACTCATCGGTGAGCCGGGTCCGCAGGAAAGCGAAACCGGTCTGGAAAGCGTCGAGGATGGCGAACTTGTGCGTCTGATAGGCCACGTTCACAGGCGGACTGTTGTCCCATGTGACGAAGCCCTGCCAGTCGGCGGAATTGTTTACAATGTGATAGAGGCTGTCCAACCGCAGCAGGTCGGCCTTGGCAGGCTCATCCGGGTAAAGCACCCGCTCGCCTATTCGTTCTTCATCGGCCATACCGACAAAGAACCAAAAACTCACCCCGGCTTCACGAGCTTGGCCAGCCCCAGTTGCGACAGGGTGAAGCGCATCTCGATTTCACCGACCTCGTAAAGCTCAGCCAGTTCCTTTACCGTAAATGCTGGCAGCGACTCCTGATTCTCCACGAGCACGCGCCGGAGCAATTCGCCCTTCTCCTTCGGATTCTTGGTGGTCGGAGTATCCTCGTCCTCGTCATCCTCGGTCTCGTCCGGTTGGGCTTCTTCCTCCGGCGCATTCACGCCCTTGGCCAGCCCCAGCGGGACATCCTCGATGTCCGGGTCTTTTGCACCGGCAATTTTGAAAGTCGCCAGACCGATGACGTAAGCGGCCCCCCGCGCATAAAGCAACTCCGCCGCTGCCCCAATGCTGAAGCCGCTGCCCACGTTGTCGTCCACCAGCGCGATGGACTGGCCCTCGAAGTTCTGCGTCCGGTCAGCCAGCGTGATATTCGCCCGCGCCCACGCCTGCTTCTCAGCGTGGAATATGCCCTTGATGGAGCCGATTTTCTTGAACACACCGGTCTTGAGCGGCAATTCAGCCGCCTTGGCGACTTCCTCGGCAAAGTGCTGCGCCTGCCAGCTTCCACTGGGCATGGGCACAACCATCGTGGGCTTGTTCTGGCGCAGCGCCGGAAAGCTGTGGACCAGCAGGCTTGCCGCGTTGCGGTCCATCTCGATGACCTCCGGCTTTCGGTCAGGATGCTTGATAGCGTAGAGCAGCGTCACCCTTGGCCCGTTGGCCACGTAGGCAACCCAGACCGGCAATCGCTGGCCGCGCAGCAACGTGACAGTCTTTTCACGAAACGGCCTTCCTCCCGGTGGCTTGCGCGTATCAATATAACCCCCGGCAGGCTTCGGCGGCCTCTTGTTGCCCCAGTTCGCTTTGAGATTGCCGCTGCCCGGTTCCGGCTCGCCCATCCAAAGCTCTAAGATGCGGTTGGGATGAACCCGGTTGCGAATCAGTTCGGCAATGTTGCTCACGGCTTAACTACCAAAAGAAACCGCCCGTCAGGCGCTTAACAGCTAGACCCTGACGGGCGGAGTATCGCAGCACTCGCAGGTGCCGCGAATTACGGTGTGCCCGGTTTGAGCACGACAAGTGTAGACGGCGCTGACTCTTGCGCCGAGGTATTAACCGCCGTGGCATAGAAGCCAAACGGAGTACTGGTATTCAACCCCATAAAAATTACCGCGTTCACGCTCTTGCCGACCGAAATCTTTGCGAACGCTGTCGTTTGCAGGATGTCGCCATAGTAGACGTTGTAGCCCAGCAAGTCGGTCTCGGTGTTCGCGTTCCACTTGAACATCGTGGAATTGGAAGCCGTGAAGATGCTGCTGGCATTGTAAACAATCGCAGCCGGGAAGAACCCTTGCGGCGAACTGATGGCATTGGTGGTGGGTACGGTGGTGAGACCCGGAACAAAAGCCCCGGACGGTGCTGACGGAGCGGCGGCAAAAGCGGCCACGGTCAGAGACAGGACAGCTAACAGGCAGATGATTCTTTTCATAGCTCTATAACTACTCAACTGGGGTTGGCTCCCGCCAGCCCCGCCGACATTTTGGCCACGTCCTCGCCCAGCTTGGCTGCGCTCTGCTTGGACATGCTGATGGTTTCAGCCTGCTCGTCGAAGGCCAGTGCGACCTTGCCCGACTCGGTGGTGCCGACCCGGATGTGGACCGGCTTCACCTTCATCATCCGCACCCGGAACTCCGGCTCCAGCGGAAACGGCTCAGCCAGCATCTCAACAAACATCGGGGCGCTGGCCGCGTCGAGGGTGATTCTATCCGTGGGCTTCTGCAACAGCAGGACTACAATCTCCGCATACTGGCGGACTTTGATGCTTTGACTCACCCTTTAGATACTTGAAGTCTTTGCCCCGCTGAATCTGGTCCGGGGTGGCCAAGTGAATGGTCTCAAGCTGCCATTCCTCCCAGACCTCCATGACACCCCGGAGCCAAGAAATGTCTACGGCGAAGCGGTAGTGCTTGCCGACCATTCTCGGCCCGGCGCTGACCACGCGGCCCATCACCGGACGGGGCAGAACGCCCATCTTGTTGGTATGCGCGTAGGCCACCCGGCGTGGGATGTCTACAATTTGACCGACCGTGAACTTCGTCAGAAGCTCAGGGTTCTTCAGGGTCTTTACTTGTTTTTCGCTCATGGGTTGATAACGAGGTCTACAATGACATGTTCTACCGTCAGGCTGGGCTGGATGACAATCTCCAAAGTGTTGCGGGGGTGCCGTGGGTCCACTGGCTCGTGGATGCTGAAATTCTGGATGCGCCGCTCGCTGACCATCTGCTGCAAAGAATCCTGAATGGTGTAGCGCATCCTGTCTGTCAGGTCCGGGGTGACCACCGCGCCATCAAAAATAAACTGCCTGCCCACAGCGTCTATCTTGGCTCTGATGTCGCTTATCAAAACCTCTGTCCGCGTCAACCCGTGAATCTCCGGGTGCCGCCAAAGGAAAGCTTTGAACTCCGATACCTGCGTCACGTTTGAAAGAACGGCACTGGGGGTTCCTTTTGGGTTCCTATTTGGCCGCTTACTTCCAGAACATGCCATGCGCCGACTGCTTCGACTCATGGACTACGCTGGTGTTGTGGACGGTCTGCCGCCCGTACTGGTCTGTGCGATTCTCATCTTCTGAGACGTAGACCACGTTTATGGCGGGCTGGCTGTCCGGGGCACCCCAGACCGCCGTGACCAAGGCCGTGTGCTCCACGGCATAGGCGTCCACGAACGTTACCGAACTACCGACTTTCACTGCTGCCATACTGCTTTCCTTTGGTTATTCCGCCCGTCATTGAGCGGAAGTCATTTGGGTATGGCTCCAAGCTCTTGATAAGCTGCTGCCTCTCCGGTACACCAACCATGCTCGTCGGTGTGCGCCTGAAGTATGTGTACAACCGCTGTGGCCACGCGCTCCACGTCCTCATCCTTGAGATACCACTGGCCTTTCGGCTCCGTCTGCCAGCCGTAGTCCCGGTAGAGGTTCACGAGATTGTAGTTGCTGCCGGGCGTCAGGTAAACCACCCACTGGCCGATGACCTTGCGCGTGCTGTTGTGGGCAGGCTCGAAGCCCAGCGCGTCAGCGACATGCTGGCCGGGAAGCTTCATGTCGTTGAAGAAGGCGCGAGCGTCGAAGTCCTCGGACTCGGTAACCACGTGCGGCTTGAGTACCGCTTCAACTTTGCTGCCCACGCCGTTGTCGCTATGCTCCAGATTGTGGTCTGCGTGCTGGGTGAGAATGTCTACAACCTTGGGCAGAATCTCGTGCGCGTCCTGCTGATTCACGTGCATGTCTACAATCTTCATCTGGTCGTTGCCTGTGTCCATCCCGACCTCGACCTCCATCCACGGCTGCTTCTCCCACGGGTCCACGTAAAGCCGCCACGGCCCAATCTCCTTGTACCAGACGCCCCAGTTCAGCCACACCAGCCCCAGACTCTTGGCGGTGCCTTCCAGCGAGGACAGGGTAAGATAATCGCGGGGGTCGAAGTCATCCTCGGCCTCCAGAAGTACGTGTACTATTTGCCGCGCTCTCATCTCTTGTCCAGCAGCAGACCAACACAAAGAAGCAGCCACGCCAGCGTGCAGCCAAACAGCAGTGACCACTTGCGCTTCGCGCCGCAATAGGCACCAATGCCCATCATCCCCAAGGCGGCAACCGGCGCAATGGACGCCAGCATCTCAGGCCCGCTCACACGCCCCCGCTGTGCATTCCAAAGTCGCCCGCACGCGGCGGCTGGGGATGCGGCACCGGCTGGACATGGCCGCCCGCCCCGCTGGCGTGAAACGGTGCCGAACCGGGTTCGTGCATTTGAACCAGCGCCTTGGCCGACCGAACAACGCCTTCGATGTCATGGGACTTGGCCGCTGCAAGAATCTGGTTGGCCAATTCGACCTCCTTGGATTCCTCCGGGCTGCCCATGTCGCCCTCGCCATGCGGCTCGTCATCACCAGCCGGACTGAAGGGAACAGTCCGCATATTGCCGGAGAGCTTCAACTTGTTGGGTTCAGTCGTGGCTTCGCGGTCCAGCACTTCCCGTTCCGTCGGGCTGTGCATGTCCGCCTCGCCGATTACTGCTTTGATGGTTGGATTCATATTCGTTTCTTAACTCTATGTACAGCAGCGCCTCGGCCCGATTGAAGAACCACGCTACACCTTCCTCGCTGCCGTCAGACTTCTCCCTCGCCACAGCGTAATGGGGTAAGCTGATTGGCGGGTTCGTTCCAAGTTTGAATGGGATACCGGACTCCATCGAGTTGACTGGTGTGAATGATAGTCGGATGCGTCAGGTCCGGGAACCACACCCCGGCCTGCGGGCTGCCCCGGCGCGTAACAATGCCGGGAAAGACCTGCTGCATCTCGGCCAGCGTCGCCTGACGGACCTCAGTGCCCGCCGGGTAAAGCTGACCCGCTACCTTGATGGGATATTTCGTTTTCATCTGCCCGTAAAGACAATCTGGTTGGAGGGGACCGACTCAAGGCCGTTGGTGTCGAACGCGCACACGTAGGCCCAGTAATTGAGGTTCGTGTTAAACATGTTGCAGAACATGACCGTGGTGACCTGCGCCTGAGTCGCGTACTTGTTGGTCTGCGCGAGCGTGGTCGGCCCGTAATAGAGATTGTAGCCCGCCACCACGGAGGGGCTGGCGGTCCATGAGATGAGCAGCGAACCCTTGAACGCATTCGTGCCCCCGTAAATGGAGACATTCTGGAAGTCCAGCGTGAGCGACTTGAGCGCGATGTTTGTATACACCGTCTGCACATTAGTCAGCACGATTGGACTGGCAGGCGGCAGAAGTGGATTGACGGGGTTGGCGGGCGGTGCGGGCGGGGTGGCGGCAAGCGCGGCCAGCGCCAGCATGAACGACAAAAAGAGGTATGCTTTCTTCATCACTTAACTAGCGCATCGAGCACCGCTTTGGTCTCGACCTCGGTCAATTCTTGGTCCCACGCCGACTTGATGGCGCTCTCCAGCAGGGGCAGAAGCGCCATGAGCTTGCGGTGCTCCACCCGTGCGCTCCAAGGGAACACGAAGCCAATCATCGGGATATGCTTCTGATACTCGATGATGACCGTGGTGGGGTCTCCCGGATACTCCGTACCGTAGACAGTCAAGTAATGGGCCGTGGCTGTGTCCGAGAGCACCTGCTTTGTATACGAATCATTGTCGCCCATCTTCTCGTAACCCAGTTGCTTCAGGGTCTCCGCCGTCGGATTGGACAGGAAGTATTCACGGGGGTCAAACTCCTGCTCATTCTCCAGCAGGCGCTCCCGGTTGCACTGGGCAATCACCTGCTTGGCGCTGGTCACCCCGGCATCCTTGAGCTTGGCCGCCACGTGCGCGGCCCGGTTGACGTAAGTGTATACATCGTCAGCGGGAACGCTCTTGAGATGCTTGATGACGCCGAACTGCTCGCTCTGGTCCGCCGCCGCCACGTAGACATCCACGAAGGCTTTGGGCGTGTTGTAAAAGAGCGCCACGATGAGCGAGACGCCGACCGCCAGAGGATAGCTCTTGGTGTAAGCACCCACCGCGTCTGTGTACTTGAAGCCCATCTGGCGCAACTGGGCCGGATAGTCCATGTACTGGGCCGCGTCGAAGTTGTCTACATCCTCAGCCTCATCGACTCCCGGCGCTGGACCCATCGCCCGCAGCTTTCCGCACGCCTGTTCCCGGCCCGGAACGCTGTTGAAATTCTTAACGATGGGCACGATGCGGTCCACCTGCGCGATGGCGGCGTCAACATCCTCCGGGCGATAGGTCCACCGGTTGAGCGGTGTGCGCTCGCCCTGCATCACTATCTCGACCGCAATCTGAATCCCCTTGGGGGTCATGGTGCCCCAGACCCAGAAAGGCGGCACATCCAAGTGCCACGTGTCCAAGTCGTCCACCGGGTCATACTCCCGGTGCTCAAAGCCTCGCTCCCCCAGCGGCTCAAGGCCACCCATGAAATACTGACGAGCGTCGAAGTCATCGCCCTCGGTGGCTTCACGCATTAGCTGCTGTGCTTTGTTCATGCTCTGCCCAGTCTGTTTTCATCCGCACCTGCGCCTGTATCCGGGGCAGGAAGTTCTCCGCGCTGAAGTAAGCGCCCATGTTGCCGTTGTGCCTGCCGTGGTCCCAGACTTCCACCCACCAGCGATGGCTGCCCAGCTTTTCATCGTAGACACCGCGATACGCGGCAAGTTGATACGGGCCAATGGTCTTTTCCCATACCGCATAGAACTTGGGCGGCACGCCGCCGGGATACTCAGCCTCCTTGAACCCGCTGTGCATTAGCCACTGGAACACCGCGTCATCGGTGGTCTTGGACAGCATGTACTCGCGGGGGTCGAAATTTTCTTCGCCCTCGCGCAGCTTCATGTGGAGATGCTGCTGGAGCAAAGTCACCAACTGGTCAGCGGTGGTCATCTGGCCCCGCATCTTGTGCCCGTTCTCATCGTAAACAGCGTACCGGTACTTCCCATTCTTGTAACGCTGAACGATGTAGCGCGTGCCCCACTGGTTCAACTCAAAGGTGTTCTCGCCTCGTGGGTCAAAGCCGATGTCTACCAGCCACTCCATGAACTGACGACCAATGTCCTCGTCGGGCGCAAGCACGTAATCGCGGGCGCTGAAGTCCTGCTGCTCTGACTCCATGACCAGCGATTCACGGATGAGCACGTTGCCGGTGTCGGGGTCGATAAGCTCGTAGTCGCGGGTGACTACAAACTCCTTCCACTCCGCCGCCAAGTCCACCCCAGTCTTGCGCTCCAGCTTGATGTCCTCAGCCTTATTCCACAGGCTGGTTGTGTACGCGTAGCGCATGGCCTTCTCTGGGCCGTCGAACTGCTTGGTGTGATAGGTCGTACCTTCCTTGTCCACCCAGATGACGCGCCACACGCCTTCGTTGGGCATCATGCCCATCAGGTAATCACGCGGGTCGAAGTTGTCCTCGGCCTCGAAGCGCCCCTGAACGCCCATCTGCTCCGGGTCACAAATCTTGTAAAGATAGTCGTAGCCGCCGTCTCCACTGAAATCGTATACATTGGTGGCCAGCCCCATGATTTCCCGTACCGCTGTGACAACCCGGTTGCGAGCGTACCGGCGCTGGGTATCGTCGATGTTGTCATCCTCATCGTACTCCGGCTTTGGGTCGTTCATGGCCAAGACCGCGTGCCGGTCGGTCATCACGTGAAGCTGAACCTGCTTGTAACCTAGTTCCTTGAGCCGGGCCACGAGCGACGGACCCTTGTCCGCCAACAGATACTCGCGGGCATCAAAGTCCTCGCTCTCTCGAACCCCAAAGCCCCGCTCCGCCCGGAACTTGAAAATCAATTCCTTCCAACCCGCCGCCGATTCCTCAGTCTGCTTCTCAAACTCCGTGGGCAGGTCACCTGCATTTTGCTCCACGTATTCAGCCCAGTCCGGCTGCTCGCCCACCCAGTCCTTGACCCCGTTCGGGCCGTAGATTAGCGGGTAGAGAGTTATGCCCCACTTATTCTGCTCGTACCACTTTGTTGCTGCCGCCAAGACCTGCTCGATGCGCTTGGGCAGCAGGCGTTCCGTCTCGCTGGTGCGCTTGACCAGCAGCTTGTCGAACTGCCCCTGCCACGGCACATTCGCATGAACCTCGAACGTCCAACGCGGATGCCACTCATCGGCCAGATACTTGAGCCGGAGCGTGGCCGCCCCGTTAAAAAGCTCAATGTCCTTGCTCGACTCCGCCCCGAAGTTCCACGCCTCACGCTTGCCGTTCAGGTTGAACTGGACGTTGGACGAGTCGATGAAGTACTCACGGGCATCGAAGTCGTCCGCCGGGGGCTGCTCCAGCCCTTCGTAGACACCACGGCAGACCGCATCCACGTCGTCGATGACCTGTTCGAGCGACCTCGGCCTATTGGGGATGTCCACTTCCTTCTGCACCCACTTGCCCGGCTCGTCAGACACATAGCCCACCACGAACGTTCCGTGGTCGTCGTCATCAAACCGCTCCACGTCGATGCGGATGGACCCTTGGATGCGCTGCCACACCTGCTTATCACTCGTCCCAATCTGTTTGGGCAGCTTCTTGAAGCCCAACGTGTCCAAGACCGCGAACGTGGCCGTCGCATCCAGAAAATAGGAACGCGGGTCGAAGTCGTCCGCCGGGGGTTCCACGCTGTCGGTGACCCGGTTGATGGACAGGCCAAGGCCGGTCCAGTCACCTTGGCGAATTGCCTTCTCCGCCTGCTCCAGCGTATCCTGAATGTCGTCAGGCGTCATGGCGTAGAGGTATTTCAAGTTCTCCCAGTCCCGACCCTTGCCCACGAAAATGCCCAAGTCGTAGATTGAGGTCGCTATGGCGGTGTCCAACGACTGACCGCCGCGCAAGGTGACGAACAACATGTAATCCCGGTCCTTCGCCCCTTTGAACACCTTGGCCGCGCCATCCGGGGAAATCTCGTAGCGCATGGACTTGAGCATCCCCATAACGTTGACCGTGCTCGTGAAGTACTCACGAGCGTCGAAATCGTCAGCCTCCTGAACGGGCCGGTCCTGAATGGCGGCACGGACCACCTTGACCATTTGTGGCTTCTTGTCGTCGCCCACGCGCCAGCCCCAATCCCTGTCCATCTTAACCTGCCACTCGCGCAGCGCCGATTCCTCGCTGGTTTGACCGTTGATGCGCGTGTACCGATACAACCGCTGCTCCGGCTTGGGTGGCCCGAACGTCCACTTCACCACGTAGTCCGCCGGGGCGCTAAGCAGGTAGTCGCGGGGGTCGAAGTCCTCGCTGTCGAAGATGGAGAACAGCTTGTCGCGGTCAGTCACCGAAGGCCCGGCTGCCCACCCCGCGTACTTGAATCCATGCCATTCCCGGTTGAACAGGCGAATCTGGTCACGGCGGAACGGGCCAAACCGCTGGCTCTTGCCGTCCTGCCGACGCACGTCAAGGAAGTACTCGTCCTCACCGGGCTTGAGCACCGTCGCCATCGTGGCCGGTGAGTCCGTTATCCACTTGCGAAGCTCATACTCGCCTTGGTCGGGAGCCAGCAGATATTCGCGGGC
>Ga0315284_10007862_pt1 | contig 15216 bp, 19 predicted proteins | sample YL17G09_16_MG_FD_203696 | JGI IMG/M metagenome (GOLD analysis project Ga0315284, IMG submission 203696) | Sediment microbial communities from Yellowstone Lake, YNP, Wyoming, USA - YL17G09_16 | ecosystem: Environmental > Aquatic > Freshwater > Lake > Sediment | place: USA: Wyoming | collected... | reverse complement strand
TCTTTATCTTTAATTACATAAGTAGTTGATACATTACGTGTATTAATTTCCAATAATAATTTTTCAATTTTATTTAATACCTGAAAATTTTTATTATTGTTCTCTTCAATTAAATGAGAAATTTCATATTTCTGTTGTTCTAATTGACTTTTTAAATAATCTATTTGTTTTCTATCATTTGACGATTCTACTCTAATAACATTTTCATGTTCTTTAAATCGTAATACTAAAACTTGTTTTAATCTAATGGCATTTTTAAGTTCATTACAACTTCTTGCTATATTATCATCAATAATAACAGTATCATCTCTTTTTAGTCTAAGATTCAATTCGGAAATTACAAAATCTTCAATATTACATTTAACACGCAAATTTAAACTCCATTACCAATTTGTTTTCTTATGTTCAATTGGAGTTGTTTCATTATTTCCATTTGTTTCATTCGATACTTCTGTTTCTGTTTCTGTTTCTGCTGTTTCATTATTATTTATGGATGTATTTAATTCTTGTTCTAATGGAATATTGCTATTATCTTGTGGTTGTGACATTTCTTCTCTAATTTTATCTAATCCCATCTTTTTAACAATTAATTCAGTTACATATGGCGCAATGTTACTTGCAACCATTGACGATACATCTCTAACAACTTCTGGTAAATATGCATCCCCACTTTCTCTTTCTTTTTTCAATCTTTCTTTAACTTCATCATAATTAATATTATTCAATTCAAAGAATGTTTTGGTATCTATTTTACCACTATCATATAAAGTTGTCAACATTGCTTTGTGGTCTCTATCATCTATTAAATGTATTCTATCCCATCTAACTTTCGGATAAATATATCTTTTCTCTTTAACAATTGTTTCTTTACCATTTTCAGTTATTTTTTTAACTGGGATTTCATAATAAAAATTATTATGAAATGCAACTGAATAAAATAAACTTTTTTCAACATAATTTTGAATTATTTCTGTCCATCTTGCATATTTTTCATTTACAATTGTCAAATTAATATATTCACCAGCATAGTGTCCTTCACCTGTTAATAACCCAGCACTTAATCCCATGCCTATATAAATTTCATTATTTATTTGATCGTATTCAGAAGTTAATTGTAAAATTCTATTATTATGTTCAACTTGTTCCCAATGAACTTCAAAGTTAGTTACAATAGCATAATCTGGATCTTGCATTGAATTTTCAACTTGAGTACGTAAATCTTCAATTTGTGATTTATCTAAATTATCTCCCCATACTATATGTTTGGGTGACATATTTCTCATTGCAATTTGATTTTGGGCTCTAATTAATTTATCTTTATAAATTAAAGTTTTAAATAAACGGTGCATTAATGGAACACCATATATTTCATAATTACTTCTTTTAAAAGAAAGATGAGTAACATGACTTCCTAGTAATGGATCAGTATCTAATGGTATATCTTTTCTATTACGAACATACTCTACTAATTGATCAGGAAGTATTGGAAATAATGGTCCAGTTCTTGGATCAGCCGGTCCATTATTAACAACTCTTCTGACTTCTTCAGTTGGTATCCAATAAATTTGCTTTGCATCAATAAATGGTATTGTTTCTATTTTTATATCATCTGGATTTAAAATAATTATTTTTTCAAATCTTTTTGTTTTTGGATTCCATTGTGCAAATGGAAAAACATTACCCAATTTCCAGTATTCATGGCTAATAGATAAAAGAATTGAAAATAGATCTATTTCACCAACCATATTTTGATAAAATTCAATTATTTTATCCACTTTATTTTTTGAAATAAAATTAGAATCATAATCAGGAGAAACTAAATGAAATTTAGTAAGAGACAATTCCGTATGCAAATCAATACATGCAGAAATAAGTGGGTCTTCTCTATAAAAATGACGGCACCATTGATTAATAATAAATGGATCACGAGGAGCAACTAATGAAGTTGGTTCAAGTTCTGGATGATAAAATTCTGGCCCCATAAAATGAATATCAGACATACCACCATCTGCTTGCTTTGTTATTTTAGCAAGTTTTACCATTTTTTCATTTATTTTTAAAGCTCTTGCATCATGTTTTTGCGGTATTGAAGAATAAGAACCCATTTTATCAAAACCATGGGCTTTACTACGAATTTTAGAATCTCTAAGTATCCTATGTGAATCAGACTCTATATTTGTAATCTTTGGAATATTTTTAATATCAATAAAAAAATCATTTGCTAAATCTTTTGGCATTTAAAACCTCTTTTTATCTATACTCATTCTCATTCCATTTTTCTAAAGAATCTTTTGCTTCTTCTGCATCTTCCATTTTTTGTTTAAGATCAATGAATCTTGTAAGGGGTTCTATTTCTTCACTTATTTTTCTTAGCTTTTCGCTCAGCTTCAATTTTTTTTTCTTCTTCATATTCTTCCTCATCATTTATATATCTTTGCAGACCATTCATTTTTTTACAAAGAATAGTTAAATTCTTATATTTTAAAAATATTTTTTTCTTATTACTATTTAATCTACTAAAATTAGATTCAATATCTTTAATTATATTTTCTATTTCTCTAATTTGAAAAGAAATTTGTCTTCTTACTTTATTTAAATCTATATCATCAGATACTTCAATATCTTTATAAAATATATTGCAATCTTTTTTAACCTGGTCTAATAACAAAAAATCCCTAAATTCAATGATTTTAGGGATTAATGTGGATAACTTATTTATAAAATTTTTAAGCATGTGAACTTTAAGCGTTCATTAATTTCTGCATATCTAATTCATATATTTCTTCATTTTTTGGCAAATCACTCAATTTCATATTGCATGGCTTAAAAACATTATTAAAATTATAATTTGCTGTTTTTACTATGCTTTTGAAAGATGACTGCTTTATTCCGGTTAAAATACAAACATTATTTTTATTATTAGAACAATTTCCACATTTATCCGCTTTTATTAAAAAAGAAGATGCTATACCAATATGCGAAAGCTTCACACCATATTTATTATTAAAAATTTTAAATACTTCATTTGTAAGTACTTCAAATCCATTTTTAAAATTTAAACATGGCCCTTTTTCTGTAAACTGATCATTACTAAGAATTATTTTATTACCATTTTCTATATGCGAAATAACAGCATTAGCAATTTTATGTAGATCTTTATTAAAATTATCTTTGCTATTTTTAAGTTTAGAAATTATTTCTTTTTTATCATTTTCTAATTTTGATTTTTTATCATCAATTATTGTAGAAATATATTCTTTTGGTTTATCAATCTCTTTAGTTGTTCTTTTAACAAATCTTCTATTTTCAACTAAATCACGATATGATGCTTTTACAGCTTCTAATGGATTTTTATTAGCTAACTTAATATAGTCTTTATTATTTGTTATTTTAGATATAATTAATTTTGCTTCATCATAAGACAACTTAATTTCATCTAATGAATCAATAATTTTATATCCAATATTTGCAAATTTTATTTTATCTTTTGAAATTATAAATTTTATTTGAATTGGATTTTTAGATGAAATTTTACTAATATAATCGCTTATCTTAATATTATTTTCTAAACTATTTGCATCTAGACAAATATTACCTAATAATCCATAGGCTTTCAAAATATAATTAGCATTTTTTCTTAAATATCTTTTTGTTATATCATTTGAATATTTATTTGATAAAGTTTGTTGTACTTCATCTATACTATACCCATTATTAAGAAGATAATTTAAACTACTTGTAATCTCAGTTTCTATTTTATCAAAATCTGCCTCTTTTATAATGACTTCTCTTTTTGAAGCAACTATTCTCTCTGATTTATATTTCAAAGTATCTAAATCTTCTTTGCCATATTTTTTTTCTACATCTTTTTTATTAATTAAATAAGCATTATCTTCTGCCAATTTATTTAAAAATTCTGGCATTTGAATATGCTCTTCTTTAAAAAGAGAAGTTCTCATTCTTTACTCCTTTTATCTACTATTACGTCATCAGATTTTCTAATTATTTTTCCATCATCACTAATCTTCCAAATATCTACGTCTTTGTTTTCTTTTGCTTTTGCAATTTTAAACATCCCGTCAAACAAAGAATCAATTACTGAACTACAATCACTTCTATTAAGAACATTTCTTCTAGTTATTCTTTTATCTGATGTATTTTTATTATACTCATATTTAAGATTAGTATATGGAAAAGAAGCATCACTATAACGATAGACTTTTATCATGTTTTCCTCATTTGATATTAAATAAAAATTTTTGTTTTAAGACCACCACTCTCAATTTTCTGTTTTCTTTCTTTCTCAGATTTAATTTTTCTTCCATCTGGAACCCTATCATAAATAGATAATCCCGTTTCCTTTTGTTTCCTTTTTAATTCATTTGATCTATTTAAACGAGATTTCTTTTCTAGTATATCCTGTGATGGCCAACCAAAACCTTTTTTAATAAAATTCGTACAAAGCTCTTTACTCATTATAGCACCACATTCTTTACAATTAAATGTAGGTCTATCATTCATTCCATGTGAAAAATATTCTTGTGCTTTGCAAGAAGAACATTTATATGAATAAAGCATTTATTCTCCTTTATCTACATCTTCATTTAAAATTTAAATAATTACATTAAATCTTCAATATTTTCATCATCGTCATCAATAACAATTTCATCATTATCATCTATATCATCTACATTAAATTCGTTGCCTTCATCATCAACAATCTCATCTAAACCAAGTCTTTCAATTTCATCAGCAACATGATTAAGAGCTACTTTAATTTGTTTTTTGATTTCATTTGCTCTTTTATAAGAAATTTTATCTGATTTTTCTTCAAGTTCATCTGCTTTATCAGCAATTTTGTTCAAATCATTTGCTATCTTGATTCTATCTTCTTTGGTAGCAACCATCTTTTTGCTCCCTTTTTTAACTGGTATTTCTTTCTCTGATAATGAAATTGTATCAGTATCTTTTTGGACTTTTTCGACTGTTGGTTCAACCCAAATACTTGGATTATTCTGGTCTGTAATTTGATAAATTGAATCAGCTGCTTCTTTCAAATTAACCGCAGCTACTTTTAATTTTTCAGCTATACTCTTTAAATTGGCCATTGTAATCTCCTTTTATTTCAAAATTTTTACATTTTTTAGATAAATTTAAAAAGTAAAATAAAATTCCACTTTTATTTTACAAATGCTTCAAAGCTTCAAATTCTTCTTTAGTTAGGTCTTTCTTCTTTTTATCTAAATATTTTGGCATGTTCTTATCACCAGGCAAAATATTCAAATATGGAGCAGCCATAACAAGATGTTTACATAAATGAAGAGAACCTTCTACATTTTTAACTTTTGGTGCAGATCCATTTGAATTTATTATATCAGATGCATTTTTTTGAGCTAAATTATATTCTAACCAATAAGTAAAATATTTGCAATCACAATGAACTTTTACATTACCCGTATCTTTTCTATCTAACATTGCAATCCAAGCAGTATGACCTTTTCCTTCTTTCTTCTGAGCAGACATAAATCTAAAATTAAGTTGCCATACTCCTTTACTATATTTTGATATTGGTTTGACAACTATACCCATTCCTTGGGATCGTCTTTTAATAGAAGATGGTGTATTTCTTAATAAAGTTTTAAAAGTTATTGCTACTTTACTTTTTAATAAACGAGGTAAATTATTTAATACAAAACCATATTTATCTTTAACATAATAAATAGCATTTAAACGTGCTTTTTTCTCTTCTAGAGAAATATTTAATCCATCAAAATAATAAGCTAATTTTGCAAAATATTCAATGTTATGCAGCATTCTCAATGTCTTTCACAATTATTTCATCTGTTCCAGAAGGAGAAACAAGTTTTTTAGCAATAATTTTATTATCCTTAGTTTTCTTTACTATTTGAATTTCAACATCATCATCAGTTTCCATACCATTAATAAAATCTACTAAAACTTTAATTATTTTATCTTCAACTTTTTCAGCAGATGATTTTCCAAGCATTCTCATAAGAAAATTACTAAAAGCAATACCCATTGTTTTAAATGGTAATTGCCCAAGTAAAATACCAATTATAGCTGCTATTAGCATACTTTTCATTGGACCAAATTCAGATGCTACTTGTTGTACTAAATTTTCCATATACATCTCCTTTTAATTTTTTACCAACTTTGTTGGGTAATAAGTTCATTACCTTCTTGAACTATTTGATCTCTTGCTATAACAAAATTTAGCCATATTTGAGGTGGTGGTTGTGAAGCATCTAATGCTTTTAATCTTTCTGTTTTTACTTTTTCTTCATCTAATAAAGCAATTTCACTTCTAGTAATAATATCAACATCTGCTTTACATGTAACAGGTCTATTTTTATAAATAATGGCATTTTCTACCCATTGTGTTCCATTCCATTTTGGTTTAAATAAATTGTTTGAAGGAGCTAAAGTTATACAATCATTTGGAATAGTTTCATCTATTTGTGTTATTGTAAATTTTTCACCATTAATTTTTTTATAGTAATTTGTATTTCTAAAATCAGCTTTTAATGACCAAGCTCCATTTAAGAAAACTGGAATTTGATTAGAACTTGCAGATGGTGGTGCAATAGTAGTAGCAAATGCAGGAACTGATGATTCATTTGACGTACTTGTATATTCATTAGTTCCTTCTTTATAATGATAAATATTCATCTTTAAAATTCTCCCTTATCTTATGTTGAAGTGTATTTAATACAATGCATCACATATATATTTTTTGGTCTTGTTTCGGTTCCATCTGGTATCATTGTTACGGTAATGATTCCTATATTACTTCCATATATAGTCATATCAGCAGCTTCAATTACTTCTTGTCTATAAATATATCCTACATCTCTAAATGAATGGCGATGACTTTTAAATCCCTCATCTTGAATCGTACCAACTAAATCACCACCTTGAAAATCACCTCTATCGGTTCTTGAAGCAGCATCTGGATCTCTCCCAACTCCATGATCCCATCCTCTTATAAATCTTCCTCTTAAATCTGGCAAATAAAAATAATTTCCACTATCACCATAAATACATGCCAACCCACTATCTTTAAGATAAGTATATAAATCAGGATAACTTGTTTTCAAAACTACTTGCCCATTACATTCAAGATATCCTGTTGGAACAGTAGATACTGGAAAAGTTATTATAAAACCAACTGGTATTGAATCCATTCTATTTTTTCCTCATGTTTTTATGCAATACATCATATTTATATTTTTTGGCCTTGTCTCATTGCCACCTGTATATTCTGTATTAATTCCACTTCCTCCTGAAGCTAATGTCAACCAATAATTATAACTTCCAAATGGTGGATCCCAGTTAGTACCAAATTCATGATAATGGCTTAAAAAATCATCTGCTTGAATTGTTCCAACTTTATCACCAATTTGACCATCCCCTCTATCAGTTCTTGTTGCACTATCTGGGTCTTGTCCAGCTCCATGATCCCAATCACGCATAAATCTACCACGATAATCAGGAAGATAAAAATTACTACCGTTTTCTCCATATATACACGAAACCCCACTATCTTTTAAAAAATTATATAGATTTGCATAAGTAGTTTTTGAAACTAATTGTCCATTACATTCTAAAAATCCGGATGGAACTCCAGAAATTGGGATTATCATTGTATATCCAGTAGGTATTATCATTCACTATCTCCTAAAACTTTATCTTAGTATTTTATACAATACATTACATTTATATTTTTTGGTCTTGTCTCATTACCACCGGTATTTGTAGTATATTTTCGTGGAACACTTGGATAATGGTCACCATCGGTTAAATCACTATTATCAAAACTTGATTCATGATGAGCAGGTGTAGAACCCAACATTATTAAATGTTGATGGAATTTTAACCCAGTTGGTTGTTTTGTACCAACATTATCTCCTGGTGTACCATCACCTCTATTGGTTCTTGAAGCTGAATATGGATCTCTACCGGCTCCATGGTCCCATGTTCTTAAAAAATATCCTCTATAATCTGGTAAATAAAAACTGTTGCCACTTTCACCATAAATAGAATATCCACCACCATCTTTAAGAAAACTATATAAAGATGGATAATTTACTTTTAAAATAAGTTGTCCATTACATTCTAAAAAACCAAGTGGTACAGTAGAAACAGAAAATGGTATTATAGCTCCTACTGGAAAAGATGGCATTTCAACATCATTTACTCTAACAATATTTGATTTAAAAATATCATCTACTTTTGAAAACCCAGAAAGGTCAATCAAATTAATCTTAGATATAATGTTAGACATGTTTTATGCGACCTCAATATAGCATATTCCAGGTTGAAATAAAATTTTAGTTGCACTTATAGCAACTCCAACAATAAATACAATATTTCCAGTAGTTATTGGTTTTGTTTGAGTTAATCCACCCGCTGAAGTTGCTAAATATACTATTCCACCAATTGCCCAACTCCAACCAACATTAGTAATTACTTGGCTTGAAAGGTATACTTTACATAATTGATCAGCATTTTTTGCTTCAGCTGACATAAATAACGCTAAAGCAGTAGTGGCACTTGAAGCATTAGCTTTCCAAAGCTTACCATCATTTTTTAAATATAGCGGCAAATATGCTGTTACATTTTCTCCAACCGTTAAAGATTGTTGCAATCCAGCCAGAGCATTTGTAATATCATCTATAGTTGCAACATGATTTGAAGCAGATGGATTTACCATATTATTAAAAGCATCTGCCTCATCATCAGAAACATCAGACAAATCTTTTAATTGTAAAGCAGCTAAAGCGTCTATAATGTCTTGCATAACAGCAATATGATTCGACGCAGTTGGGCTATTCATATTATTAAATGCGTCTGCTTCATCATCAGAAACATCAGACAAATCTTTTAATTGTAAAGCAGCTAAATCATCTATAGTAACAATATAATTTATTGCAGAAGGATTTACCATATTTGCAAATGCATCTGCTTGATCATCTGAAACATCTGCTAAATCCCTTAAAAATATATTACCACCTATTATTGGTGATAATCCTGAACCAGCACCGGCCATATCCCTTATATCCGTAATATTTGCTTGATAAATTTCAGCTTGACCAGCGGGCCTTGTTATTTTACATATTCTATAATAAATATGACCAGACGGTGGGGTTGGTAAAACTATAGATCCTTCTTGAATTCTAAATTGAGCATCAAATTTTTGACGTAAAGCTGATTCTAATCCATAAAATGAAGAAATTATATCTGGATCTTCAATTGAATCTACTTCTCTCATCCATAAATCTATATATACTAAATCTGTTCTTGGAGAAGGAGGAGTAGTAAAACCACTTAATGTTTGTTGTACAATGTTTCTAATTAAACGATGAGCTTTTAAACTTCCTGCTGTAATTTGAATTTGATTTATATTATTAGTTGGATGTTCTCTAGCTTCTATTCCAAAAATTATACCTTCGGTGTATAATGAATCTAATGTAACAGAAAATTGTTCTCTAAGGATCTCTTGCCAATGATCCAATTCAAAAGAAAATAATGGTTTATGTATTTGAAATAAGACCTCAACATACCATTTCGTTGGGTCATAAGGAGGTTTTTCATAATTTCCCATAGTTATTCTTCCCTCTTAAATTTTTATCCTAATTTTTATTTTTTACATAAAATACTCAAATTCATGTTTTTTTTAAAAATAAAAATTCCACTTATATTTTCAAGGTTAAATTGATTTAACTTTTAAACAAAATCCTCGAACTTATAGTTTCCCATATTACAATTTTTATCAAACAATTCTACAATATATTTAGAAACACCAGCTATCTGTTTTTCTTGACAACATAAATTTGGATAAGATGTATATATTTCATATTTTTGCTCTTCTTGCAAATAAAGATATGCTAAATCAATACAATGAAATTTATCTTTGTAATAATCTAATATTACATCATAAAATTTTCTATTTATCCCATATGCATTTGCACATAAACCGCCATAAGAATAAAACCATTTATTTGTATTTGTAAATTTATGTTTATCATTCCACCCATTCCACATTTGATTAAAGAAATAAATTATATCCCAATCTTCATTTAAACACCCAAGATATTCCCCACATTTTTCATTAAAATCTTTAACAAACATATTTTCATGTTCAAAAATAAAAATATTTTTGTATTTATAATCTTTGGCTCTTTTAATTAAAGACAAATGAGATAAAGTTGCTCCTATTTCACCAGAATAATCAACCCTTGAATAGTTTTTATCTTTAATATTATCCATTATAAACTGATAAAACTGTAACCCTGGTGAAGCTTGGTAAATCTCAGCATCAATACCAAAATGCTTAAATCTATCAATCATTCTTTTGGTTTTATCATAAGTATCTGTTCTACAAATGCAATAAATTTTATCAAAAAATTTATTTAAAGGGCTAATATTTGATTTTTGAATACTAAATCTAAAATTCTTTCTAACTTGATCTTTTATATATTCTGGTACATTTGAATTTAATAATTTTCTTGATGCATTTATAGAGTCTTTATATCTGCCAACATAATAACTACTAATTGAAAATTCAAAAAGTATTTTATAATCATAAATATCTTTCTTTATGAAAAGACTATCATTTGGAATTTTAATTTTTAATCCTTTTTCGGCATATAACATTGCTTGGTTATATTCATTATTCCATCTACTGAGTCTAGCTAATTCATAAAGAGTTTCAGCTCTAATTGGTCTATATTCAAATGCTTTTAAATAATATTTCTTTGCTTCTTCAATATTTTTTAAATTTTCATAACACCAACCAATTTGATATAAAGAATAATAAATTTCTTCTTCCCATCCATTAAATTCTATTCTTTTTTTATACCAATTAATTCCTTCTTCATATTTTTCTAAATCTCTACAGCTTTCTCCTAAATAAAACATATATCTTGAATTATTTGATTCTTTTTCAATTCCATCTAATAAAAGATTATAATTTCTTTCAATATGTTTATTATTTTGTTTTGGATATAAAATAGAATAAATTGAATCTAAATCACTAATAGTTTTTTCTTCATTTGAATAGATGTATTCATGAGCTACACCAATATATTCCCAGTTTAAATGTCCATTCACTAACAATTTTCTTTTATAAACAAAGTCTCCTTTTACTTTTATATAATAAGAATCTTTATCAAGAGTATTTATATCAAAATTGTTTATTTCAAAAGTTTCATCAGCATCCATTATTAAAAAATAATCAGCTTTATCTTTTGACTTTTGCATTAATTCAGTTCTATTAAATGCAAAATTTTTCCATTCTGAATTATGTAATTCACCTGGAATAGATTTGAGTTCTTCTTGAATTATAGAAATAGTAGAATCTTTAGAACCTGTATCAATAATGACCCAATAATCAATTATTGATTTGATAGAATTTAAAGCACGTTTAACAACTTTTTCTTCATCTTTTACAATCATACACAACGCTAATTTCATATAATCTCCATTTTCATTTTTTATTTTAAATAAAAGTTAAATTGATTTAATTTGCAGAACATTCATTTGTTTTGCATCAAAATTACTTATTTCTTTCCCATCAAAATATTTTAATTTAAATTCTCCATTATCATATTCGATATAAGTATCATGGCCTTCCTCCATCCAATCACCACAATTCATAAAAATAAAATTATTATCTAATTTAATTATTTCTGGAAAATGTGTATGTCCTATTATTACTGCGTCAAAATCATCTTTATAATAATTTAAAATTTCATTTCTTATTGATTGTAAAAGTCCTTTATCTTTTCCAAGTATTTTTGCTATAGAAATTCTAAAAAATTTAAAAGCACTTTTACCAATAAAACTAAGAATTATTTTTTGAAAGAAATAAGATAATCGCATTAAAAATCTACATCTAGTTATTGTATAATCAAATTGACTGCCATGAATTACTTTTACTTTAATGTCATTTAATTTTAAAACTAAACTATTATATAAATTTATATTATTAAAATCTTTATCAATCTCAACATCTTCGTTTTCGTGATTGCCAAGAACATAATATATCTTTACACCTCTACATGTTTTATCTTTCAAGATATCAAAAAATTCTTTATTTTCTTTCTTTATTTTTTCATATGACTTAAACCAAGTATCAAAAATATCACCAATTAAAAATAATGACTCACATTCAATATTTTTTAAGAAAGTTAAGAATTTTTCTTTATGAGCGATACCATGTCCAAGGTGCGAATCACCCAAAAATATTTTGGACATTATTGAAGTTTCTCACGGTAAAGATTTAACATAATACTTGATGACCAAGCATGATCTGTTCCTTCAGTTTTAATTTTAAATTTAATTCCGATATTATGTCCAAATCTTTCTACATCATGTGAACTCATTAAAAATGGTCCAACAGTTGTTCCATTTACTATAAAATCTGAAACAAAAGTAAATAAATCAACTTCATATGTAAAAATGTTATATCTACCTTTTCCTTGTAGATTAGGAATTATATTAGAAAATAAATGTGTTGTTGTACTATAATCTGCATCAAACCAACCAATTCTTGATTCATGTTCTGGTTGGTCTCTTGTAACTTCAACCAATTGTTCAACATGCCCACTAGCTATCCCAACTTCTGGACCATATCCACTTCCAAGAACTTCTGGAACAAGCAAGTAATTTCCATAATGTCTATATCCAGTTCCTTCAACATCTATTTCAGTAACTTTTGGAATTGCTATAACACTTATCTTATCCCATTGGGCATCTTTAAATTGAACATAACCTTCATGAATATAAGTTTTATTTTCTATTGTGTTATAATATCCTTTCACAATTTGAGTAGTATCGTTGCCAATTTCATGTTTAATTAAAAAAGATTGACCACCACTTACTTTATCATTTGAAGTTTGTTCATCTGTCATACTAATAAATTGTGTAATGGTTCCTTTTGGCCTTGGAGTATCGTGAACATTTTGTCTTAAATCTATAGAGTCAAAATACCCTTTTGACGTTGGAATTTGTATTCCTTCACTTATTGCCATAATAATGTCTCCTTAAATATATGAACTTTCAGTTAAAACTTTGTCGTTATCTGTATAAAATTTCATAACTTGATGTTCATATAATTTTCCTATTGAATCGTATTTTACAGTATCTATCTGTTTTAAATTATTTCCAATGTAAGTATATGTTTCAGTTTTTGCTAACTGACTATATGTATCATCCAAATTTTTTGTTTGATAATATTTTTTATTTAGTATTTGACCATTATTATATTCTTCTACTTTATAATTTTCATTTAATATACTTCCACCAATAGCATAATCAACTGCCGCTTTTTCTTCTGTGTTCATTTCTAAAACATTATCACCAGAAATCTTCCAATATTTTTGAGGTACTGAAGTTAATGAGCTTAAATCTGGATTAATAATCCAATCAGTATCAGAATAATCAGGCGTATTTACACTTTTTAAATATTGTTTTGTGGTTCTATTAATTACGTCACTCATTTAAAATCTCCTAAGTTTCAAAAAAGTTTCTTCATATGTTGGACCATTATGAACAGTAGCTTTGTATTTATTATCAGAAATTTCTTCAATAGAATTATAAGGTGAAAAAACTGCTAAAGCTAACGCTTCACCAGTTGGTGTTGGACTAGCTGTAAATCCTATTCCTGTATTTGAACCAGCACTCGAAGTGGTTATATGTCCCATTGCACCTGCGTGTGCTCCTGCAACTAATGTAGCATCAACATTATGATTTGTGCCAACTGCTGTCATTGTATATCCATCTTTATTAGCACAGACTGTTACTATAATAGCCTTATCTGACACAGTTGTTATATCTGCTGTAGTTGTACCAGTGTTATTAAATGCTGTTGCTGTTGCTTCCACCTCTCCATTAGCTCCGTTTAAAACATAAGCCATAACTGTGCGTCTTGAATTACTACCACCCCAAGTTACAACAATGTCCCCACTTTCACCAGAAGTAACAGTTTTACTCCATAATCCAACACCGTTATATGCAGAAGTAGTAGTTCTATCTTCTGCTTGATTAGTTAAAGCGTTTCCATTAAAAGTTATATTGGTAGGCATGACTCGACCAGAATAGGTACTCTCTGCTGTAGCGGAAACAACCAAAATTAAATTAGTACCTGTAGGAACAGTATAATTCAAAGTTAATGAGGACGCACTTACACTAGATTGAGCACTTTGTACATTATTAACAGCAATATCGCTAATACTTCCTATCTGTTGGTCTTTAGCACCAGAACTTATAAAACGAAATTGCATCCCATAAAAAATGTTATCGCAACCTTGACAAGCATAAATTGTTTCAATTTCACTGTCACTTAATGCTCTGTCATAAAAACGAATATCATCCACAATTCCTATGATTCCTTGAGTAGGATAATTAAATGGTTTTCCAATTCTATTTGGTGATGTTACTGTAGATATTGTACCGCACACACCAGTACCCTCTAATATACTATTTATATATATTTTTTGATTGCCTGAACTTCCATCTCGAACTCCTGTAATATGATACCATGTATTTAATTCAATTGTAGTTGTGCCGAACACTTCAACTGTCCCCTCAGAAGAATGAAAGCCAGGTTTTTGACTATTATTGATTTCTAAATGAAATCCAGGGCCAGATAAATCCTCACATCCAAATATCATTTTCCAACTACTTAAATCCGTAGGATAAAACCAACAACACAATGTATAGTTATTTGGTATAGGTTTTAGGATGTCCCCAAAATCCGCATATTGATTTGTGTTTAATAATTTAATTGCCATTAAGATAGCTCCATCATTAATTCCAATAGATCCCAATCTCCACTTAATGTATCAGATGCATGTGTTCCATGTCTTGTTAATTCAAACTGGACAGTTCTTCCTGCAGTGATACCTAAAGTTGCAAGTGAAATGAGTTGACTATCATATTGAAAATATGCATTAGTTGGAATATCTATTGCAGTTAATTGTAATGCAGAACTCCATGATGTTATTGCTGAGTTATCTGGAATCTGTCTGTTGTATAATCTCAGAATTACTTGTTTAGCTGTAGCCGGTGCAGTATGAGCTCTTGCTTTAAAATAGAAAGTTATATTTGTTATATCAGAAGGAATAAAAGCAATGACTCCAATTCCTTCTTCTGAGTTATCATCAAATCTTCGTATAGTTAAAGCTGTGTTTG
>Ga0315284_10007861_pt1 | contig 15217 bp, 15 predicted proteins | sample YL17G09_16_MG_FD_203696 | JGI IMG/M metagenome (GOLD analysis project Ga0315284, IMG submission 203696) | Sediment microbial communities from Yellowstone Lake, YNP, Wyoming, USA - YL17G09_16 | ecosystem: Environmental > Aquatic > Freshwater > Lake > Sediment | place: USA: Wyoming | collected... | reverse complement strand
ATAGTTGCCGCGGAATTGGGAATTTTAGGCTTTATTATTTTTATTTTAATTATAATTGAAGCCTTGCGCCGCATCTGGACGTACAGAATTGACGAGCATATCAGTTTGCTGGGAATTTTTAAATTATTTAAATTCAAAGGAATTTATGATTTTTATAGGGAAAAATATTTTTGGTTTTTGGGGTACACTGCAATTTTTATCGCGATTTTAGCGCTCATGGCCTTTGATCATTATTTGTGGACTTTATATTTTGGGATCATGTTGTGGTGGTTGTGCTTGGGGATGTTTGTGAAGACGATTGGGTGGGTGAGGTAAGTTTAAAGTTCAAAGTGCCCGCCTTGGCTCGCTTATGTATAAGTTTAATCATTTTTATAATTATTTTAGGCCAAGCGAGACAGGCAAAGTTTAAAGTTACAATTAATAGTTTAAAGTTTTGGAAGATTTTTAAATTTAAGGCCGAAGTCCGACCTTCGTCGGCTGTAGCCGACTTCGGTCGGCGTAGGCCGAAGTATGAAGGCCGAAGGATGAAGTGCGAAGTTGTAAAGTTGTTTAGTTGTGAGGTTGTATCAGTTTCTTACGAAATACGAAACAATATGAAAATACGAAAGGTCACATTCGCATGCCTTAAATTACATTTGCGCCTTTCTTTCAAGACAAGACGCCAAAACTTACCATCGGAGTTTTCGGGGATACAACAAGCGGTCTTATCTAAAGAGCCGTTTTTTCTTGACTTTTGGGGAGTATTTCTATAAGCTGATTTAATCAGATTACTAATTACTAATTACCTAAATTTATGTCAAATTATAAACCCCTAAACGACCACGTCTTAATCAAACCCATCAATGGCCAGGAAGTTTCCAAGGCCGGCATTATTTTGCCCGATACGGTTGATAAGGAAAAACCGGAAAAAGGCGAAGTCGTGGCCATGGGGCCTGGTAAACTTTTGGAAAACGGTTCCCGCGCGCCGATGTCCATCAAAGTCGGGGATAAGGTTATTTTCAAGAAATATTCGCCTGATGAACTGCCGGGCGAAAAGGATCTGCTGGTGATTAAGGAAGAGGATATACTGGCGGTGGTGGAGTAAGATTCTAAAAAAAATGAAGGCTCTGAATCACGGATTTTATTCACGGATTAACACGGATATCCGTGGAGATCCGTGAGAATAATCCGTGTTTCCTAGGCTACCTAATTATAATTATTAACTTTCTGAACATATGTCAAAACAAATCCTCTTCAACACCAAGGCCCGCGAGGCCATGAAACGGGGGGTAGATATCTTAGCCAATACTGTCAAAATTACTTTGGGTCCCAAAGGACGCAATGTTGTTTTGGATAAAGGTTTTGGCGCGCCTGTGATTACCAAAGACGGTGTTACAGTTGCTAAAGAAATTGAGCTGGAAGATAAATTTGAAAACATCGGCGCTGAACTGGTCAAGGAAGTTGCGTCCAAAACTAATGACGTGGCTGGAGATGGAACAACTACTGCAACTTTGTTAGCTCAAGTCATGATTAATGAGGGAATTAAGAATGTTACAGCCGGATCAAATCCATTAGCCATTAAAAGGGGAATTGAAAAAGGCGTGGAAGCAATTGTGGCTGAACTTAAAAATAATATTTCCAAACCTATCGTAAGTAATGAAGAAATCGCTCAAGTGGCTTCAATTTCCGCCAATGATGCTGAAATCGGCAAGAAAATTGCCGAGGCTATGGACAAAGTCGGCAAAGACGGAGTAGTTACGGTTGAAGAATCACAATCTTTTGGCATGGATCTGGAATTAGTTGAAGGCATGCAATTTGATAAAGGTTATTTGTCTCATTATATGGTAACCAATGCTGACCGCATGGAAGCTGAATATAAGGACTGCCATATTTTAATTACTGACAAGAAAATTTCTTCTGTTCAGGACATTTTACCGATTTTGGAAAAACTGGCGGAAATGGGCAAGAAAGAATTGGTCATTATTGCCGAGGATGTTGATGGCGAAGCTTTGGCTACTTTAGTGCTCAATAAATTACGCGGGGCTTTTAATACTTTGGCAGTCAAAGCGCCTGGTTTTGGCGACAGACGCAAAGCCATGCTGGAAGATGTGGCGATTTTAACCGGCGGTAAAGTGATTACTGAAGAATTAGGTCTAAAACTGGAAAATGCCACTTTAGATGATTTGGGTCAGGCTGGCCGCGTAGTGGCAACCAAGGAAAATACTACGATTATAAATGGTCAGGGCGATAAAAATACTATTGATGAACGGGTTAAGCAAATTAAAGCTGAATTGGAAACAGCTGATTCTGATTTTGATAAAGAAAAATTTCAGGAACGCCTGGCTAAACTTGCAGGTGGTGTCGCTGTCTTGAAAGTTGGCGCTGCAACTGAAACCGAACTTAAAGAAAAGAAACATAGGATTGAAGACGCGCTCTCTGCCACTAAAGCCGCAGTGGAAGAAGGCATTGTCCCTGGCGGTGGAGTGGCGCTTTTACGCGCCCGTTTGGTTTTGGACAATGTTGATGCTGCAGGCGAAGAAAAAATCGGTTTGGATATTTTACGCAAATCTCTGGAAGAACCTTTGAAATGGATTGCCAATAATGCGGGCAAAGAAGGCTCGGTCATTGTTGAGGAAGTTAAAAAATTAACAGGCAATCAGGGCTATAACGCGGCTGATGATAAATTTGAAGATATGGTTGAAGCCGGGATTATTGACCCGACCAAAGTTACCCGTTTTGCCTTGCAAAATGCGGCGTCTGCGGCGGCCATGTTTTTGACAACTGAAGCCGTAGTAACTGATTTGCCGAAAAAGGAAGAGGAACATCAGCATGGTGGTATGCAGGGTATGGGGTTTTAAAAAATAAAATTATGCCACGAGGTTCGGCCTCCAATTTGGAGGCCGAACCTCTAATATAAAAATCCAGGGTGAAGGCTCGGGGTTTTTTGTTCTCGTCTCGGCTTCTTAATTTCAGAGATTGACCTGCAAGGGGCTTTCTGATACAACCGAGCCGAAGCAGGATATTTATGGTATAATGGTTATAGGTTTAAAAATTAATAAATTTAACTTATGAGTTTACCAAATGTCAACGATCCTCAAGTTAAAAAAGACATTGAGGACAACAAAGTTTTAGCCGCCATCGGCTACATCAGTATTTTGTGCATTTTGCCGTTGGTTTTGAAACCCAAAAGCGAATTTTGCAAATTTCACGGCAAGCAGGCTTTGATTTTGGTTATTGCCGCCTTTATTAATATGGTAATCGGGATTATTCCGTTTATCGGCTGGCCAGTTTCTCTTTTGGGCGCAATTGCGATTATTGTTTTGAGCTTACTCGGTATTTTAAAGGCCTATAATGGCGAGTATTGGGAAATGCCGTATGTGGCGGAATACGCGAAAAAGCTAAATTTCTAAAGGATTTGTAAGTAATTTTTACGAAAGTCTCCATATCTCAAAATGGGGACTTTTTGTTATATTTATGGTATAATTTAAGTGGAACTAGCCCACTAAAGTGGGGTATAATATTTTCTTTTATGAAGCGCACTAAGATAGTCTGTACCCTCGGACCAGCATCAAACACCGAAAAAACCTTAACTCACATGATCCACGCCGGTATGAATGTGGCTCGTTTGAATTTTTCCCACGGCACTTATCCTGAACACCAGCGGCTAATTAGTTTAATCCGCAAATTAAGCAAGAAGTTTGCCCAGCCCATTACTATTTTGCAGGATTTGCAGGGGCCGCGCATCAGACTAGGCATTTTGCCGGCTAAAGGCGTTGTGTTACAGCCCAGAAAAAAGATTATTTTGAACTGCGAACCTCGGGCTAAATACATTGGCGCAAGCAAAGACGGAACCATACAGTTGCCTGTTACTTATGCGGGTTTAGCCCAGGACGTTAAAGTCGGCAAAAAGATTTTACTGGTTGACGGCTTAATTGAACTGCAGGTAATAAAAGTTTCTCAAAATAAAATATATTGCCTGGTTAAAAACGGCGGCCTAGTTGAATCTCATAAAGGGCTGAATTTTCCGGAAACCAAGTTGTCCATTCCAACTATAACAGATAAAGACAAGAAAGATTTGGAATTTGGGATTAAGGCCGGTGTGGACATGATCGCCTTGTCTTTTGTGCGTTCAGTCGAGGATGTACTGCAATTGAAAAAATTGATTAAAAAATTGGAACAAAAATATCAGGGCAAAAATTCTTTAGCCACCCAAGTAGTGGTTAAAATAGAAAAAAGGGAAGCGGTTAAAGACTTTAATAAAATTCTGGAAGCGACTGATGCGGTTATGGTTGCGCGCGGCGACTTGGGCATTGAAATGGACGAGGCTGATGTGCCTTTGGCGCAAAAAATGATCATTGAAAAATGCCTGAAAGCCGCGAAACCCGTGATTGTGGCCACGCAAATGCTGGATTCCATGATTAGAAATCCGCGGCCGACCCGCGCTGAAGTTTCAGATGTAGCCAATGCCGTGATAGACCATGCTGACGCGGTTATGCTTTCAGGCGAGACTGCTGAAGGCAAATACCCTGTTGAATCAGTGAAAGCCATGGCTCAGATTGCAGTCCGAACCGAAAAATCCAAATATGATGATTTGGAATTTCCGTCAATTTTTAAAAATGAAAAACATATTGATGATGCGGTTTCTTTTGGCGCCAATTTGCTGGCCAAGGATTTAAAAGTCAAAGCCATATTAGTTGCGTCCCTCTCGGGCTATACTGGCCGCAATGTTTCCCGCTATCGTCCGGAATTGCCGATTTTAGTCACGACCAATACTGAAAAAGTCAGGCGTCAGCTCAATTTAAGCTGGGGAGTGATTCCTTTTGTTTTGCCCAAATGCAAGACTGTTGAGGAGCTTGTGCGCCAGGCGCTGGAGTATATTAAACAAAAAAAATATACTCAAAAAGGAGATAAGGTGATTATCATAGCCGGTTCGCCTTTGGGTAAAAGCGGCAATATTAATTTAATAGAAATACAAAAAATTAAATAATTAATTATTAATTCCAAAACTATGGAATTTCTAAATTCAATCGGTACAGCGATTTTAGAGGCTTTGATTTCCCTTTGGGAAGGTTTGGTGGCGTATTTGCCCAGCCTGATTGCCGGCATTATCATTTTAATTGTCGGTATTTTCCTGGCCAAGGCCATTGAAAAATTGGTGCAGAAAGTCATTGCAGCCGCTAAAATTGACGAGTTGATTGCCAAAATCAATGTGATCAGGAAAATTGAAGAGGGGGGCACAAAGGTCGTTTTTTCACAAATTTTTGCCTGGCTGGTTAAATGGTTTGTCTATGTGGTCTTATTGGTTGCGGTTTCTGACATTTTACAGCTTGGCCAATTTACGCTCTTCTTAAATGAAATTGCTTTGTATCTGCCTAACGTTATTATTGCCGTCTTGATTTTAGTCGCTGGTTTTATTCTGGGCTACTTTGTTGATGATTTGATTGTGAAAGTCTTAAAGAGCACCAAGGAAAAATTAGCCAATTTGGTCGGCGCCGTCGCCAAATGGGCAATTATTGTTTTTACTGTTTTAGCCGCTTTAATTCAGCTGAATGTTGCCACTCAAATGATTCAGATGCTCTTTACTGCCATTGTTTTTATGCTGGCAGTGGCTTTTGGCTTAGCTTTTGGCTTGGGTGGACGCGATGCGGCTAAGGAATTGATTGAAGAGGTGAAACGCGACATCAAATAAAGTTTAAAGTTCAAAATGCAAAGTTCAAAGTTACAATTGCTAGTTTAAAATTTTGGAAGTTTTTATAAAAGACCCTGTTTCGTAAGGAATGGGGTTTTTGGTTTAGCATCCCGCCGCCGCTTGACTTAAGTAAAAAAAGATGATATGCTGAAATATATTTTAGAGTGGGAATTGCTTTAATTCCTAAGGAAACAAGTTTTACAACAGAATAAGGAGGAACAAAATGTCGGGGGAAAAAGGAAAAGCGAAAATTTCAGCGGTTTGTCCTGCCTGTCAGAATCCGATTCTGGCAGAGATCATCTTTCACCAAGAAAACGGCAAGAATGACGGCTGTACCTGCGGTCACTGCCAAGGTGAATACCATGTTTCTTTCCATGACCCAAAAGACGGTCATCTGGGGCTGTTTCTGACGCCTAAAATGCCAGTAACACAGGGGCAAGCGGTTCTTTCTTGAAGTTCAACCTTTTACAGACTCGTCCTACAGAATGGGACGGGTCTTTTATTTTTCCTTGAGATGACTTCTTCATGGGCTAAGATTAGGGAAAAAATCACTTGACTTTTTCGTTCAGATATGCTATAATGTATTTACACTGGGTTAGAGGAATAAACTACTTAGCCAAAAAGGAGGAAGCGGATGAGAAAGAATAAAGCGGTCGCGGAATTGGCAAATAGCGTGGGTTATATTGGCCTGGTCATCGTGTTCCTTGTGGGTGTGGCAAAATTTGCCGACCCTACCCAGTACAGTCTTATTGCGCAGTTGCCTTCGTGGGCATTTGGCCTCATGACCTTAGCGGTCGTGATCTGCCTTTTGGCAGACTGGTACTTCAGGCCAGTTCCCAGAAAGCCGCTCTGGCGCAAACAAGACTTCAGAACAATTAAAACTGGGTCGGGACGGACTTTTTTTTAAGCCGTCTGACCAACCAAGCGAGGACTCCGATGCGGGTCCTCTTCTATTTGTGCGAAAATTCGAGTATAATTTAAATATAGTTTTTCTAATTAAATTCAATATTTTGTATATTGTTGAAGGTAATTTTGTTACTAATCTACGAATTGGCTACTAATCTACTAAATATGTTTGTAGCCATCTGTAGATCTGTAGCTTATCTGTAGATACGTAACAACATGTTTGAACAAATACTTAAAACAATCAGCAGAAAAGAATGGCTATTGGTCGGAGCAATTAGCGTCATTTTAATGGCGGTTACTATTTTTCCCGTGCTCTTTGCTTATCGTATGGCGCCGGCTGGAACGCATTATGACGGTTTGAATATTATTGGCGAAGGTGATTACAGCGTTTATTTTTCCTATATTAACCAGGTCAAAGCCGGTAGGATTTTAATGCTGGATTATTTTACTTCCGAGCCTCAAAGCGGAGGAATTTTAAATATTTTTTGGCTGGGAGTCGGACTTTGGGCCAAAATTTTTAATTTAAGCGCGCCAATTGCTTTTCATTTTTCCCGAATGGTTGTTATCCCTGTTTTTTGCGCGATTTTTTATATTTTCAGCAGTTATATTTTTAGCGACAAAAAATTGCGTCAGTGGAGCTTAATCTTTGCCGGTTTGGCTTCGGGTCTGGGCGGATATTTTGCTTTATTGGTTAAAGGCGGCCTGATGCAGGGTTTTAATTGGCTGGATTTTGTTTCGCCCATTGACCTATGGGTCACCGAAGCCAATGTGTTTTTCAGCATGTACCTTAATCCGCATTTTGTCATGTCTATCGCCTTGATGATTTTGTTTTTCCTGTTGCTCTTACTTGCCTGGGAAAATAATAATTATAAATATAGTCTGCTGGCGGGCTTAACCGGTTTAATTTGGTTTAATTTTCATCCATATTACGCGCCCTATGTTTTGGCTATTACTGCTGTTTATTTAATTTATTTGCTGGCCAGATATAAAAAATTAAACCCATTGTTCCATTTTCTGATTTATTTTATTATTAGTTCAGTTTCCATTGCCTACCATTTTTGGCTCATAATTACAGATTATGTAATCGGCACCAGGGCAGAACAGAATATTACAATCATGCCGCCCTGGATCTATGTTTTATTGGGTTTTGGTTTTTTGCTGTTATTTAGCATTTTAGGAATTTATTTTTTAGCCCAAAAATTCAAGCGCTTGCCTGATAAATTTATTTTTTTATTAATCTGGCTGGTAGTGGGCTTTAATTTGCTTTATGTGCCCTTGAGCTTTAACCGGCGTTTTCTGGAAGGCCTGGAGATTCCCATGGTATTTTTAAGCGTCTTGGCTTGGGTTGGCATGATTAAATTTTTTAAAAGTCATTGGGGTTTATTTGGCCGCATTTTGGCTAATAAATTTACGGTAAGTATTTTATTCGCCATATTATTTTGTTTTTCTACTTTTTTTATTCTCGCCAGGGACATCCATTTTATTGCCAGGCAGCGTTCTACTTTTTATTTATCAAACGAGTATTTGCAGGCAATTAACTGGCTGGAAAAAAATAATGCCGGACAAGCGATTTTGGCCAATCAGGCCAATGGCCATTATTTGCCGGGCTTGATTAACCAGCCGGTTTTTTACGGTCATGGCCATGAAACCGCGGATTTTATCGCCAAAAGGAAAATGGCTGATGATTTTTACGGCAATAAATACAACCAAGCCCAGGCCTGGGAATTTTTAACCAGCCATAATATCGGGTATATTCTATATTCTTATTGGGAAAAGGGAACCATGGCCATAAATTTATATGATCAGCCGTATCTGGAAAAAGTTTTTATCAATAACCAAATAGCAATTTATAAAGTATCCCGCGAAGCGGGATCCGCCTCTGGCTTGCCTCGGCCTGGCTTCGGCCAAGACGAGCAAAGCGGGCGGAAATAATTTAAAATAAAATTTATGTTTCATTTTCTACACACTTTTAATCCCCAGCCGATTTTATTCGGCCTGGGCGCCTTGGAAGTCCATTGGTATGGATTTTTAATTGCCATTGGCGCCTTGCTTGCTTTTGGAATTTTTTATTATCTGGCGCAAAAATACGGTTTGAAAAAAGATGATGTTTACAATCTGGTTTTTTATTTGATAATTTTTGGCTTGATTGGCGACCGTTTGTATTATGTAATTTACGCCTGGGGTTATTATTCCCAAAATCTGCTGGATATTTTTAAAGTCTGGGAAGGCGGTTTGGCCATTCATGGCGCCATGATTGCGGGCATAATCGTTATTTTAATTTATGCCAAGCGCCACAAATTGTCACCCTGGCTGATTTTGGATATGCTGGTGGTTGGTTTGGCATTGGCCATGGCAGTCGGCCGTTGGGGCAATTATTTTAACCAGGAACTTTTTGGCTGGCCCACGAATTTACCCTGGGGCATCCCGATTTCCTTTGAACACCGACCGCCTGAATTAATGAATTCCCAATATTTTCACCCGACTTTTTTGTATGAAAGCCTTTGGAATTTGGTGATTTTTGGCAGTTTATTTTTCTGGCATAAAATTCGCTTAGCCAAACAAATCAGCCAAAGGCTGACCAGCCTTCGGCCGGAAATCAAAAAACCCGATTTGAATCGGGGTTTTGGTAATATTGCCATAGCTTATTTCATTTTGTATTCAACGGGACGATTTTTAAATGAATTTTTGCGCATTGATTTCAGTCCCTATGTTTTTGGCTTGCGCTGGGCCCAGGTTGCTTCTTTGGCTATCATTTTTACCTGTCTGGTTTTTATCGGCTTAAAAATTTATTTAAAGTTCAAGGCCAAACCTAAACTTGCTCTGTAATTTTTTTGTACTGATGTTCGTTATATAAGGAAATTAGATAGAGAATCGCCAAAACGCCCATGAAAATTAAAAGGTAATAATTGGCTGTAATAATATAATTTAAACTCAAAATCAAAAGATAAAGCACGATGGGAAATTCCTTGAATAAATCAGCTGTCTCAACTTTAAATTTAAAAAGTTTAGCCGCGATTACATTGACAGCCAGGGCAATAATCAGCCATTTGAAACCATTGATGGGGCTGAAATTTTGCGCGCCAGTATTTATAAAATTCAGGGCAATTAGGATTGAAGCAAAAATTACCAGAAATATTTTTGGGTAAGATCTAAGGTTGAAATAGTTTTTGAGCTTTTGGCTGAAAACCAAAGAGCAGATAAAAATAGTCGGAGTATTGAAAATCAGGATTAAATTGGCCGTAGTAACCGGCAAAGTAATTTTCCTGGTAGAAAGATAAATAATGGTTGAGGTTTCAAAAAGAGGCAGCTTTAAGGCGCTAAAAAGATATTCCACCAAAAAGGGCAGTAAGATAAAGGCAAGCAAAATCAAAAATCCGCGTAGCCAGCCCAGATAGGAAATTAAGCAAATAGCGGCAATCAGCAGGGCCAGGTAAATGTAAAAAAATATAAACATTGATTCCGGGGCCAGCCAGGCAATTAGCAGGAAAAATACGAAGAATATAAAGAGTAAGATGGTGAAATTTCTCATGGGTTTAAGGGTTAATTTGACTTAAGTACATTATATCATTTTTTAGAGTTTAGTTTAATCAAATGGGGGAATATGGTATAATTATTATAGTGTATAGTATAAAAGGTTTCGTAAATTAGCATCGGTTATAGGGAATCGGAAATTGTGTCTTTGGGAATCTCTATCCCTACAACCGATTTCCCGTTCTAATTTTCTATACCGTTTATACCATTTCCGTTTAGCCAATACATTATGAGTCAGTTACTAAAATACGATTACAAGTATATGACTGCCGCCAAAGTGGCCGGTTTTGGGTTTAAACAAGCTGAACTGGCTGGTTTGGGTAAGAAGTTAAGGCAGATCAATGCCAAATTAGCGAAAAATGCCAATAGCCCGGATTTAAGTTTTAGAAAATTGCCTTATGATTTGGCTGGGGCTGATTTAATCCAAAAAATGGTAAAAAGTTTGCGGGCTAGATTTGACACTTTAGTTGTAGTAGGAATTGGCGGATCAGATTTGGGCGCCAAAGCTTTGGTTCGGGCTCTGGCCTTGAATCAGCAAAAAGTTTATTTTTCCGGGGACACGACCGACCCTGAAGCTTTAAAAATTTTGCTGAATAAAATTAACCCCAAAAAAACTTTATTTTATGTTGTTTCCAGATCAGGTGACACCTTAGAAACTTTGGCGAGTTTTATATTTTGGCGGGAACAGGTGATTAAAAAAGTCGGGTATAAAAATCATGGCCGTCATTTTATAATTACAACCAATACTCAAAAAGGAAAATTGTTAGCCATTGCGCAAAAAGAAGGCTATGCTTTACTTTCGCATTATCCTGGCGGCGGCAGGTTTTCAGTTTTATCAGTCAATGGGCTTTTACCGGCTGCTTGGCTGGGTTTGGACTTAAAGCAGCTGCTTAAAGGCAGTCAAGCCATGGATAAACTGGCTCAAAGTAACAACTGGCAGCAAAATTTGCCCTTTATTTACGCGGCTTGCCATTATTTAGGTTATAAAAAGGGCAAACAAAAAATCGCAGTTTTAATGCCTTATGCTGAAAGCTTAAATAGCTTTTCATTCTGGTATCGCCAGCTTTTGGCTGAAAGCTTGGGTAAAAAATATGATTTGAAAGGAAAATTAGTAAATATTGGTTTAACTCCAATTGCCTCAAGCGGCCCCAAGGATCAGCATTCCCAGCTCCAGCTTTACAATGAAGGCGCTAATGACAAGATTTTTACTTTTATCCGAATAGAAAAATTCAAAACTAATTATAAATTGCCTTTATACAAAAATTCAGGCCTGGAATTTTTAGCCGGTAAAAGCCTGGCGCAAATTTTGAATATAGAACAGCAGGCAGTGGCCAATTCTCTGGTAAAAAACCAAAGAGCCAGCGGTACTTTAGTTGTGCCGGAAGTGAATGAATTTTATCTGGGCCAATTATTTCAGTTTTTTGAACTGGCCACGGTTTATTTGGGTGAGCTTTTGGGCATTGATGTTTTTAACCAGCCGGGGGTGGAGGATTCTAAAAAGCAAATGATGAGGATGCTGAAATAATTTTTTTGAAGAGAAATTAGATATAAAATAGTCGGCTAAAATTGAAAAATTTATGATAGAAAAACCTTGTTATCCGGAAGAAAAAATTGTTAATATTAATCCAGCTAAAGATCACCTAAATAGGGTTCCCGATCAATATTTTAATGCAATTAATAACTGTACCGAAAATGAATATAAGAGGACAATGGGAAAATTAAGCCCCATAAGAGATTTTTTGACCGATCCGAGTTCGATCGCATCAGTGGGTGTAGGAGGAGGTTTGGAAGTGCGGGTATTGGCAGACTTATTTAAGGATAAAAAAATAATGATAGTTGGTGTGGATTTATGCGATAATGCCTTGAGAATTGCCTCAAAATATCTTAGTGAAAATAATGTTCAAGCCCAACTTATAAAAGGTAGCGCAGTGTATTTGCCTCTAAAAAACGTCGATGGCATAGTCCTTTCCGCAATTATGCATGAAATTTACAGTTATGTGCAGGATGGCAGGTTCGCATGGATGAAAGCTTTGAAATCAGCGGCAAATTCCTTATCAGATAACGGAATAATTTTATTGCGAGATTTTGCTGCTCCTGATGAAAAAGGAGATATTAGACTTTCTTTTTTAACAGAAGATTCAAGAAGATTTTATAAATATTTTAGAAATAATTTTAGGTTTTTTTCAAGTTGGCAACAAGATGATGTAAAATGTTTCAATGATAAAAGGATTGATAATAACGACCATCCTGATATCAAAGATGATGAAGGTTCTGTGGTAATTCCATTCGGCCAAGCGGCAGAAATGATGCTTCATTTTAAGACATACCAATCAGATATCGAGAATGATTGCACTGCGCCATTTAATATTGCTTGGAAGGAAATAGATGAGCGTTATCTGCCATTCAATCCTCGTAGAGAAAATTGCGAAACGATGAATATGAATGAATATATAAAAGAGATAGTATCTTGCTGTGATAATAAATTAGAATGTATCAAAAGTGAGTTATCTCCCAGGCCGGAAGTTGCTCAGTATCTCATGAAACACTTTGAAATTGTGAAGGATGGATTTTATAATCCCAAGCAATTGTTTAATCAAATACCTGCTAAAATGGAACTAGTATTTAAGAAAGTAAAATAATATTCTTATGGAGGTAAGAGTTTTAAAATTTAATTCTGAATATCTGAATGATATTGCGGCTTCATTTGTCGAGTCTTTTCCTGAATGGAGCATGAAAGAAGCAAAAAATTATTTATTGCAGGCAGATAGTGTCTGTCCTGGTTATTGTTGGGTGGCTGTAAGTGACAAAGGTAAGCCACTGGGGGCAATTTTTAGCAAGATATGCCCGTATAATAATGGCAAAATGATTTTTATTGAATCTTTACAAATTATAAAAAAGTATCGAGAAAAGGGGGTCGGTACTTTGTTAATGGAAAAATTACTTAATATTGCAAAAGAGAATAAAATAAAAAACATGGGTATGCTCGTGTCAAAAAGAAAAAAATTCCCAATGGTATGGTTTAAAATGATGGGCTTTAAGGAAACCGGCTGGATAGAACTAGCAGCTGATATAGTTAATATTAGGATTATTGATGTTTCCCGATAATTTTCGTCTCTTTCAATTCTCTGCGTAATTCAGTTAAAAAATTTTTTAAAAAAATAGTCCTTCTCTCGGCTATTTTTTTTGCGTATTTTGTATGCATTTTTTCCCCGACTACAAGTAGTCTTCTATAGAAGAGAACCAGATCCGATTTAAATTCCTCATTATTTTTATCGCAAAAGGGATCATCAGGATTATAAAATGGAATATTCATTTGCCCGCCGGAAGAAAATGTCCGCATAATAGAAATGGCTCCGCAGGCTTCAAGTCTGTCGGCATCCTGGATAATTTTAGTTTCAAGCATTTCCGCTTTAATATTTTTTGAAAAAGAGCATTGTTTTATACAGATTGCGACTGAACCAATTTTATCTTTTGGGAATTTCTCAATTTTCTGAAGAATTTTAGTCGTTTTTTGGGCACTTTCTAAAGTTTCGTGCTTACTTTTGGGGCTATTTTTTTTATAAACAACAATATCATGAAAAAGAGCGGCTGGTATTAAAATATCTAGATCCGCTTTTTCTTTTTTGCCAATTATTTCTGCCATGTTTGTTACTCTAAGAACATGCTGAAAGTCATGAGAGGGGTCGTTTTTTGTTTGAAATTTCTCGGCAATATTTAAAAGTTTTCTTTTGAAATTTGAGTTCATAGTTGCATTATAACAAAAAATCGCCATTTAAGCGATTTTTTGTAAATTCGGAGCGGACGAGGCTCGGACTCGCGACCTCCGCCGTGACAGGGCGGCGCTCTAACCAACTGAGCTACCGCTCCAAATTAACAATAACTGATAACAATAACCATAACTAGATAATTTGGAAATACATTTATAGAGCTGATTAGCTTCAAGACAGTCTTGTCACCAACTGCCTGCCCGCACAGCTTCGCCGATGCGAGCCATAGCTTTAGCGAAGGCGGGAGCTACCGCTCCAAAATAAAAATAAGGTTTTTAAGCCTTGTGAGGGTATTATAGCAATAAATTTAGCGTTTGGCAAGGTTTCTGTCCCGGAGTTAGTAATTATTTCTGCCCCTTGCCAACAACCGGCAATTTATCTCGGTTGTATTGGGCTAAAGCGACTTTAACTTGAGTATTCAGTTTTTTGCCTTGCTTGGCAGCTAAGGCTATGGCAGCGCAGCGATGCATGCCTTCAACGACATAAGCCTCGCCGTTAATGACTACGGCTGAAATGGTTGTTTGGCTGGGAAAGCCTGACAGCATATTCAGTATTCCCTGATGAGCCTGAATTTCCGGCATGTTTGCCAAATCAGCAAAAGTCGGATATTCCACGCCTTGGTAAAACATTTGAATCCAGGAGCGGAAGGAACCACCGTGAAAAAGGGGGATAGCTTTAAGCGGTTCTGCAATTTCATAAAGCCCCCATTCTAATTCTTTTAATCCAAGAGGTTCTACGAAAGTAGCGCGCCAGGCATCCCAGGACTTAAAGCCCCGGCCTTGCCAATGAGCTATCCAGTGGGAATTGGGATAATCTTCGTTTTGTCGCCAAATTGTAAAAACATCAGGCCAGGTCAGCTCTTTGATTAACTCCAGTTTGATATTTTTTAGTTCCATCATATTGATTTGCTTATTATATATAAAATAACAATTTTTTAGGTAGAATGTCAAAGTTTAGAGTTGCCAATCTCATTTTTTTCTGTTATTATGCTTATATGAAAAATATCTTAAAATACGTTTTGGCTATTCTGGTCTTTTTGGTGGCAGGTTATTTTTTGCTGGTTATAATTTTGAAAAGCGCGACTTTGGTGGCTGATTCCAATACCAATTCGCCGAATTTGCCTTATTCTAAGCCAACAGTTAATAGCGCAACAATAAATATTAATCAGTCGACATTGGCGGTTAAAGAAACTAATAAAGTCATTTTGGCAGTTCCTTTTATCAGTGAGGCTCCTGACAAAAATTGGACCGGACCCTGGAAAAACGCTTGCGAAGAGGCAAGCATGGCCATGGTTGATAAATATTATTCTGGCCAAAGTTCTGTTTCTAGTGCGGCTGCCAAAAAA
>Ga0315284_10007859_pt1 | contig 15219 bp, 13 predicted proteins | sample YL17G09_16_MG_FD_203696 | JGI IMG/M metagenome (GOLD analysis project Ga0315284, IMG submission 203696) | Sediment microbial communities from Yellowstone Lake, YNP, Wyoming, USA - YL17G09_16 | ecosystem: Environmental > Aquatic > Freshwater > Lake > Sediment | place: USA: Wyoming | collected... | reverse complement strand
CAAATGACATTGCCACCTTGACCACCGCCACCATCTGTTTTCCACGCCCAAAACCAATAATCCGGACAAACGTAACCCGGAGCGCCTTTATAATCTTGCTTAGTTATGTTCAAAAGACCGTTGGGAACAGTAGGACGTTGCTGAATATTGCCCGGAAAAGTGTAAGTTCTAACTGTTCCTATAGGGTCTAACACTCCGACTTTTTTATTCATAACCATATGATTCACCTCTATGCTAAGCTGCTTACACCTGCCAAGAACCAAACAACTCTTTGTACTGGTGCATCGACTATAATTGTGACTTGATTAGACAATGCTGTAAGTGGTTGTGCGTCTGTAACACGACCGCGAATATAATATGTTCCCGGAGCTAATGGAGCCACTGTTGGAACTGTTCCTGCGTCAGCGCCACCTTCCGCCTGTATAGGAGTGGCTAAAAGATACGCTGCATTATCTGGTATCGGGTTACTACTAATTCTTAATCCACAAGTTCTAGCCGGTTTTCCACCAGTCGAAGTGTAAGTTATATCAAACGCCTGTTCTGGTGTGTAATGAGTTCCTGTCGGTGGAGCGGAAATAGTCATTACTAACGGAGCATATTCTATTGTAGCTGTAGGCACATCTTCGTCAACAAGTTGTTTTAACTCTTTAGTGTTGATAGGAGTCTTTTCTGTTGCTGTAACTTCAACAGGTACTGACGTACCTTTTATATAAACATCTAATGCAAACTCATCATCGTCTAAATGTGTACCTGTAACAGGTTTCCATGCAGTATTTGGATTGTCATCAGTTAAATCTCGTACAAATAACTCTACTCTTCCCATTCAATTCACCTCATCATTTGTGCAATATAAAGTATCGTGTGTTTAGTTTGTTGCTAGTACCATATAAATTACCCGATTTATCTACATATAAACTAACTCTTTTACCTAAACGTTTGCATACACCTACTCCAATGTATTGATAATTCTGTCTAATGTAGTCATACATTTTTTGGTCATCATATCTTTTTCCTGTTAAAACTACACCATTATTTATATTACTATAATTAGATAAAGTTTCGACAGTTATAACTACAGAACCGTCAGCTCCGCTACAAGAACTGCAACCTTTATTTTGACATGCTGCACAAGCCATTTAAATCGACTCCTTTACTTCAAACCATCTATCTGGATACGTATGACTAACACCATATAATTTATTATTAGAAGAATCAATGTATAGGCTTATTTTCTTCTTTTGCGTATGACATTCGCCTATACCAATAATCGTAAAATTATTTTTTATTTTATCAGCAAACTGCGTGTTTTTATATTTGCGCACGAGATACATAAAAGATTTTTCGTACTTGCCAATAAAATCATTTGCAAACTCTACATCGACTCTAACGGGTTTTATAGTACGAGTTAAATCGAATATAGACATGCATTCACTCTCACCTACGAGTTTATTATAAAAAATTAAGAAAAGAGTAAGCCTTTCGAGCTTACTCTAAATGTTTGCTCAAACCTTGTCTATTTAAGCTACCTGGCTATGACATGGTAGAACAACTGCTACGACCACTTCAACATCTGATGCGACAGTTGGCATGATATAAACGACAAAGTCACCATTTACATTTGTATATAAGCCGAATAACTGGTTTGGGACATCACCGCTAAATTTCTGCCATATGTTCGTTTCAGGATTGTATCTGTAGTATGGTCCGTCTGGTCCATCTGGTCGTGAGAATAGTTGTGGAGAACCTGTTGGGTCACTTACCCATATTCTATCTGCTGGAGTTGGGCAGCATCCCTGTTCCAGTGGAACCCATTCTTCTTCTTCTGAACTACAGACATATGCGTTGCAAAGGTCGTCTACGTAGAAAATTCTGCGTGAACATGTTATCTGAACCGGAAAAGCGCTGCAAATCGTTATTGTCGTCTGTAGAACTTCTGGTGCAGTTGAGCATGATGGTGCAGCAACTACGCTGTTACCCTGGCTTTGAACCGCTAATGGTCCTGGCAATATATTTTGAAATACGTTCGTCATTACTTTTTCACCTCTATTTTTTTATCTTTAACTTTTAAACTACCTATCTTTCGAGCCGGCGACTCTTTTATAAAATTTAAGAGCACGCCTAACCGTGTTCGTTTACAACTACACGTCATACTTATGCAGCTGTGTATGCTGTAACGATATCAGTTGCGCCGCTTGTGAATAGACCTACGCTGACACCTAGAGTTAGCTTTTTAAGCCAAGTCTTTTTCGCCCATTTATCTGAACCATAGAAACCAATCACACCTAATAGGAGTTTTGTTGCACCTATTCCGTACTGAATGTTCTTATAGTTAGGGTCAGTTGCTGCTATCTGGGTCATTCCATATCCTGTCAAATATTCTACACCGAAGTAAGTAGCTAATGCGCCACCGCCTACGAGTAGAACGTTTGAACCAAGCTCCTTATAATCCGCTTTTGACGGATTTTCTGCCGGCTGATTTATCGTTGGTTGTATTACTTCCATTCCTGTCACCTCTTCTATTCTAAATGACAATTTTCTCTTCTATATGACTTCACACGTTGATGACCTCGGTCACGAGAATGGGCTTTCACCCGATTTGTTCCACATATCCGCTGTCTTTTCATGAGAAATCACATTCATCGAACACAGTTACGTGGTCGAAGACATTAGTAGTCTGGTCTTTAATATATACAATCTTATATATAAATATGTATTATGACATATAAACATAGTTATAATGTTACATTGTAACAACATATACATTGTTACCATTACATTTATATATAACGAAATGAATATAAATATAGACAGCTAGGGTGAGTTAATGACTAAACAAACATTAAAAATAATTAAAGGCACAGAATCGAAAGTGATAAAATTTAAGAAATTGATATTCCTTAAATACGATTCTAAAACTTATGGCAAAATAGTTGAAGAAACTGACCGCGCACTAGATTATGCAATTGAACAATTAGAAAAAGAAATACCAAAAGAGATGTTAGAAAAATACCACATCACTTAATAAAATTTAATACTATTTTGCATACAATCATTTTAATCCTAGCTTTAGCAATCTAAGTCGACTATTTTGATAAAAATATTTATATACTACTATTAACAATATAGATAATTGCAATAGTAAACGTTGGTGTTTGCATGGTAAGTAAGTGTGAAAACTTAGATATAGAAATAAAAAATATACTTGAAGATGCACCAAAATTCGAAGGATATTCTATACAGCAATTAACACAATTGTTGAATAGACCATTTCCAACAATACGATGGCATCTTGAATTACTTGCAGCTAAAGGTGACGTCGAATTTGTCGAAATTGGAAGAGCTAAAGTTTACAAACTTAAAAGAAATTCAGAGGCAATAAAAAATGAATAGACGAGAACTTGAAGTAAAAAAGAAATATGAAGATGAAGGTTGGAAAGTACTACGAAATGGAGCACCAGACTTCGTAATGTTAAAGGTCGAAAATAATAAAATAATTGAAATTGAAGCAGTTGAAGTAAAATGTCCTAACGGTAAATTAAGTTATGAACAAAAAGTTTGGAAAGAAATATGCAATAAAGCAAAAATAAAATATAAGATTGAAGTGATTAAATGAAAAGTAAATTAGTACTTGAATTAAACGACGTGTATGGCGGAGATGGATATGTTAGAAGTGAAAAGATAAAAAAGCCCAGCTATACTAAGACTAAAAGAAAAACTGAAAAGCGTTCAGACATAGATTTAAAAGTTATCGATAGAGAAACAGAAGAAGAAACTTCGTCAGAAACATCAAATAATGTACATACATTTAAATTTATTAATGGAGCACCAACATTAAGAATAGGTGGAAGTCACGGAAAACTTTATGGAGTATTTAAAGAAGCTTCCAAATATTTAAAACTGTCTGGTGAAAAACCCTTTACTTCTGGATACATGAGCATAGTAAACACTACATTCATTACACCAATTGAAGTAATGTTAGAAAATGTAGACATATCAAAAATAGAAATTAGAGAAATACCACAAGTATTATCTGGAATAGGTCACAAAATGATAATAGAAAGATATGATGTTATAAATAAATGTAATATTACAGTAGAATTAAATTATCCCGACACAATGAAAAATGCAATAGAACAAATAGTAGAAAACATCCATTTGTTATCTATATTAAATAAAAGAAGAACTACTTGCAAAGTTATAGAATTTAAAGAAATATGACATTCCACAATGACTCAGTAACTGAAGAGTGCAGTACAATCGAACCCGTACTAGACCTTGCGAGACCATGCGAAACTACCCCAACACACATATATATTGTGCGTGTAAAGAGATGATTTATTTCATCTCTTTTTTACTTTATAAAATTTAACATTTGTTCTTTTGTCATTGCACCCATTTGTCTTTTTGTGCGTATTCCATTGACATAAATATCTAAAGTTGGCGTAGATATAATACCATTTCGAGCTGCAAAATCTATACAGTTTTGAACATCAATTGTCATATTAGCGACTGGTAAACTTGGCAAAAATTTAACCATTTCATGACAATGAGAACACGTTTTTTGTGCCCAAAGAATGACTATTTTTCCGTTCGCAGGAATTCCGATTGGACACGACCCATTGTTCTTCATTACATCCGAGTGTTTTACCATAAACAAATGCTCACTTCCTTTATCAGTATATAATTCATAATCATTATATCTAATAGTTTTTACTTTTTTGCCACAATCGCAACTTTTTCCAAGTCCAACACATGTTGTCCCAGAATTGTCTAAAACTTCAATGCTTTGAATATGTCCCAATGCTTTAAGCGCATGGTCCTTTAAAGGTTCTTTAAAATCATTGCTGTCGCCGCTGTAATCATCAATCCCATTTGATAATACAATTACCTTACCAGAAATGATATGCGTTCCGTCTCCATTCTCTATTAGTCTGGGATTATTTCGACTCCATTCGTGTCTCCAGTAGTCTGTTTCATCTTGTGATTTGCATAAGCCAACTTGAGCATTTACGGGTAAGTCACTACAGCTATACGTTATAGCATGAATCGTTTTATAATTACTATTCTTCATAGTTTCACTCTTATATATATGTTTTCCTTTATATAAATTTTTCCAAATTATATCTTCTTCTGCTAACGAAACGTTACCTAATGCATCTTCTAAATGTTCATCACGCACAGTATACTTTTGAACAGTTGCTTCTGTAGTACGCTTTATACCTTCGTTAACTATTCTTGATGCATTTCCAATTGTAGTGCCGTGATAATAAGGAACATTATATTTAGTTTTATCAGCAGTCTTGAAACTTAAAGGTTTAGGATTTTGAACTACAGTACCACCTTTATCTTCAATTATTTTAGCCCAACTAAAAAATGCTTCTGGATAAGGGTCATCTACAATTAATGCTGCTATTTCTTTGTGACCTAACTCCCGCACAGCCATCAATCTGTGATTCCCATTTATTATAACATATCTATCTTCTTTTGGATGTTTAATTACTTGTATTGGAGATGCATCTAAACCTTTTATTATTTTTTCTTTATAATAATCAACAATGTTACGCTTTACTGTAGTTTGATAAGAACATATTTTACTTACATCTATCAATTTTAATTCGGGATAAGTGTATTTAGTTGGGAAATTATATGGATTTTTTTGTAGAAAAGTATTTAAACTTGGAAGTGTATCACTATCTTTGATGACACGCGAAGAATATAATGAATTAGACCGCGTAATGAAAGAAGTATGCGAAAGAGAACGCGATGTCTTTAGAGCTTTACGGCAGCTATGATTTTTTAGCCAGTTTATGCATTCGTCATCTGACATAAATACTGCATTGCGCCCAAATTCTACTCTATCTTTCAGAGGTGCATCAATGTATATATTGCCATATTGTAACACTGCGTTCATTACTCCCCACGCAGTCCTATGATTACCGTTTTCAAATGGTTTATTGCTATCTGACATTTGAACTATATTTTTTAATATAAACACAGAAACATCATATAGATTAGTTTGACGTTTTCCATAGTCGTTCAATTCCCACACTATATGATTTACAGTGCTCGTGTTTTTTATGTTATACGGAAGTTCCCCAGATGCTATTAGTGAATATCGATGAATAGTCTTTAGCGCAGTCTCATTAAAATTCTTCAAAAACTCATGCGCGTGTTTTGGATAAGTATTTAAACTCAGACGTCTATTACTATTATTGATGTCAGATTCAGAAGTAATCGAAATATACGGATTGTCGATTGAATTAATAAACGAGATAAGAAGTTCTCTTACTGAATACGCGTTAGACCATTTACCCGATTGATTGTCTATTAACATTTCTTTTAGCCATATACGTATATGTTTTTGATGACAATGTTTATCAAAACGATAGTTATTCATTGTATGACTATCGTCTATTTCAATTAAACATTTTCTTGAATACGCAGCAAATCTAATAATGTCATTTGACCATTTTACGCTATTTTTTGTAATGTCATAATTGGGAAACATTATTCCATTCGCTTTAAGTAAGTGTTTGATAAAATATATAGTAGTTCTATGATTTGCGTTAGGTAATGATTGCATACGCACTAGAATATCAATCAGCTTAACTGTCGTCTCAAAGAGTGATTCGTCGCTTTTATTCAAAAACGTCTTAAAAAACCTTAAAATCTTTCTTCTATCTAAAATATGATATTGTTTCAACGGTGTACCATATTTATTATATTCATCTTTAATTATAAAATATATACCTATGTACGCGTTAGTTATACGTTCTATCAATTCAGTATCTGTTAATTCAACATTTTTAACAGTCTGATAATGATTGTACATGCTCACGGGTTTTGGATAAGTATATAAACTTAGACGTCTATTATGTTTTGCAATGTCAAATGAAGAATACGATAAATGGTTTTTGCGTATATCTGAATTTTTATTTTCTAAAGACAAAGAAATTTTAAGAGCAATGCAATGATTTTTGACAAATTTCTCTATCTCATCAACACTCATAAATCTAACTTTCAATTTAAAATTTTTAGCTTCGCGTTCTGACAATTTAATGTATTTATTAAAATGCATCATTATGTGCTGACCAATTTCGAAAGATGCTCTTCTATTAGCGTCTGCAAATATTATTTCTTTGTGTTCAACACTCATCGGTTTTCCTACTATATCTTTAATAACATTTGCGACAATTGTTTCGGGTGGATACTGAACATCGACCATAGAATCAAAATGATTCCACACGCGTTTAAGTTCGTTTGGCTGTAATATACCAACTCTAGTTAATTTATAACCTTCTTCTTTACTCATTTTTACAACGTTCCAATAAACTTCTTCCCATTTTTTATAATTAAATAATTTTAATGCTTTATATGGTTCAAAAGATAAAGTATTTATACTTGTACGACCATTACTATTATTGATGTCGAGAGAAGAATTCGAAGCTTGGTGGAAATCATTCGTCGAAGAGTGTTCAGAAGAATTAATATATTTATCGAGCAAATGAGAGTGATTATAAATGTCAGACGAAGAATTTGCTGCTTGGGATAGACTTTCAACAGAAGAATTATTTATACGTTTTAGAGGAACTCTTGAACTATTGGGTGCACATGACTTATATGAGACTAAATGAATTTTAATCCAATTATATACATCATTTTCATTATAAATTATTTGTCCAGTGTCAGAATTATATATTTTTATACCAAGTTCTTTATTTTCGATATTAGTAGAATTAAGAGTAAATCTAAACGCGTCTAATATTTTTTGCATCATTGCAAATCCTGTTCTGTGATTGCAATCTTGGAATGGTTGACATTGCAATATTTCAGTAATGTATTTAGCAGCAATTCTAGAGGGTTCAATCTTTGTAGAAATTGCATGTTTCGTATAACATATTAGCTTAATCAATGGTTTATCCCAATAAAGCCCATACACTCCAGTAACACAATGTTCGTCACCTATATTAGAAACGCTATCGTGCACTGACATTATGTAAGCAACGTTAAAATTACGTAAAACATCGTAGCCTTTATCTCGAATCGTTTTGGGATTATACATGGGCATATACTCATCGCGCTTAGATATCGCATCAGTCTTAATCGGATACGCATCAGCTATACTTTCTCTATATATTCGGTAAGTAGAGTCAATTGCCATACTTTTCGGTATCCCAATCATCCGAAGAGTATCGTAAGTTAACTTCCATTTCTTTATCTTAAGAACACGTTCAATCTCGTCTTTTGAAAATTTATACTCAACTGGACCTTTCGGCGTTAAAATCCATTTATCCAGTCGGCTAATGTAATCGATTGTAGAAGCAATCCCTTCCGCATAAAGCTCATTCATTCGCTTTACAGCGGACTCTTTGTCAACGTAGATTTCAGTTTCTGGATTTTGTCTTCGTCGCATATAATCTTAACTCTCGTCTTTTTCTTGCCCCATTCATATAACCCTATATACGTGAACATAATAAACAATTTATTAGTTTCAGCGTTTATTTTATTGAAATATTTAGCATCATAAACGTCGTCTGACACGTTATAAACACCTTCAACTTGACATTTCGTTAACAATAAACGTCTTAGTTAAATCGTCATAATCGTAAGTATGCTTTATTCCAAGAGCTTTTAACGATTTTATATGAGCATTAAATTTAACAATATCTCTCTTTTTGTATATAGTACGCTTCCATGAATTTTTACGTTTTTTAATATTTTTTTCGTCATAATATTTTAAAATTTCTGCAGCATATGGAAAATGCTTTTTGCATGCCCATATTTCCCATAAACCTTCTTTACTATATAAAGCAACTTTTGTTAATCCACCACAAAAATGACATTGACCTTCTACCCATTTTATTTTTCTTTTAGGGTTATCTTTCCAAGAATCATCTAAGACATGTATATTATTTATTGCATATACTTCTTGGTCGGTGCCTTTATGCTCTTTTTCAAACTTTTTTAAGAACAACTTCTTAGCTTCTTTTGCTGAAGTAGCAATTACTGTATCGTCTTCATCCCAATAATTTTCAACATCATCTTCGTCGTAATAACTTATTGCGTATTCTATCTTGTATTTCTTTTTTTGTTTGGGATTATCATCTATAAACATATCGTATTTTTTCATTACGTGATAAAGTTTATTGATTTCTGTATTATGATAGTTCTGCATTTTTTTACAATGTTTCATTTGCGGCCATGAAATATTAATATTCCCCATATCATATTCTCGTTCCATATCATCAAGTTTACTTATTTTCTTTTCATGATAATTAATACAACGTTCCCATTCGCGCTTAGTCATTTTCTTAATTTCGGCAATAGTAAATTTCTTAAGCTTAGGATTGTCTTCCGACACATATTTTATCATCCAATCTATTGTGACATCTAAAGCTTCTCCAAAATTAAACATCAACCCGTCTTCGTTTATGTTTTCAGATTTTTCTGCGCCAGATGAATATTTGCTCGAATAATAACTTGCACTAGAATGATATTTTTTATCTCCGAATCCTTCGCTTCGAAGTATTTGAACTTGAACAAATTCTCCATCCGCAGTTCTACCTTTCATTATCCATTGCATTTGATGTTCAGCTACGTTAGTTAATCTCCAACCCTTTATTTTAGGTATATTATACATTTTACCTTTAACATTTATTTTAGATGGAGATAAATCTAAACTTTTAGGATTTTCTTCTATAAGAATCGTACCACAACATTTGCATCTCAAACTAATCACTTCCTATGTAACCATAAGTTTTGCATTTTATCGTAATAGAAGTCACGAGCAAACTCGTCGGCGCGTATATAGTATCCACCTATCGCATCTAAAAGAACAAATAAATCATTCTTATAATGAACTATACCCACAATAGTATAAAAGCCAGCTACTTCTATAATAGTGCCCCCATTTACATCTTCGTGTTTATAATTGCTAGGAGTCTGTATAGGTTGACCTACTTGTACGCGTACACCTTCATGTTCATATTCGTGACCTCGATATTTAAATTTTGGATTTTCTGATACATTTATAGTTCCACATACTTTACAACGCATTTAAGCACTCTCCAATAAATATTGTTTTAACTCTTTTATTATCTTTATCGACATTCAACATTTCTTTTAAATAATAAATATTGTTTTAACTCTTTTATTATCTGTTTTCCTGATTCAAACGAATGTTCACCATCAATATCTTCAATAAAATACTTGTCAGCACCTATTTTTTTAATTGTAGTGCTTCTATAATTACGATTGTATTTTATTGCAAAATCTAAAGTAATTTTGTCGACGTTTATATATTTGTCAGTTTCTGAATCAAGAACTATACGACCTTTGCCTAATCTTTCTTTTGCTTTAGCTATCTTTTTAGCTTCAATTTCTGCTTCTTTTTTAAGATATTCTTTTTCATTATAATCAGCAACATAATATTGATATTCGTCAGAATCTGCTAAAAAATACTCGCTCTTCTGTAACTTTTTACGCTTTATTAATTTTAACTTAAAAAGCTTTTTTACGCTTTCTTTATAAGTAGTTTTTAAGTTTCTATACGAATACCTAATTCCGGGATATTTTTTCACTAAGCCAAGTATTTCTTTATCTAATTTATTTAAAGTATAACTTGGATTGTTTTCTACGTTAATTGTTCCGCATGTTTTACATCTATAACAATTGTTCATTTAATCACCTCAATCTAGCGAGTTGTCTACAATTATTGCGAGTGCTATAATACCAATACCGGCAATAATTGCAGTAACAATTCCCAATGAATTTGTATTATTAATTTCTAACATTTAATCACTTCAATTTAATATAGCATCTTTTATATCTGACAACGCGCCGATAAGTTGGAGAGCGGGCCTGAATTTGCAATAAATTGCAATTGTTAGAAGACCTATCCCTATGACAGCACCGCTTCCGAGACCAATTAAAAAATATTCTTGTTCTGTAGTTAATGTCGTTTCAATCACCTCTATTCGACTAATTCAAAATCGTTATGAGTAACGTTACCTCTTTGGTCATACCATATTTTATTGCTATATGTTCTACTGCATTCTTTACATTTATAAGTTTCATCAACCCATTCTTGTCGACTATCAGTATCTATAAGTTCCAATATAGAATCATCATATTTGCATCGCATTGTTGGATTATCGTCTATATCGTGCTGACGACGAATGGCGTGCAAGTCTTCTTTTCTCATGCTACTTTTAATTTGTTTGCCATAATATACATCATATATTTTATCTAATAGTGCAGGTGAATCTCCCGCAAGAAAATCTCTTAAACTACCATATTCTTCGTTAATCCAGTTCATCGCTTCGTTTTCTGTCATCTTTTTCTTATGCGCAAGTTTAGCTACTGCAATTACTATAAATGGATTATCTGCATAAAATTGATATTCATCATCGCTATATTGTTCGTCAAGTAACTTATCAAACTTTTGGTCTGAAGTTAAATGCGAACGCTTACGTTTTTCTCGCCAAGTGTCTAATCCATATTTCTTAAAACTTCCACGACAATACGGACATACTAAGTCATTCTTTACTTTTGTACTAATTAAATCATTATTAGTTAAACCTCTGCCGCATTTCATACACTTCCAATGTAAAGTGACTTTATCATTAGGGTCTAAAGTTCCTGCATTTATCGATGCAGGGCTTATTCGATTAGCGATTGAATGCATTCCTTCACCAGCAGCTCTCATAGATTTGCTTATTGCACTTTTTGCGGCTTGAGACGACTTATGAGCGGCTAATTTCATTGCAGCTTTAGATTGTTTCAATGCATATGACCCAGCCTTTTTGCTCGCTTCGATTGTTGCATGCCCAACTTTCTTTCCAACCGAAACTGCTGCTTTACCAATTTTAGAACCTATTGATTTTAAAGAATTACCTATATCGCCGAAAGATAAGTTACCTTGAATTGGTTGTCTTGACATTTCAGATTTCATAGTATTTAACAAATCTTCTTTTGTACTTTCAAATATATCAGCATCGGGATATCGTTTGCCATCTTTGTAAGCTTTAGCTTCCCATTCGCTGTATTCGTTTTTACGAGGTTTACTATATGTTATTGCAGGATTATCTTTTACTAATTTACGATGACATCGGGGACATGTTCCGGGCTTTATATTCACACTACCACACTTAGAACATCTATATACTCCACCTTCAGGAGTAAAGCCCCAACTAATTTTTGGCACGTCTACTTTCCAATTAAATTTATCAACTGGATTTTTTGTCTTTCTAAATTTTTTAATTCCATATCCGCGATACCTCGCTAATATCTGTTTGCGCATAGTCGAATTAATTATAAGTTTTGCGCCTTTTTTACCGAATTCTTCTTTGCTTCTTTTTTCTGCAAAACTTTCTGTACCATAAATTGGTATATATTGATTTGGTAATCTAGCACCTAAATATCTGTTGAATTTTGTGCCCTTTCTATAAATTGCCCAAGCATATTTTCGGGGATTACTAGACGTCTTTACAGACCAACCCATCCCTCGTAAATTAGTTATTTCAGAATGTAATGAAGACGGATAATCTATTACTAATGTACCAACTGCTCTATTTATTACAGGATAATCGTTTGTGAATTTAGTACGTTCTACTTCAGTTAACGCGCGTCTTAAACTACGAGCTTCTCTTAAATATACTTTGCCCGATTCACCACCCGTATTGATTGCATCAATTACATTATCTATTATTCTTTCAGTAACCCATTTAACTGAACGAGGATTTTCTCTAATCATCGTCAGTTTTCGTCTTGCAATTTTCACGACTTGAGGTATTTTAGACCTATCAATTATAGTCTCCAAGTCTTGTTTTGTAAGCATATATTCAGAGTTAAGTTTCAAGAACAAGCGTACTCCTGACATTTTGTCTTGGCTATGAATTACACGATTTATGAAGTTCTTTTTGTGCACTTCATATGGAGATTCGCGTCTTGCGATAGTAGTCGTAGAAAGATTAACGCGGTCGACGGGACATAGACCTACCTGTACATTGTTCCACATTACGTACACTCTACGTCGTGTTTTATCTGTATATATATCCATCCTATTGTCTAAATTCCACTGTTTAACAATCGTACCCGTATCGTATCTTGTCAATAAATTCTCACAACGCATGCCTTCTCTGAACTGTGGATATGACATTTCGACATATGTTACTTGCATTCCATCTTCTAATCGAACCTGTTTGCGCTTAGGATTAACTTTCATATGTTCTGTCTCCCATTCTACTATATTTTTCTTCCAAGTTTCATATTCGTTCTTCAATCCAGAACGTTCCCATTCATCATGTTTCAATGCATTCATATATCCTTGACATATTCTAAACAATATATGTGCGCGTCGCTTTTCACCTAAACTCCAAGCATCGTTAATCATAGCAAGCTGTTCATTTATCATTGCTACAATTTGCTTTTCTGATTTAGGATTTTTACGTCTTACTACATAAACATGATGTCTTGGACCATCGTGTATCACATATTCACCTGCTAAAGTATAATAACTATCATTCCATCGACCTTGAGCATTTTCGACTTCTGTCTTTAAATAATACGCTTCACCATGCATAGTTTGTATGCTTGAAGCAACTCCTTCAGGTGGATTTTTTGTTTTTTCGACTTGACCCAATTCATATTCAGCAGTCGTTAGTGTGCTTGAACCAAGATGAGTATGCCAATCTGATTCTGGAATAACCATAAGTTTTAAAGCGTGTGGACATCTATTATTGAATTCGTCTCTTTCACTAATAGACAATGCTGCATAAGAACCAATAGCGTAATTACGATTTTGTTCAGCAATATCACCTCTAAGCAATCTATGTTCACGTATAGCTAATTTAATACCAGTAATTATGTTTTCTACAATTTCTTCTTTTGAAATTGGATTTTTTTGTAGATGAATAATTGGATATGCTTCGTAAACTAAATTCAATATACCGTGTTTTATTGTAGTATTATCGGGTAAATAAAATCCCATTTCATACCCGTGTGCTCTCAATATTTTATTAACTTCTTGACCAAAGTCTTGATAAGCGTCATCAAGTTCATCTTGTTCTTTGTCTGTAAATTTAGTATTTCTAGAAAGACCTTCAGCTAAAATTATAGATGGCACATGCATATTAGTTTCTATTATCTTTTTAACTTCATTGCTTTTAGCTTTCGATACATATATTGCTACTTTGTACTGAGGATTCAACTTTGCAACTTCCGCACCTTCGTCAACATATACTTTATCACTACCAAAATCATGTACTGTAATTTGTTTCTTAGATAAATCTATAACGTAATGATATTGTCTATCGAGATGTCTTTCGCCTTTAACAGTAGGTTCATATGCACCAACTTGCCAATCGTTAATTGGCTGCCAATAATTTTTATCTTTCTTATGATATTCGCGATTACCTATCATCACAAGCCAACCTGCTGATTGCTGTGCATTGTCTCTTATTTTACCTTCTTTAACCCATTTTAAAAACAATCTTAGAGTTGGAAGTATACCTGCAGGATATCCATAAGAATGACGATAGAAATGTATACTTTCTCCATTACTATCTATTATTTCTATTGTCACACGAGTAGAATTACTTCTTACTTTAGGATTTGCCTTTTTACTGTACAAATGTATTCTTTCGATTTCACTTTTCAATTGTGCTACTGGGTCTTTTACATCTGAATATTTAGGTGCTAAAGAATCGCTACTAGCAATATGATAAACTAAAGGTGCAATTTTAAGTAATTCATCTGTTTCATATGTATCTAACATTCTAAACGCGCCCACTGCCTGAGATAAATATACGCTAGGCTGATTAGAAGACATCGGAGTTAAAGCGCTATCATAATAACGTCTAGCTGCATCCATAACATAATCTCCAATTATTTCAAACTGTTTTTTAGTTGACAATGGATTATTTCGAATTCTTTTATGTGCTCTACGGCATGTAATCAAATCTTTATGTTTCTTTAACCATTCTCGAACTTCACCCTTCGATGTAAAATGAGTTTTCCTAAATCTCAATGATTGTATAGGCAATGTAGTTACGCATTTGCCACTTCTCCATTTGCCTTTTGGGCATGCAAAAATACCATATACGCCTTTCCCGAAAGTGCGCGCTCTGAAGTTCCCAAATTTTGAAGGTTCGCAAACCCTATAACGAAATTCATTTTTTTGTTCATCAATCCCTGGATTTTTTCTTCGAGACCAAGGTC
>Ga0315284_10007856_pt1 | contig 15223 bp, 18 predicted proteins | sample YL17G09_16_MG_FD_203696 | JGI IMG/M metagenome (GOLD analysis project Ga0315284, IMG submission 203696) | Sediment microbial communities from Yellowstone Lake, YNP, Wyoming, USA - YL17G09_16 | ecosystem: Environmental > Aquatic > Freshwater > Lake > Sediment | place: USA: Wyoming | collected... | reverse complement strand
GTTCGCACGGTCTTGGACAGGGCCTGCTGATCGTCCGGGGTGAATGCGCGCAGTGCGTGCTGAATGCGCGCACCGAGTTGGGACAGAACGGCATTGGGCACATCGGTCGGCAACTGGGTGCAGAAGAACACCCCGACGCCCTTGGAGCGGATGAGCTTGACCGTCTGCTCGACCTGATCCAGAAACGCCTTGGAGGCGCCCTTGAACAGCAGATGCGCCTCGTCGAAGAAGAACACGAGCTTGGGCTTGTCGACGTCGCCGACTTCCGGCAGGAAGTTGAACAGGTCCGCGAGCACCCACATCAGGAAGGTGGAGAACATCACCGGCCGGGCAGCCTGCTCGCCGACTTCGAAGAGGCTGATGATGCCGCGGCCCTGGGCGTCCAGCCGGATCAGGTCGGCGGGTTCCAGTTCGGGCTCACCGAAGAAGGTGTCGCCGCCCTCGGCCTCGAGGTTGACCAACGCCCGCAGGATCACCCCGGCGGTCTGGGGCGAGACCGCGCCGAGCGTCTTCAACTGCGCCTTTCCCTCATCGGTGGTGGCTAGGAAGGTGATCACCTGCCGCAAGTCCTTCAGATCCAACAGGGGCAGGCCCTGCTGGTCGGCGTAATGGAAGATCAGGCCGAGGGTGGATTCCTGATTCTGGTTGAGCCCCAACACCTTTGACAGCAGAATCGGCCCGAATGCGGAGATCGTCGCACGCACCGGCACCCCGAGGCCGCCGGTTCCCAGAGACAGGAACTCAACGGGGAACGGCGTTGCAACCCACTGGTCGCCGGTGTCGGTGGCTCGCTGGGTGATCTTGTCGCCGGCTTCCCCCGGCCGGGTCAATCCGGACAGGTCGCCTTTGAAGTCCGCCATCACCACCGGCACGCCGGCGGCGGATAGCTGTTCGGCGATCAACTGCAACGACTTCGTCTTACCGGTGCCGGTGGCTCCGGCGACCAGGCCGTGGCGGTTCATCATCGCCAGTGGGATGCGGATCTGGGCCGACGGATCGACCTGTCCCCCGACCATCACCGTGCCCAGGTCGAGGGCCTGCCCCGTGGTGGCATAGCCGGCGGCGATCTGCTGGGCAGGAGTCGCTGTCGCTTCCGTCATGGCAAGGCCTTTCGTGGGTGCATGATCGCGCTGTGAAGCCGCTAAGACACTACTGGGTCGGCTGGGCTTAGGGTTGAGCGCTGTGCGGGATGAATTGGTGTGGATCGACTGCGAGATGACGGGGCTTGACCTGCAATCGGACCGGCTCATCGAAATCGCGGCGTTGGTGACCGACGCCGACTTGAACGTCCTGGGTGAGGGTGTGGACGTGGTGATCCATACCGACGGCGCGGCCCTGGACAACATGGTCGAAGTCGTCGCCCGGATGCATCGCAGCTCCGGCCTCACTGACGAGGTCAGGGCGTCGACGATCGACCTGGCCGCCGCCGAGCAACTGGTGATGGATTACATCCGCGGTCACGTCAAGGCCGCGAGAACCGCCCCGCTGTGCGGGAATTCGATTGCGACCGATCGCGGTTTCATCGCCCGGGACATGCCGGCCCTCGACGACTATCTGCACTACCGGATGATCGACGTCAGCTCGATCAAGGAACTGTGCCGGCGCTGGTATCCCCGGATCTACTACGGGCAGCCGGAGAAGGGCCTGGCCCACCGCGCTCTGGCCGACATCCAGGAGTCCATCAAGGAGTTGCGGTACTACCGCCGCACGGCGTTCGTCCCGCCGTCCGGGCCGTCTACCAGCGAGATCGCCGAGGCGGTGGCGGAGCTGGACGGAACCGGGACGGCCGGGGCGGAATCTGATTCGGCCGACGACGCCGAAAGCGGCTAGTATCGATCGCGCCGCTTCACGCGGCAATGGTGGCTGTAGTTCAGTTGGTAGAGCACCAGGTTGTGATCCTGGCTGTCGCGGGTTCGAGTCCCGTCAGCCACCCCGAAAGCGAGAATCGCTCCTGTCCGAGGACAGGAGCGGTTCTTCGCGTCAGGGGGTTCTGCCCCGCACGCTTCTACCCCCGGCCGGCAGCCGCACCCGCACGGGACTCAGCCGCCTTCGGTGCCGACGCGTGGGCGCGCGGGCCCGGCTTGGACAACCGGGTGACGACGGCGCGACCGACGTCCGCCGAATCGGCGGCCTCAGGAGCGGCCGCGGGCGAACTCGCAGCGGGCGCTACGGCTTCAGTCGGGACTGACGGCGCCGCAACCTCCGCGGCGAGCGTGGCATCAACGACCTCCGCGGCCGGAGCGGCAACCGGCGCGGCTTCGGCGGGGGCAGCGTCAGGAGCGGCCTCAGCGGCCGGAGCGGCCTCAGTCGCGGCCTCAACGGCCGGAGCCTTGGCGGGTGAATCCCCGGGCGCCGCGGCCGGTGCGGCGCCGCCGTCGGGGGCCACCGAGGCCGCCGGGACATCAGCGGCGGGCGCCGGACCGATCGCGGTCAGGTTGTCGACGACCGTCGCGGACTCGGCAGCGGCCGACAGGGCACGCGAGGCGGTCAACGTGGTCGCGGCGGGAAGAATCCCGAAAAGCAGGCCCGAGAGCTCATCGATCAACGGCTTGATGTCGATGCCGACCACCTTCTGTACGGCCGACCGAAGAATTTCGGGCAGGGCACCGAGCACGCTGCCGATCTTGCCCGTCACGAACGCCTGGAATTCCGGAGTGAACAGCACCTCGCCGATCTGAGTCAGTGGTGCGGACAGTCCCGAGGTCAGGGCCTTCACCGCGGCCGGGACGTCACCGGCATTGATCGCCGCGGTGGCGGTCGCCAGAATCGCGGCGAAGTCGATCTGGGGCGCGCCGGGGCCGCTCAACAAGTCGGCCAGTGCAGTGCCGACATACTTCACCAGATCGCCCGCCAGGGCAGTGACCAAGGGCAGTGCCTCCTTGACGAATTCGGTGCCCACAGAGCTGAGCAACGAGCCGACGGCGCTGGACAGCGAGCCCCCGCTGGACAGCGCCTGCACCACGGCGGCGATCGTTTCCCACGGAATGCTGGTGCCGGTCAGCGCAATCTCCGCGACCGCCGGGGCTGCCAGTGCCACCGCCTGCGGTGCGGGAGCAGGCTGTACGGGCGCAAGGCTGATGGCGGTCGCCCCGACGACCGCGGCCATCCCAGCTGTCAGGTACGAGCGGACTGAAATCTGCATGGGCCGGTTCCCCTTCAATCGGATGCCGCGGTGGCGTTCGCGCCTGAGGCTATCCCGAGCGACTCGGAATTGCGCATTCGGCGGAGGAGCGCCGAAAGGCCTCAGGCGTTGGCGTTGCCGGCCTTCCACTGCTCCCATGGGATGTTCCAGTCACCGAGCCCCTCGACGCCCGATAGCACCGAACCCGCCGTGCCCCTCACCTCGACGACGTCGCCGCGCTTGGTGTTGTTGTAGAACCACTGCGCGTTCTCCGGGCTGACGTTCAGGCAGCCATGGCTGGTGTTCTCACTGCCCTGCGCGCCTACCGACCACGGTGCCGAATGCACGTAGATGCCGCTGTAGGACATCTGGGTGGCCCAGTCGACTTCGAGACGATATCCGTTGGGCGAGTTGGACGGAACGCCGTAGGTCGAGGAGTCCATGATCAGATGCTGATACCGGTCTCCGATGGTGAAGATGCCGTTGTTGGTGGGCGTGCTGTCCTTGCCCATTGATGTCGGCATGGTCTTGACGATTTCGCCGTTGCGCCGGATTGTCAGCATCTTCGTGCCATCGTCGGCGGTCGCGATGAGCCGGTCACCGATGGTGAAGCTGCTGCTGAGATTCTCCTGGCCGTAGAGCCCTTCGCCGAGGTCGACGCCGAAGGTGTCGACCTTGACCGTCACCGTTGTGCCGGGCTCCCAGAACTCCTGCGGGCGCCATCGGACTTCACGGTTGCTCAGCCAGTAGAACGCGCCCTGAACCGGCGGGTCGGTCGTGACCGTGATCGCCTTCTGGGCGGCGGCCCGGTCTGGGATGTTCTCATCGAAACGCACCGCGATCGGCTGGCCGACGCCGACAACCTGGCCGTCGCTGGGCGACAGGTAGGGCATGGTGAGGTTGGCCGGCGAGTGCGACTTGAAACTGATCGACTCGGTGGCGATGCCGCCGAGGCCGAATGATCGCGCGGTGATGGTGTAACGCTTGTTGTAGTTCAGCGGCTCGGTCGCCGACCAACTGAGCCCGTCCGGGCTCAGTTCGCCCGGCACCGCCTCACCTTCGTCGTCGATCATCGAGACCTGCCCAAGCACACCGCCCTGCGCGGTCAGCGTGATGGGCTGATCGACCGGGATCCCCACCGCGCCGTCCGTGACGGTGGCGGTCAACTTGGGCACCAGAAGGTCGCCGTAGGGCGTGCCCTTGCCGGCAAGGACCTTGGGCCCGGCGTCCTGTTGTCCGCAGGCGCTCAGCCCCATCATCGCGGCCGTAACCAACAGCAGCGCAGCCAACAAGGAGCCGAAGCGCGACCGGCGAGCCGGTCCGATGTTGCGCATCCGGGCTCCAACCTCGCATCCTGGGTGCGGGATCTTCCCGCGTGAATGTAGATATTCTAAGGGGAGCCACAGACACCGCGCGACTTCGCAGGTCAGACCATGTAGCGGCCGGATTTCACCCCACCCGCGCGCGCCTGTTATTGTCGCTCACACGCGCCGTTAGCTCAGTTGGTAGAGCAGCTGACTCTTAATCAGCGGGTCCGGGGTTCGAAACCCTGACGGCGCACCACCGGACAGATGGCCCTCCTCGGCCGCCGCTTCGTGGTCGTCTCCGAAACCGACGAAGGCAAGCGCCTCGCCGAAGCCACCATGAAACGCCTCATCGGCGGCGACCCGATCACCGCCCGCTGGATGCACCAGAACTTCGTGACATTCACCCCGTCGCACCTGCCGATCCTCGTCACGAACCACCTGCCCAAGGTGTCCGGCGACGACCCCGCCATCTGGCGCCGGCTGCGCGTCGTTCCCTGGGCAGTGGTCATCGCCGACGACGACCAGGAGAAGACCCTCGACGGGAAACTCCAACTCGAGGCCGACGGCATCCTGTCCTGGTCAGTGAAAGGGTTGCGCGACTACCTCGCCGGTGGTCTCGCTGAACCCGACAGCGTCATCAGTTCATCACCGAGGAATGCCACCCCGCCGGGAAAGTCTCAGCCCCGGAACTGTTCGACGCCTGGGACCGCTGGCGCAAGATCGACGGCGCCGACGAGATCAGCAGGACGGCGTTTGGGAAGGCCCTCGGCCGGCTCGGTTACACCTCCAGCGACTCCAACGGCAAACGCTGGTGGCACGGCCAGTGCATCCCCACCCTCACCGGCGTAGCCTCACAGCCCACCTCGAATTCGTCATGCCCAGGCCCACCTCAACCCCGAAAACAACCCCGCCGGCCGCTACCGCTGCACCACCACCCCAAGGAAGGACCTTCGTCCTCAAGTCTCAACCTTCAGTCACATCCTCGAAGCCGGCACCGACGAAGAACGAATTGACCGTTCCCCTCGAGTCGGGCTCGGGTGTTCCTAACCAGACGCAGCGGTCAACAGCCTCCACCGCCGCAGCCGCCTCCGCCACCGCATCCACCGCCTCCGCCGCACCCGCAGTGCCCGCCGTGACTGTCATGCCCGGAGTGACTGTCATGCCCGGAGTGACCGTTGTATCCGCCGCCCGCTACATAGCCGCCAATCGGGAATCCGGCACCGGCCGACCAAGCGCTGCGGCGAAGCCTCGCCTGCTCGGAAAGCCTGTTCCGAGGGCTGTGGAGAGCTGACCGCTCCCGGATGTATCGGTCCGGCGGGGCTTCCCCGCGGCGGGGACCCGACCTGGTGGAGAGCAGACCCCACATGACTACGACCGCAATGATCGCCGCCGTCGCGCCGAATGCGGTCCACACGATCGCTGTGCCACTCATCGCCTAATTCCCCCCACCACCGCCGCAGCCACCACCGCCGCAGCCAGCACCTCCGCCGCAGCCAGCACCTCCGCCGCAGCTACCACCGTGCCCGTGGCCGGTGCCACCAAAAACGACTTCACCGTCTCCGGCAAAAGGCGCGTACGTGCCGGAACCGGCTGTCCATAGCCCCGACCGCCTCGGAGTGATCGGACGGCGCTTATTGAAGGCAACCATGAAGATAAGCAGGGCGAGCGCCGCGACGACGACCAAAATCGTGATACCCATAATGACCCCTCAGCGTGTATGGACTCTACGCCTGTTTTCGGGGGGAGGGCCAGCATAAAGTAGTCGATATGCGCCGCAATCGCGGTAATCAGTTCGACCGGGTCAACGCGGTCGTGGCTGGTCTTGAATTGCCGCCCGCCGTGTTCAAGACCTGCCCGTGGCAACCACGCGAGCTTGTGGACGCCGGTCTACGGCAGTGGCTGCGATGCTGCGCGGCCGCCCTCCACGACAGGCAGATCATCGGGATGCCCTCGCACGCCGTGGATGAGGCGTGGCATGGCTTCATACTGTGCACCGCGCGGTACGCAGCGTTTTGCGGTCAGGCATACGGCGAGTTCCTGCACCACCACCCGGAGGACGCTGCGCCTGAGGGCCTGGTCTCCCGCAGCGGCTCATCGGCCGACCAACTTCGCAAAACCGTCATCGCGTGGACGCTGGCGGCGATGCCGGGCGAACAGTGCGTGCTGTGGGACCTCGACGAACGCGTCGGAGTTGATCACCCCTGGGGCTTGGACCCCGCACACGCCGCGGCTATTGAAGCCGACGTGCAACGACTGACTGCGGGCGTCGGCCCCTAGGGCAATACTCGACCGACCACTTCGCCAGTGCTGGACTCTTAATCAGCGGGTCCGGGGTTCGAAACCCTGACGGCGCACAATCAAAGCCCCGTCTCGCAGGGGTTTTTCACTTCTCGGCACTGACACCCCAGGCTCCGGTACTGACACAGGTACTGACATCCGACCTCGGGATTCCGGCACTGGACTCAGCAGCAACCGGGCGCGGCCAGGTGCAACGTACCCACCGCACCTCCAGTCGTGTCCCCCACAAGCCGACCGGACCTGCACCGCCGCGCCCTAGCCCATGACCTCGACCAAGAGTGTGGATTTTGACGTCAGCGCCCGGAGGACAGGTACTGCAAGGTATATAGCTTGGCTATGGGATAGTGAAACGCAAGTACACGAAATCCAGCTAAGAATTTATGGCGCAGGTCCTCGGCGGCGTGGTGACGTCGACAGACTCCACTGGACTATCGACCCCGAGCCGCCCACAGCAGAGCAGCCGCCGCGACAACCTCGACCAGGAAATAGAACCAGTTCGGGTAGAGGGCCTTCGGCCTGTCGACCAGACCGGAGACCAACCGCCCGAACGCCATTCCACCGAGCGCGGCGGCCACCGTGATGAGGATCCCCTCACGGGCAGGGTGACCTGTGGCAGCCAGCGCCAGCATGCCGGCGATCGCCAGACCGAATCCGCCGTAGACGGCGCGCACCTCGGCGCGCGACTCGGGGATGGGCAGCGTGATGCCGAACGGGCGGATCAGCACGTTAGGCCGGGCCAGCCCGAAGATGCCCATACCCAGAAAGAACACGGCTGCAAGAACGGTCACGAGGGTCATGGCTTCTCTCCTGCGAATTCGCTTCGGTGGTGCACGACGATCCGCCCGCCCCCTTTCGGGGTGTACGCCACGCCGCGGTTGTGGGATTTCTCGTCGAGTTTGTGTGTTGTCTGAATAGTCTTGTTGCGCAGTGGTGTTCGCAGCGCAGCACGTCGGGACCGGTGGTGAAGGCTGACGCAGCTGCCGTTGTTCTTGACCTGGCGGTCGATGGTGCGACCGCGGCCGGCAACAAAACCCTTTGCGGTGAGCTTCCGCAGAGTCTTCGACGAGGGCGGAAGGCGAACAGGTAGCGCTTCAGCCCACGCCGTTGCGGAAACGTCAGTCGCGAGATCTCCTCGATGTGTTGCGGCGATATCACAGCCAGCCCCTCAGGAAGCCGGACAGCAGGACGGCGAAGCCGCCGATCTCACCGACGATCAGAGCCGTCATCGCCAGATGGACGCTGCGACCCGGTTGGCTGAGCTGGTTGGTGGTGTCACGCTTGGCGCCGTGGACGATGTAGCTCCCGATCGCGCCGACGAAGAAGACGATGATCGTGGCGGCGGCCGCCGAGTTCACCCATGCCGGCCACCCGCTGAGTTGGACGAACACAGCCAGCAGCAAGGTCGCGAAGGAGTAAAGCAGCGCTGAGCGATGGGCGATGTCGACGTAGGGATGCGCGAGGTGGTCAGGGCTGGTGGCCATCTGCCGGTACTTCCAGACACCGAGGACCAGCGCCAGCAGAAAGATCAGGCCAGCGGCGAACAGGGTGGCCATGGTCGGGTCGTCCAGGGGTTGCGTCATCGTCACTCCGGAAAAGGCGAACGTTTTATGCGCCAGGTTAGTTGGCCCCAGCGGCACAGCGCCGCGGTGGCCACAGCGGAGTCCGGGAATGTGATCGATCTGAGCGCCAGGGCATCCGGGCGATCCCATCCGATCCGTCGCGCGGCACCGCGCACGGTCTGCCCGAACTGCGCGCGGCCCAGACGGCCGACGGCGGCGAGTGTCGACTCGCCCCCGTTCATCGGGCCAATTCCAGTGTCAGCTCGATCTCCAGAGCGAGGTTCGCCGGCAGGGACGATACGCCGACCGCAAGCCGGGCATGACGACCGGCGTCGCCGAACACGTCGACGAAAACTTCCGAGGCGCCGTCGATCACCTGGGTGTGACCCACAAAATCGGGTGCCGCGTTGACGACCCCGCGCAGTGAAACAACCTGCTTCACCGCGTCGAGGGTCCCGAGCACGGACCGGATGGTGGCCAGTGCGCTGACGGCGGCGAAGCGGGCCGCCTTCCGTCCGGCCGCCACGTCGAGGTCGGCTCCAAGTTTGCCGAGCACGAGGGTCTCGGGCGGGCTGAACGGGATGTGCCCGCCGAGAATCAATAGGTCACCGGTTCGCACAGCGTTCACATACTCCCCGGCCGGCGGGAACGGTGCCGGCAGTTCGATTCCCAGTTCCAGCAGCCGCGCCTCAGGCGAGGCTTGTTGTAATGGTTCCAACATGTAGCCGATGCTAAAGCGACGGTCCGTCTATTGCAACCATTTCAAGAGAGTGGTTTTCCACAGTACGATCGCCCCGTGGAGACCACAGCGCGACGCCGCCTGGATCCGCGTAAGCGACGCACCATGGACGCCCTGCTTGCCGCGGCGCAGGCGATGTTCTCCCAGCGGCCGGTCGACGAGGTCACCGTCGAGGAGATCGGCCAGCATGCCGGCGTCGCAGTCGGCTCGATCTACAACAACTTCGGCAGCAAGGAAGGGCTGTACGCCGCGGTGGTCGCCCGGGCCCTCGATGTGGATCGCGACTACATGGACCGGGCCTACACCCCGGACCGCAACCCGATCGAGCAACTCCTGGCCGCATCCGAGCAGTACCTGCGCTTCGCCCTGGACCATCCGCAGTTCTTTCGCATGCTCGCGTTCCCCGCCAAGCCGGGCCCCTACCCCGCTGCCGCCGAAGCCGCGACGCTACTGAGCCGACGGGTCGACGAACAGAACGCCCGCATGGTCGATGCCATCCAGCGGGGAATCGCCGGCGGGAGCATCCGCCAACTCGACCCGCAGAAGACCGCCACCATCCTGTGGGCCAGTTGGAACGGCATCATCAGCCTTGCCTGGCGTCACGACGACCTGAGACAGGATCCCGATGGGTTGGGTGAATTGGTCCGGAGCGCAGCCGATCTCGTCAGCTACGGGTTGCGGCTGCGCTAGTTGCATGGCCCGAGTCTTGCTTCGGTGGCAGGCTTGCATGCGGTGTCGCCCCTCAACGACTCGGATGGAGAACCCATGACCCTGTTCCGCGTATTCCTCGCAACGTGCCTGATCGTCATCGTCGGCTACACGTCCATCACCATCGCCAACCATGGCGCCAATCTCTTGCCTCTCTTCTTCGGGGATATCGTCTGACGGCCACGCCGGCGAGTCGGGGCGGAGCGACTGAGCCCTAGTAGTTGACCGCTAGGTCATGTATCGTCACGACGATGACGATATCTCCGGTCTTCTCAGCGCCTTACCTGAAGTCCCAGGGATCCGGCCCCTCCCTGGTGCTGCTGCACGCCAACGGCGGCGACCACCGCGACTTCGTGGCCGTCGCGCCCGGTTTGGCGGAATCCGGTTGGCGCGTCACCACTCTGGATTGGCCTGGACACGGCCAGAGCCCGAGATCCGAACCGGAGACAGCCGTCGGGTTCGGAGAACTGCTGGTGCGAATACTCGACGAGCTCGGTGGCGAGCACGTCCTGCTGGGTAACTCTGTGGGCGGCTTCGCCGCCCTTCACGCTGCCGCGCACCGACCCGACCGCGTCGCGGGCCTGGTCCTGGTCTCCCCCGGCGGCTTCTCGCCGCGCTGGATCGGGACGACGCTGGCCTGCCGGGCTATCGGATCCCGGCGGCTGGCGCCCGTCACCTACCGCCACCTGCCACGCCTCTACCTGCGGGACCGTAATGCCGGCGTCACCGCCGCGATCGCGAAGGCGGACAGCGCGTCCCGATCACCGGATCGCGCCCAGGTCTACGCCAGCGTGTGGCGCAGCTTCACCGACCCCGACCACGACGGCCGGCGTCTCGCCGCCGACGTGCACTGCCCCACCCTGCTGGCGTGGGGAACCCGCGACCCGATCCTGCCCTGGCAACTCGATGGCCGACGCGCCCGCGCGGCGCTGCCGAATTCGGAGATCGTCACCTTCGCCGGTGCGGGGCACCAGCCTTTCCTGGAGCGCCCCGGTGAATTCCTTGAACGCACCGCGCCGTTCCTGGCAGGCCTGCGCGCCGCGGCGGCTCGGTGAGCCGGCCCGCACCCCCGCGCCGACGCGGACCCGGCAGCCGGGCCGACGACAACCACCCCACCCGGCTGGAAATCCTCAGCGCCGCTGTTGATCTCGCCGAGCGCGACGGGCTGCGATCCCTGTCCGTCGCCGACATCACCGCAGCGGCCGGTCACGCCAAGGGCACCTTCTATGTGCACTTCCGCGACCGGACCGCCCTGCTGGTCGCGCTGCACCGGTGGTTTCACGACACTGTGTTCGACCGGGTCATCTCCAGCACCGCTGAGGACGACTCCGGACCTGAACGCGCGCGGCGAAGGTTGATCGCTTTCCTCGACACGTGCCGCGAACTGCCCGGTGTGCGAGCGCTTCTCCTCGATGCCCGGACCGAACCCGCCATCGCCACCGAAGTCGACGACCGCAACCGCCAGGCAATGCAGATCCTTGCGCCTGATCTCGCCGGCACCACGGCCCATCCCCACGAAGCGGCGCGCTTCCTCGTCCTCGCCGCAGCCGATGTCGCCGCCCGGGAATCAACCCAGTGCAGGCGCATTCCCGCAGCCCGCCAGGCTTTGCTGGACCTCGTCAGAGAACCGAACGTGCCATAACGACGCCAAGACCTACGAGCAGCAGTGGGGATCCAGCGCGGCGCAGAGCGCCTACAGCGCCTCCGGGCGGACCCCGTGGAAGCCGTTCATCCCGCGCCGCTCGGAGAGCACGCGGCCCGCTACTGGAACATGACCGCGAATTGCGGATCAGCAGGGAGGTCGTAGACCCCATAGTCCTCGACGTTGTATGCCCTTTGTGATCTGCTGCCAAAGCGGCACCACGCCTGCCCCCATCTGCGCGGCCTCCGCGGGCCTCGGACAAGAATCCCTTGTCCTGGGTCTGGGCAATCCATAGTTGCAGCGCCGTGCGCATGCGTCGCAGGACCGGCAGCAACTACGGATCTTCCGCCAGGTTCTTGAGCTGGTGCGGGTCGGTCGGCGTAGCGTCCGTTCACAAGCGCACCACCGGAACCCAGGGGGCGCCATCTCGACGTGACCGCCGAGGGCGAAGCGGTTCTGCCTAGTGCGGTACTTGACCACGTAGTCGATGAGCGCCGCCCCAGGCCTGCCGCACGGACTCGGAGGAGGTCGGGCTGACTTCGGGCCGCAGATAGTGGTCAGCACGCGTGAAGGCCGACGCGAAGAGGCCCACCCACCGATGCCGTCAGCGTTGCGATCCCCCGAGACCGAACTCCTGGTCGTAGGCCTCAGTCGTTTTCTTGACCGAGACGAAGAAGTCGTGCCGGCCAATCTCTTCGGCCAATCCGACCTTCGCCAGTTCCTCCTTGAATGGCCGCGGCGCATCGGCGATCTTGACGTCAATGCCCTTGTCGGCCAGTTCCTGGTGAAGTTCGGCAAAACGCTGCGCCGCCGTGACGTCCATGTCGTGAATCGCCTGCGCATCTATGACCAGCCACTTGACGGGCGGATCCGCCTCATCGACGAGCGTCCGGATGCGTGCCATGACATGGCGGGCATTGGCGAAGATCAGCGGTGCGTACAGCCGATAGACCAACAGGCCCGGCACGCTCTCCGCATCGTCGTCAACGAGACAATCGTGGAACTTCCCGTCGCTGGCGAGGCGACGGAGGACGGCATCGTCCGGCCGCGAAACCTCGACGAGCACCGAAGTCAGCGACAACAGCAAGCCGAAGATGACCCCCGGGACGACACCGGCGATCAGGATCGTCAAGGTGACCAACACGGCAATCGCGCATTCGAAGCGATCGATCTTGTAGAGGCCCTTCAGCGAAGCCAACTCGAGCATGCCGATGGCGGTGACGATCAGGATCGCGCCCAGCGCCACTTTCGGCAACAGCGCGATCAATCCGGTCAGGAAAAGCAGGAAGAGCAGCAAGCCCACCGCCATCACCAGCTGCGCAACCTGGGACTTGGCGCGGGCCGCATCGACGATCGATGTGCGCGACTGGCTGGCGGAAACCGGAAAACCCTGCCAGAGGCCGGCCAGAATATTCGCCGAACCGAGCGCTGTGAGTTCCTGATTCGGCTGAACTGTATAGCCGTTCTTCTCGGCGAAGGTCTGTGCCAGCAGAATGCCATCGGAAAAGGCAAGAAAGGCGATCGCCACGGCGGCCGGAGCGAGCGCAGCGATGTCATTCCAGTGGAAGCTGGGAATCGTCAGGTGCGGCACGCCCGAGGGGACTTCGCCGACCAGCGCAATGCCGTAGCTACCCAAATCAAAGAGAGGAGTGGCGGCAATTGCAATGGCACAGACGGCCAGTGCCCCAGGTAGGCGTGGCAACCAGCGCGCAAGAGCAAACAGCAAGCCGACGAGCACCGCCCCAAAAAAGAAAGTCGGCAGATTCGTCTGCCGCAGATTTCTGATCACCGTATAGACCAGTTCGAAGAACTGCTCGCCCTCGGTCTTGATGCCGAACATCTTGCCCAGCTGGGTTGCGATCAGCACCAGCGACGCACCGTTGAGGTAGCCGATCAGCACCGGCCGGGACAGCAGGTCGGCAATGACGCCGAGCTTCAGTCGAGCGGATAGCAGTAATACCACGCCGGTGAGAACGCTCAGGAGAGCCGCCAGCATGACGGTGCGCGCCGGGTCACCCTCCGCCAGGGGCACGATCACCGAACCGGCGAGCAGGCAGACGGCCGCGTCCGGCCCGGCAATCACGTGCCGCGAACTGGCAAACAACGCGTAACCAACAGCCGCCGCCAGCGCCGCGTAGAGTCCGGTGATCGGCGGCAGATTCACGAGTTCGGCGTAGGCGATCACAGACGGGATCGACACGATGCACGCCGAGAGTCCAGCGATCGAATCTCTGCCGAGCCAGGAAAAGTTGTAGCCTCTCAGGGTCCCGAGCAGCGGCACGGCGGTATCCAGGTGGTGCAGAATCGCAGCAGGTTTCATCGGCTTGACTCCGGGAAACGGGAAGTGGACCGCCAACGTAACCCGATCTGCCGCAGCTCGTACCTCTATCGGCCGTGTTCGCGCGCCCACCGCGTAGATCGCCCCGGCGGTGCAGACGTCTGGTCGCTCGGCCCGAGGAGTCCGGCTTGATCGAGTTGCAGGGGGTGGCCCGCCCGATGTCGGTCAGTTTGGCGAGATCACTGCACCCGGCCATAGGTTTCGCTCCGGCAAACCGATCTCGATAACTGATTGGCAACTCTTCGGCGTGTATCTGCGGTTTGACATGCAGTTATGACCGGAGTTATCCTGATTCAGAGCTAATCATCAATTAGCTCAGGCAATGGGATTCAATCCGGAGGGCATGATGGCGAAGGAATGGCGAGGCCCGCAGGGCCAGCCCGCCGACCGCCAAGACGACTCGGACATCCCGGTTCGGATTTACAACTGCAGCCGGCTGGGGATGCAGGCCAGCCCGTCGCCAACCCGGCTCGGGAACTGGCTGCGGCGCGGCTGATCCGCGTCGGGCTAGCGGTGGGCTAGCGGCGGATTCCCCGCACCACGACAATCACGGTCACCACGCCAATACCGGCGAGAGTCGCGGCCACCGCCGGTTGCTTCAGGAAGCGAAGCACCGTCGCTTTGAGGTCCTGGGCCACCCGCTGGGGGTTGGCGCGCTCGGCCAACGTGTCGACTGTCGAGGCCAACTGGTCTCGCGCCGCGGCAATCTCCTGCTTGATGACCTCGGGATCCCGGTCCACCACGTCCACCCTGCCTTCCGCCGTCCGAGTTACCGCACTGCGCCACTACCCTAGAGCAGCGCGGGCCCGAAGAACGCCGATGGGCGGGCCCCAGCCGAGGAAGGGATACGCATGACCGACTCAGCACGACTCGAGGTAGGCGACAAGGCTCCGGCTTTCAGCCTGCCGGACGCCGACGGCAAGACCGTCAAGCTCTCGGACTTCAAGGACCGCAAGGTCATCGTCTACTTCTATCCGGCGGCCTCCACGCCCGGCTGCACCAAGCAGGCCTGCGACTTCCGGGACAGCCTCGCCGAACTCAACGAGTCGGGCATCGACGTGGTCGGCATCTCCCCCGACAAGCCGGAGAAGCTGGCCAAGTTCCGCGACGCCGAGGCGTTGACGTTCCCGCTGCTGTCCGACCCGGACAAGAGGGTGCTGAGCGAATGGAGCACCTTCGGCGAGAAGAAGATGTACGGCAAGACGGTGCAGGGCGTGATCCGTTCGACGTTCCTGGTCGATGAGAAGGGCAAGATCGCGGTGGCGCAGTACAACGTCAAGGCTGCACATGCGTCAACCTTGATCCAGAAGATCATCGCCGCTAACAGCACCGATTCCTGAAGCGGTTCAGCGCGCAAGATGGGCGGGTTCAGGTCTCCCATCTCCTTGGACTGCCCAAGGCCTCGCCGGCCGCGTCAGAGATGGGAAGATCGACATGATGAACACCGACGACATCAAGCACGTCGTGCTCGACACCGCCCGGGAGATGTACTCCCGGCGGGGCTACGTCAA
>Ga0315284_10007855_pt1 | contig 15223 bp, 8 predicted proteins | sample YL17G09_16_MG_FD_203696 | JGI IMG/M metagenome (GOLD analysis project Ga0315284, IMG submission 203696) | Sediment microbial communities from Yellowstone Lake, YNP, Wyoming, USA - YL17G09_16 | ecosystem: Environmental > Aquatic > Freshwater > Lake > Sediment | place: USA: Wyoming | collected... | reverse complement strand
GAGCGGATCGAGTCCCTCGAAGCGGAGTTGGCCACTATCGAGCGCGGCCTTGTCGAGGCGAGCGAGAAGGGCGACGCCGGTCGCGTCGCCTCGCTCGGCATGGACCACGCTCGAGCGAGGGCCGCTCTCGAGGCGAACGTGGAAGAGTGGGGTGCGCTTCCGACGCTCCCCGAGTGAGGGAGGCACGCACGATGAATGCACGGGACTCAATCGAGGAACGCGCCCGGCGTCTCCTCTCCGAGATCCCGCCGGGCGTGACGGTGGTCGCCGCGGCGAAGATGCGCACGCCAGACGAGGTCCGCGCCGTCCTCGCGGCAGGCGTCTCGATCGTCGGCGAGAACTACGTGCAGGAAGCGGCGGCGGCCCAGGCCGCCGTCAGCCGCGCCGTAGCGAGATGGCACCTCATCGGCCACCTCCAACGGAACAAGGCGAAGGACGCGGTGCGGCTGTTCGACCTCATCCAAACCGTCGACTCGGTTCGCCTCGCCGAGGCCGTCGACGCCGCGTCGCGCGCCCTGGGGCGGATCATGCCCGTCCTCGTGGAGATCAACAGCGGCCGCGAATCGCAGAAGGCCGGCGCCTTGCCTGAGGATGCCGCGGACTTCGTCCGCACGCTCGATCGGCTGGAGGCGATTCGCGTCGTGGGGCTCATGACCATGGGACCCCTCGTCGCCGATCCTGAGGCGCTGCGCCCCGCGTTTCGCGAGACCAAGCGGCTGTTCGACGGGCTCAGCCGTCTCGCGCTCGAACGCACGAAGATGCAGATCCTCTCCATGGGCATGAGCGACTCGTACCGCGTCGCCATCGAGGAGGGCGCGACGATGGTGCGCGTCGGCACGGCGCTCTTCGGCCCCCGCATGCGGTAGGTCGCTCGTTACAACCTGCCCCTCGCCGCCGGCACAACACTCGATTCGTACGTTAACTAGGTGTACGGATCTTGTCTTCTTCTGTCTCTGGTTGGCGCGTCGCTTGACATCGCCTCTTTCACGTCTATGATGGAGACTATCGGAATAGACGGCCGCCAAGCAGGTCCCATCGCTCCGCATCAGGAGAGGTGAGAGGAAGGCCGCTCGCCTCATGCAACGTGGCGTGTCATTCGTGCAGAAGCGAGGTGGGAGAGTTGCCGATCGCCGACGCAGGGGATCGACCGCCGTTCTTCGAGGGCTTCTCGTCGAGGGACGAGTTCCGCGCTGCTATGCGGCAGCTGGAGCTGTTCTTGCGGTGCTTTGCGATCGGAGCCAGCGAACCTCGCGAGCGCAACGAGCGCCTGGAGGAGGACTTCCCCTCGCAACGCGCGCTCCGCTGCGCCGTCGCGCGCCTCGAAGCGCAGCTCCGCGCCGCAGGCCGGACCGAACCCGTGTGCCTTCCATGGTCCCACAAGGCCACGGTCGCCGAGCGGAACTAGAATGTCCAGTTCGGAAGGGTGTTGACACCTCAGGCCTCAACGGCTGCGTGGTGGATCGCGCCCAAGAAGATCTGCGCCCGGGGGTCGCCGTGGCCGTGCGCCGGTTCGACGAGGACGCAGCCCGTCGTCGCCGTACGGAGTGAACCGCTCCGCTGTAGCGTCGTGAGCTTGGCTCTCGGCGTCTTGTTGGTGCCGAGCGCTAGGCCTCCGACGTAACTGTGTCCACGACGACGTTCGCGACGATCGTCTACCGACACGCGAACGTCGCACACAATGGGTGCGGTGCGCTCTCTCGGCAGAACCGAGCGCATTAGCACTCTCTTCTTAACCCCGAGTGCGACGCTACAGCGAACTTCCCGTTCTTTGCGTTCTTGGCGTGAGACGGGGCGAGAATCCGCTACGCGCGTTCGCTGCCCTCGCCGTCACCCGCTGTACAATCCCTCCCGAGGAGGGGAGGCGGCCATGAAGCTCGGGATCTTGTCCGATTCGCACGATCATCTGAGGACCTTGGACCGCATCGTCGCACGGTTCAACGCGGAGAACGTCGACCTCGTCCTCCATGCCGGCGACTTCGTCTCGCCGTTCACGGCCATTCCCTTGAGCAAGCTCCGCGCTCCCCTCGTCGGCGTGTTCGGCAACAACGACGGCGACCGGCTCCACCTCACCCGACGCTTCGACGGCATCGGCACCCTCCACCCCGGCTACCACGTCTTTGAGGTCGATGGGCTGCGCGTGGTGCTCATGCACGAGCCGAAGTCGATCGACGCCCTCGTCACGAGCGGCGCCTACGACCTCATCGTCTACGGCCACACGCACGAGGTCGACGTGCGCCATGGCCGACCCGCGGTCGTCAACCCCGGCGAGGCCTGCGGGTGGCTGACGGGAAGATCGACGGTGGTCCTGTTCGACACCGCGACGAGGACCGGCGAGATCGCCGAGATCTAGCCGCCTCACCGTAGGCACACGCTTCCGGATCTCCCCATCATGCGATGGGGTTGCTCTCGATACCGCACGCAGGTTCCCGACGGCGGTCTTCTCGGCGAAGTCCGCCTGATCCAACAAACGGGCGCCAGGAACACCTGGCGCCCACTCCTTCGCGGGCAGATGGGGCGAGTCCCGCCCTACTTCCGCTCCACTACCACGCGATCGATCACGAGGTCGCTGTTGTAGTCGTCGATCGTGGCGATCGCCCGCAGCTGCACGGCCCGATAGTCGCTGAGGACGTACTCGACGGTGTAGCGGACGTCGTCCTCGTGGCCATCCTTGTCGAAGTCGCCACGCGCCACGCTCTTGCTCGTGATCGCGACGCGTAGATCGATCAGGACGTTGTTGTCGAGATCGACCACGACCCACCCCGCTTCGCCGCAGCAGGCGCCCGGCTCGAGCCAGATCCGATCGTCGATGCACTCGTCGAAGTCGACGTCCACGGTGCCGTACGCCGTCGGATGGTCCTCCGGGTCGTTCGGGTGCGTTCCCGCCGCGATCTCGTCGTCGTCGGAGAATCCGTCTCCGTCCCAGTCCACGGACCCGCCAAGAGCCGGGAAGAGGACCGGGATCATCTCGGAGTTGCACGGATCCTCGTCGAGGCCGTCGATAAACCCGTCCGAGTCGGAGTCGCGGTTCGTCGGATCGAGCATCGGGACGAACCGGACCCAGAAGTCGACCGGGTCCTCGTCGAACAGGCCGTCGCCGTCGTTGTCCAGGCCGTCGACCGGATCTTCATCGATGTACCCGTCGGAGTCGTTGTCGAGCGTGGTGTACTCAGTCGCAACGCACGGCCAATGGACTTCCTGGCCGTCGCTCAGCCAGTCGTTGTCTGTATCCCAGTCGAGCGGATTGGTCGGGTTGAACGTGAGTTCGATCGGTCCCTCCGCGGGATCCTCGTCAATCAGGCCGTCCAGGTCGTTGTCGATCAGGTCGATCGGGTCCTCGTCCACAAGGGTATCGCCGGTGGCCCAGTCATCGTTAAACGGCAACGGAGGAGCCGCGAGCAGGGGCTGCCGCTGGTACCTCTCTTCCCAGTCCGTCAGGCCGTCGTCGTCCGTATCATCCTCGCACGGGTTCGTCTCCTCCGGATCCGGGAGCGATGTCTCGACGGACGACTCGAAGATGTCGAAATCGCTCGGGAGGAAGTCGAAGTTCCCGTCGTGATTCGCGTCCTCGTACCCGTCCGAGAGGCCGTCGCCGTCGGAGTCCGCGTTCAGCGGATCGAGGCAGCCACACTCGAGGTTGACGTTGTTCGCCTCGGGGTAGGTGACCAAGATCGGCCGGCCAAGTAGGTCTTCCGGGGGAATCATGTACAGGCGCGAGGTGGAGAACGAGAGCCGCTCGATTCCATCCGCGATGGCGTCGCCGTCCGTATCGTACTGGTTCGGATCGGTCTCGCCGCTGTCCCAAGCGCCGTTTCCGTTCTGATCCTCGCCAAACCCAAACCGGTTCGGGTGATCGCCGATCCCATCCGGGCTGCCCGTCCTGGTGCTGTCCATGCCACAGTCGCTGAACCCTGGGGTGCTGCACGACTTGCAGACTGGGTTCACGACGACCCTCACATCGCCAGGCGTCATCATCCACGGAGTTCCCGCTCCGCCGTCGCACAGCCCGTCGCCGTCGGTGTCGGCGTTGACGGGGTTCGTTGGATTCGAGCCGAACACTTCAGCCGAATCGAGCAGTCCATCGTCGTCGGTGTCGGGGTCGAACGGATCCGTTGGGATGGGCCCGCCCCCGGTGACTTCGTGCCAGTCGTTGCGCCCGTCGTCGTCCGTGTCGCAGTCGTCGGGGTTCGTCCCGATCGCGATTTCCTCGCCGTCGTTGAGGCCGTCACCGTCGGAGTCGGGGTCGCAGACGTTCCAGAGGTCGTCGTCCCGCTGCTCCCCATCGAACTCCCCGACGTCGGCCTGGGGCCGTCCGGGGAACGGCAGACTCGACCCGTCGAGGTCGACGAAGTCCTCGTAGTGGGTGTAGCTGTAGTCATAGCCAACGGGCGGAGTTCCAGAACCGGTGACCGTCAGCGCAGGATCGATGTGAATCACCGCGCCGTCCTGGATCCCGTCATTGTCAGAGTCGTCGTCGTTCACGTACGGGCATGCGATGTCTCGATCCGTCGCGACACTCAGGCTGCCGGACTTGCTGCTCAGTCCGCTGCCCGCGTACTCCTGCGGATCGAACAGGTGGTCGTCGTCGGTGTTAATGTCAAGCGGATCGGACTCCTGGTCGAACGACCGGCGCGGGTAGGCCCCCGTCGCGCCGCCCGTCGCAATGAGCTCATCGGCGTCCATCAGCGTATCGTTGTCGGAGTCCTGATCCAGCGGATCGGTTCCCGCAATGTTCACTTCTTCGTAGTCGGACAGCCCGTCGTCGTCCGAGTCGATGTCGAGCGCTGGGACCGTGGCCGTCGTACGGGCCCCTGAAGTCGGAGAGAAGCTGTACGGCCCGAGCCCTCCGGGTCCACTTCCGACGGGAAGGGTTGTCGACCGCTGCTCGAACAGCACTGCCGTGAACGTCTCCCCTGGTCCAGGCCGCCCAACGAGCGGCTCACCTCCGAGGAGGCCGACCTCCTCTCCGTCCAAGAGGCCATCGCCGTCGGTGTCAGGATTGCAGAGGTCCGTCTCCCAGTAGGGGGCGCCATTCTTGTTGGGATAGCCGGCGTGACTTCCGATGCCGCCTATGTTCATGCCGGCGCCGTTCACCCCGTACGTCCCGTCCTTGTTGGCATCCTCGACGCCGTCCTGTAGGCCATCATCGTCGGAATCGGCGTCGTTGACGTAGGGGCAGGTGATGTCCGGCATCCCGCCAAACGTTCGCTGGATGCCCAGCCCCGTCCCTTCGAAGGTCGTACCCTTGTACTCCATGTCGTCTTGCAGGTAGTCATCGTCGGTGTCTGGATCGAGCGGATCGGACTCCTGCTCGAACGCCCGCTTCGGCCACGTCCCGGTGGCGATTAGCTCGTTGGCGTCCGAGATGTTGTCGTCGTCGGTGTCCGAATCGAGCGCATTCGTACCGGTGATGTTGACCTCTTCGTAGTCGGAGAGGCCGTCGTTGTCCGAGTCGTCATCGAGGGCGGGAACCGTCGCGCCGGCTGTGGTCGACACCGCCTGGAGGTGGTACGGCTTGACGGCTGCGACGGGAAGCCCACCGAACAAGGCCACTTCTTCTCCGTCCGTCAGGCCGTCGCCGTCCGTGTCGGGATTGCAGAGATCGGTCTCGCCGATCGGGTTCTGCGTCGTGCTAGTGGCCTTGACGACCGGATCCCACTTGCCGTCTCGGTCCGCGTCTTCGATGCCATCTTGCAGGCCATCATCGTCGGAGTCGTCATCGTTGACGTAGGGGCAGACCATGTCATCGCTTCCACCCAAGAGATGTGACAGGCCGAGCCCGGTCCCGTCGTACTCGACGTTGTCGAGCAGCTCGTCGTCGTCGGTGTCCGGGTCGAGCGGATCAGAGACCTGCGCGAACCTGCGAGCAGGCCAGACTCCGCCGATGGCCTTCAACTCATTGGCGTCGGACAGCGAGTCGCCGTCGGAGTCCCAGTTGAGCGGATCGGTGTGCGTGATCACCTGCTCCTCGTAGTCGGAGAGACCATCGTCATCGGAGTCGTCGTCGAGTGCGGGGGTCGTGATCGTCCCCAGGGTGCTGCGGACCGTCGTCGGGCCACGGCCAAACAGCGCCTCTTCCTCTCCGTCCGACAGCCCGTCGCCATCGGTGTCGGCCAGACAAAGATGGGTCTCGCCGCTTCCCGTCGTCCCGGTGCTGCCGACTTGAGTGTAGTCCCAGACGGCGTCCCCGTCGGTGGACTCCATTCCGTCCTGGATGCCGTCGCCGTCGGAGTCGTCGCAATTGCCGTATGGCGAGTACGTCGTATCCGCGATCGAAGCCGCCAGCTTGCCGGCTCCATATTCAACGTAGTCGGTGAGGCCGTCCCCGTCGGTGTCCTGCATCAGCGGATCGAGCTGATCGCGGATGTCCAGACCGCTCCACGTGCCAACCTCCGCACCATCGCTCACCGTGTCGCAGTCGGTGTCCGCAACGCAGAAGTTGGTGTGGGTGACGCTGACTTCCTCTCCGTCCCCAAGGCCGTCGCCGTCGCTGTCCGGGTTGTTCGGGTCCGGGCGACGCGTACCTCCGTAGAAGCCTCCGGCTTCATCGATCTCGTCGAGGTCGCCCATCCCGTCGCCGTCGCTGTCCACCTTGAATGGATCCGTGTGGGTTATGGTCTCCTCAATGACGTCAGGGAGACCATCGTCGTCGAGGTCGGTGTCCATCGCAAGAATGGCGATGTCGAGAGCGATGCCGGCGCCGGCGACGACCGCTTTGGCGATGTCGCTGACAGGGATTGTCGCTCCTCCAACCACAACGCAGCCTGCGGCCGTAACAGGATCAGGGATGACGTCGAGGACAAGCGCGACTACCTCCAGGCCCGACTTCACAGCTTCGAGGGCGACCTCGGTCGCATTGAGAGCATAGATCGCGTTCTCGATGTCTGTGCCCCCCGCTCCGCAGCCGTCGTCGCACTCAGCACCTGTCGTGCCATCGCCCCCCTGGTCCGCGTCGAACCACTCCGTCCGATCGATGTTCTCCGAGGCGGTCGACGCGAGGTGGAACTTGTCCGTCGGCTCGTACATCACTGTAGCGTTGATGAGAGGCGAACCCGATGTCACCTTGAAGTCGTAGCCGATCGAGTCGCCAGTTATCCCGCCCGACAACGTGTCCGGTTCCAACAAGTGGAGGTTGCCCGACAGGTCCTGAGGGGTTCCCGGGTTGGCAGGGTCCTCCGCTGTGGTCGCTGTGAACTCCGCGCCAGTCAAGGTACTTACGGCGGCGCTGATCGAGGTCACCGTAGGCCGCTTCTGGATCGCTTGGCCGAAGGCTCGATTGTTTTCGTCACCCACGCTCTCAGCGTGGATATCGTCATCCGGGGCGTAAGTGGCCATCACTACGTCGTATCCGCCCACGACAGAGACGGGGAGTCCGAGGCACTTGTAAGTGAAGATCGCCCAGGGCGCAACATTCGTGCCCGAGACGTAGACGATGCTGGCATCTGCTCCCAGGTGAGAGGAATACGTGAGCGTACCGGCGGGCGGAGTCGCCGTGCCAGCGACCGCGATATCCTCGACCAGGACCGTGTAGGTGCACGGCTCCCACACAAGCAGTGTATCCATCGAGCCCGTGACGGTCGTCCTTGTTGGGCGCAGTTCGACGGTCAGCTTCCCGCTCAGTGATCCTGCTTCGTGCACGGGGGACCCAGCGTAGGTGGCCGTGATAGTGGCTATCCCTGCGTCCCCGACGCCCGGGGTATAGGTGACCGTGGCCACACCGCCGGACAGCGAGACTGTGTCTGATGAGAACACCCCGGCCTTCCCCTCGTCGCCGAATGTCACCGTCCCCGTCGGCACGGAGGGGTCTCCTGCCGTCGTATCATCCGCGACATGGACTGTCACCGTCACGTCTTGGAAGATGTAGGCGGTGGAGGGAGAGACGGTCATCACGACATCGGCGGCGCGCTTCTCGATCTCCTGGTTGAACGTATCGTAGCTCGTGTCGTACGAGGCCGATCCGCCGTACGTCGCGCGGAGAGCATGTGGGCTCGTGTCGCCAGTCGCTGCAGTGTACGTGACCGTCGCCTGCCCGGCGGCATCGAGCGTACAACTGGTGGGACTGAAGCTACCGCCCGAGGACGGCGTACGGGTGAAGTAGACCGTCCCCGACGTCACCGGCGTCCCATCGGCCGTCGTCACCGTCGCGGTGCAGTACGTGTGGCCGCCGACGACGAGCGGAGTCTCCGAGCACGATAGCGTTGTGATCGTCGACGTGGTTGCCGCGGCAACGGTGAACGCGTCCGGCTCGGCGCTGCTCAACGCGTAGGCCGCGTTGCCCGCGTAGTCTGCCTGAATCGTGTAGCTTCCGGCAAGGGGCGGGGTGAGGTCAAGGTACCCATATCCACTTGCATCAACAGTGGTAGTCCCCGTGGTCACAACATCGGGATCGGGCGTCGTGTATGTTACCGTCCACGTCAGGTCTCCAGTGAGGCTTGGCGCTCCGTCAGCACCGCTCTTGTCGCTCACCTGAACTTCGAACGCGAACGGCTGATTCACAGGAATCGTACCGGTGGGGCCGGTGATCGCTGTTGTGGTCGGCCGCACGTCCACGGTGAACGCTGTTGGGCCGTCGCTATCTCCTACGTAGTACGTATTCCCCGCATACGTGGCTTCAATGGTGTAGTCGATTCCGGAAGCAGTCGGTGCATACGTAAACGTGCCGTCGCCATTCAAATCGACGGAGCCCGTGAAGGGAGAACCCGTAGCGGGGGTACCTCCCTTCTTCACTGTCCACGTCACGGCTCCGCTGAGATTCGGTGATGTCCCCGTGCCAAATTGACCGTCTGCCACATCGATTGTGAACGTTTGCGGTTCACCTACGTACAGCATCCCAGAAGGCGCGCTGATCCCGGCTGTCGTCGTTCGCTTGTCGACGCCGAACGTCTCGGAATCATCTGGTGAACTCGCCGTGTATGAGCCATTCCCTTTGTAGTGTGCGGTGATCGTGAAGTCCTGCGGAGTTTGCAGAGGGTCAGATGGGATCGGCGGAGTATAGTCGATCGTTCCACTGCCGCCCGAGTTTACGGTCCCCGCAAGAGCCGTGGTCGAACCGCCGGGAAGCGTCACCGTCCACGTCACCAGGTTTGCGCCCCCGTCGAAGCTGGGGGGCGTGCCCCCCGCTCCACTGGTGTCGTTCACCTGCACCGTGAACGTGAGCACCTCATTCACGCAACCGGTAGCCGGTCCGTCGACTGTGGTGCTCGTCGTTCGCTTGTCGACGCCGAATGTCCTCGAGCCGTCTGGTGAGCTTTCGCCGTAGCCGCTGTTCCCCTCGTAGTGCGCGCTGATCGAGTAGCTCCCCGTCGCGGAAGGGGTGTAGGTGATCGACCCCTCCCCGTTTGCCTCGACGTCACCAATGAGTGTTGTCACGCCGATGCCAGGCTCGTCGATTGTCCACGTCACCTGATTCGTCGCGGAGTCGAAGCTGGGGGAACTTCCCGCTCCACTGGTGTCGTTCACTTGCACCGTGAACGCAAGCTCCTCGTTCACGCTGCCGGTAGTCGGTCCGTCGACTGTGGTGCTCGTCGTTCGCTTGCCGACGGCGAACGCTCTTGAACCATCAGGGGCACTCTCCAGGTAGTAGTCGTTCCCCTGGTAGTTTGCGCTGATCGAGTAGCTCCCCGTGGCGGACGGGGTGTAGTCAATCGACCCAGCCCCACTTGCGTCGACGTCACCGGTGAGCGTCGTCACGCCGACGGGCTCATCAATCGTCCACGTCACCTGGTTCGTATCCGGCACGTCTTCGAAGCTGGGGGCCGTGCCCCCGGCCACGCTCGTGTCGTTCACTTGCACCGCGAACGTAAGCACCTCGTTCACGAAACCGGTAGTCGGGCCGTCGACTGTGGTGCTCGTCGTTCGCTTGTTGACGGTAAACGCCCACGGACCATCAGGAGCGCTTTCCAGGTAGTAGTCGTTCCCCTCGTAGTTTGCGCTAATGGAATAGCTCCCCGTCGCGGACGGGGTGTAGGCAATCGACCCGGACCCGGTCCCATCGACGTCACCGGTGAGTGTTGTCACGCCGACGCCGGGCTCATCAATCGTCCACGTCACCTGATTCGTCGCGGAGTCGAAGCTGGGGGACGTGCCCCCTGCCGCACTGGTGTCGTTCACTTGCACCGTGAACGTGAGCACCTCATTCACGAATCCGGAAGCCGGCCCTCCGGCTGTCGTGCTGGTCTCTCGTTTGCCTACATCGACACTGTGCGAGTCATCAGACGTGCTGTCCACATAGAACTCGTTCCCAGCATACGTGGCCGTGATCACATGGACCCCTGTCGCAGACGGGGTATAAGTTATCGTGCATTGGCCCGTAGAGTCGGCTACACACACAACGCCATCGCCGAAGGTGCCCGCGCCGTCACTACTCCACGTGACCGTGGCCATCCCGTCGAAACTGGGGGATGTGTCGTCGAGGGGTCTTGCCTGGTCGTCCGTGACTTGCACGTTGAACGTTAGTGTCTCGTTCACCGCGCCTGCGTTGTCCCCTGTCACCTTCGTGGTGGTCGTTCGCTTGTCGACAACGAGCTCTAGCCCGGCGGACGTGCTCGCCTCGTACGCTACGTTGCCCTCGTAGTGTGCAGTGATTGCGAAATCATCCAGTGGACTCAGCAGAGGGTCGGATGGGATCGGTGGGCTATAGTTGATCGTTCCGACACCGTATTGATCAACGGTTCCGTACAGCAATTCGGTCAAGCCACCAGGCAGGGTCGCCGTCCACGTGACAAGATCCGCGTCTCCGTCGAAACTGGGCGAGGTTCCGATGCCTGATTGGTCCGCGACTATCACGCGAAACTCAAGCGTCTGATTCACATAGACCGGGTCGGCGGGCACATCGTCCACGTACGGTCCAGTGACGGTCGTGCTCGTCGCCCGCTTGAGTAGCACGGTCTGGGTGAGGAGTCCATCCGAGGCGCTGGCGTCGTACCCGTTGGTTGTGCTCCCGCCGTACTCCGCCGTGATCCAATGGTCCCCGACGGAGAGGGTCGATACATCGATGTCCACGGTGGTGCTCGCCTCGGTCGCCAGGTCCTTCGACCCCAGGCTGGTCGCTCCCTCCTTCAACGTCACCGTCCCCGACGGTATCGCCACACCGCTCACGGTGATCGTGAAGGTGACGGTCTCTCCGTACACCGAGGGACTGCCTGACGAGACGACCGTGGTCGTGGTCGGGGTTGCCTGTGCGAGGAAGGTGACTCCGAAGACCAGTACCGCAAACGCGACCAAGAGCGGCAGCCGCCCGGCTCGCAGCAAACGCAGCAACATCAGATTCCTCCCGTGGGACTGTCGGTTCCCATCCACTGATCTACCTTTCATGACGTGCCCCCCTAGAATGTCACGCCGGTGCCTACGGAAGCGCGCGTCAATCCGTACCGACTGAATGTCGCTTGGATAGAGATAGTTCCAGGCGACAGGCGGTACGTCAGTTGCGTCGACATACTCGCGAACCGGAACTGGCCTGCACTCTCTGCGAATGCCACGCTCGTCCCGGCCGAGAAGAGCCCCTGAGTCAACGAGAGTCGCGTCGAGAGCCCCGTAAGCCCTTTCTCGAGCCCCGTCGCGCTGATGCTGAACGCGCCCTTCATCGTCCCGAGGTTGAGGGGTGTGTTGTACCGGGCGGACAGGGACGTGAGCGCGAGGTCATCGAGCGCGACGCCGAACCCGAAGCACCCCACGCTGCCCGAGAGATGAATGCCGCTGAACGAGCCCGCGTTGGCAAATAGCCCCAGGGAGGCTCCGACGGCTATCCCTCCGAACACCCGCGCGGAAAAGCTGAGGGTTCCGGACATCGTTTGGGTCGTCGAGACGACGAATCCGGCGCCCATCTGAGCATTGGTCAGCCAGTCGGTAGCCCCCATGAGGGAGTCCAAGTGGATCCCACTGATGGACCCGGACGCAAACCAGTTCCCCGGATCGACGCTCCCGACGGCCGAGTACCCTTTGACGCTCGTGCTCGCTTGGCTCGCGTTCAGGCCAAGGGTCGCGCTCGCGGAGAACCCAACCTGCGACCTCCACGACGCGTAAAGGATGCTCCCTATGCCAAAATCCTGATCCGTTGCCTCGTACGTGATGGGTTCGCCGATCGGCGGCGTCGTGAAACGCGCGCCCGGCTTGGGGAAATTCACGTCCTGGAGCATCACGGCGTGCTTCACGGTGAATCCGCCGATCGTGCATGTTGACGTGATGCGGCTGGTCACGAACAGCGCGCCGCCGGGCGGGATGACGGCGGAGTTCGAAAGGTTGTTGACATCGGTGACCGCCTCGAAGGGAACGGCGAACCACATCTCTGGAACGAAGCGGAGCTTGTCGATCACGACTCCGTAGAGATTGAGGTCTTCGATCGGGATGTCGCCAAGCAGGACGGCGTGCTCCGGCCCGGCCATGTTCACGACAGCATCCAAGAGACCGCTGGCGAAGCCCCAGTCGGTCTTCAGGTTGAGGTCGGAGGCGATCCCGAACTCCAACTCGGCGTACTCCGTCGGGGTATCCAACACGATGTCGCCGCTCAAGGTCGAAGGGATTCTACGGACGGAGACGTCGAGGCCGAATTGCCCCGACACCCCCACCCCGAGTGCCCCTAGGCTCACTGCAACGAGGCTCATGACCGCAGCCAGCAGGAGCGCCCACAGGAAGCTTCTCGCGCGTTGAGTCGTAGCTCGTCTCGCAGACCCCGGTGCCCGCACCTTGCCGGTCCCTGCCCCATGTCTCTTCACCCTAGCCATCCACCCCTCCGCCCGCGGACATACGTCCGCACTCGCCCCCACAACGGTCCCCCCACCTGCTTCGGAGAGCGACTAGACTCAGATCAGAAAGGCGAAAGTAGGGGAGCGGCCAACGAGGAGCACAGCGGTTCCGTGGGCACGGGACAATGGGCAAATCGTTACGCTCCCTTTCTTTCTTCTCTCAACTCAGATCGTCTTGCTCTCCCGATCCTCCGTCCTCCTTCTTCCCAAAACGAAGAACGGCCCGCTTGTCGGACCGTCCATCAAAGCCCCCAACAACCCCTCATCTCGCCGCGCCTCCCCCCCCATAAATGCCGGCGCCTCGGCAACCCCACTGCCCCACCCACCATCGCTTCGCAACGCCGCCTCTCGGCGGTCTTGCCTTTCGGTAGCACCGCGTACTACAGATTGCGGCAGCTTACACTGCTCTCTGTCTGCGAGTCAAGCTCTAGGTGGTCCTCACAGACCCGCGAAACGAGAGCGCCGCCACATCACTCCGTCCGCCTGACTACCACACCACCTGGTCGACGATCGTGCCGTCGGGAGCCACAAGGTAGACCTCATCGCCGTCCGGATCCAGGTAGAGGAGGAACACGTCGATCGGGTTCAGAGCGCCGATGCACAAACGATAGAGTTCCCCAGACGAGAGCTCGGTCCCTTGCGGGAAAACGTACCGCCCTTCGGAGTCCGTGATGACCCAGCCGCCGATGTTCGCAGGCGATGTCCCCCGGTTGAACAAGAGAATGCATTGGTCTTCGAGATCGACCTCTTGGATCGTGATCGACATCGAGGCGGGGGACGTTCCGCCCGCCTGGGTGACCTGCCCCCCGGAGAGGAGACCCCAGAGCTCTGCGAAGTCCCCGGAGAACTCGTCGGCGGTCGAGTGATCGGTCGTGCTGGATGGGCAGCGAATCACGGTCAGAGTGCCGTAGGCCGCTTGGCTCGCACCGCCCGCCCACTCGTACGATCCCGTGATGACGACGGCTCCATCGACCACCGCGAAGCGGTGGGTGAATGGAGTTGATCCCACCGCCAATCGCAGCGGGACGCCGGCCGTGGCCAGTGTCCCGTACTGACTACTGGGTTCATTCTGCGCCGCAGCGGGAAGGATCACGCGAACCGCAACCCCGCGTCGGGCCGCCCGAACGACCGCGTCGCAGATTCCGCCGTCCGTGAAACTCGACACCGCGATGTCGAGCGAGCGAGTCGCTCCTTCGACCATCTGAATGATCGTGGCCCGAACTTGATCGATGTTGCCCGAAGTGACGGAGGCGGATAGCGTCGAGCAAACCTGTCCCTGCGACTGAACCCCCGCAACCACAACGACGGCCAGGATCAACCACACCCGCTTCAGCATGCCTTCCTCCCTGAGCGACTCCGCCGACACTGGGCACGAGCAAAGTCCGACAGGTCCGAACCACTGACTCGCTCCCGCGCCACCCATCGCAAGCTGGACACACTGTATGCCGGATGGTCGGCTCAGGCGAACACACGCATTGCCTCACGAAAAAGGTACTCGAAACGGGGTCGTTGCCTCAGCTAAGGAAAGTACTCGAAACGGGAGGTGACGCTACGGTGTCCCGCTCGGACAACGAGCAGGAGACGCCGATGGGTCTGACGATGAAAGAGAAACAGGCAGTGACTCGTGAGATGGCGCTCGAGTACAAGCGGGCAACAAAGACACAGAAGGGCGAGATCCTTGACTCGTTGGTCAGGCTCACCGAGTACAACCGGTCGTACGCTGCCCGGGTACTGCGCCAACGGGCATGCGAGGTGGTTCTTGGCACGGGCCGAGTCGGTGGGGTCAAGTTCACGCTGGTCGAGGATCAGCGATCGCCGCGGACGAAGCGGCGGAGACGTCCACGGGTGTACGGGAAGGAGGTGCTCGCACCGCTGCAGCGGGTGTGGGTGATCTGTGACGGGATCTGCGGCAAGCGTCTTGCGCCGTACCTGAGAACGATCGTCTCGGTCCTGGAACGGGTGGGAGAGTTGACGCTCGACGCCGAGGTGCGGCGCAAGCTGATCCGGATCAGTCCAGCGACGATCGATCGGCTGCTGGCTTCGGCGCGCAAGCGCTACCAGCTGAGAGCGCGCTCGCAGACCAAGCCGGGAACGCTGCTCAAGCATCAGATCCCGATCCGGACGTGGAGCGATTGGAACGAAGCCCACCCCGGGTTCGTCGAGATCGATCTTGTGTCTCACGAAGGAGGAGATCCACGAGGTGAGTTCGCGTACACGCTGGATGCGACCGACATCTGCACTGGGTGGACGGAGACCGTGGCGGTGCGGAACCGCGCCGAGCGATGGGTGTTTGCTGGACTGAAGGAGGCATTGGCCAGGTTCCCGTTCGAGATCCGCGGCATCGACTCCGACAACGTACTAACATCGGAGTCAAGCCTCCCGAGGAGGGAAACGCTCCCTTGGGGACGTCCTTTGACGGGCTCCTTTTGGATCAGCGGACGGCTGTGGCCCTGTGGGCTTCCACTTGCGATGTGATCCCCGTCTTA
>Ga0315284_10007852_pt1 | contig 15226 bp, 19 predicted proteins | sample YL17G09_16_MG_FD_203696 | JGI IMG/M metagenome (GOLD analysis project Ga0315284, IMG submission 203696) | Sediment microbial communities from Yellowstone Lake, YNP, Wyoming, USA - YL17G09_16 | ecosystem: Environmental > Aquatic > Freshwater > Lake > Sediment | place: USA: Wyoming | collected... | reverse complement strand
CTACTTTCTCGAATTTTTCTGATTGAGCGTCTAATTGAAATATTAATATATTTATCTTTCTGTCAACTTCTACTTTCTTCTCAATTTCGTTTGTTATTGGTTTTTCTTCGCTTGGCATTCTATGAGTTTCGTTTATTTCGTTTATTTGTTTAATATTACTTTTCCTAAATAATATATTATTTTAATCATTTATTTACGATCTCGATTTTCTATTTTTTAATGCGGGAAGGGAGATTCGAACTCCCGAACTCCTACGAGACTGGATTCTGAGTCTGGTAAACAATGGGATAATTGTTTAAATATCCAGCGCCTTTGACCAAACTCGGCGATTCCCGCAATACTTTTTTTATTGTTTATTTAAAAGGTATATTTTTTTCTTATTTTGTTAAATAATATTATTCAAATTCTAATAAATTCTTACAACAAACCTTTTGATCAATATTGCATCATGAACTGCTAATTTAAGGATTAAAGATAAGTTAAAATTACCACTTTTAGAAATTTTCTTTGATACAGAATCTTCTGCATATAAAAGTAATAAAGCCATATCAATAAACTTATTCCTATTTGGCATTCAAATTCTTAAGTTGGTTAAAATTATTCTTAAATTTATCTACTTCTTGCTTTTTTTAAAGATCTTTTATTGAATAACATATCTAATTCTCTATATAATACATTATTGTTCCAAAATCATATTTTAAGAATTAAAAGTTAAGTACGTTTACCATGAATAAATAACATCAATCCGGGGCCAACAAATCTACCTTGATCATAATCTTCAGCATTAAAAGATGACACCTCCCAACCCAAAGTAGTAAAAAAAGACGATACTTCACTTTTATTCAACCCCCATTTGAAATACCTAAAAAAAGGGCCAAAACTTACCTCTGCACAAACTGGATTACAGATATCTAAAAAAATTTGGCTATTTTTTATACTCATATTAGCTATATTCTTTAGCAAGGTTATAATTAATTCTTTTTCTATATAATATACAAGCCCTTCCATGATCCACAATACAGGAATTTCACTTGAAAATCCCGATAATATAAGTTTTGATGTCCAATCTGGATTAGAGAGGTCCGCGGAGACACGACTAAGTCTGCATAATGGTTTTTCATTTTTTAAGAGATCTTCTTTATATTGATTGATCAGTTGTAAATCGACCTCGTAGATAATATTATTACACTTTTGAAATGGATTAAATCTATAAGCACGCGTATCTAATCCCGCCCCTAAAATCACTATTTGAGAATGAGGATATGTTTTGCACCAATATGGTAATATAGAATTATCGATATAATAAGAACGTATTATGGTGTAATCATTTATAACAAAGCTCTCGTCTTTTTTAAAATATAAAGTCAGATCACCTGCTAAACGCTCAGCAAAAGGATCTATAAAGAGAGGATTATCTTTCTTGCTTTCTTGAGCGCGATAATAAGCCATAAGACGAGCTGTAAAAGGAATTCCTTCGTCTTTTTCATTAAAGGTATTCATCTAATTAAAATAATATTTATTCAAAATCTAATAAATTCTTACAATAAGAATATAAGAAAGTAAATCTAAGATGTTTCAAATTTCCACGCTTGATAACTTTGAAAAAGAAGACATGTTATAAACGAATAAACTACAATTTTTTGAGCCGTAGCTTGAATAGTTAATCCTTCTGTTGTATTTATGTTGGGTCCCATAAATAAAATACCTAAATAAACCCCTAAAATAAATACAAAAGCTAAAAAAACATACATGCTTTGTTTTGGATACTCTTTATTGAGAAATATAACAATTGTATACAAAATTGCCGTTAATAGGGCTGATGAGAACGCTAATTTAACAAACATTACATGATAATCGTAATAGAGATCCCAAGGTGTAAAGGCAATACCAACATGTAAAATTCCAGAAATTAGACCCGTAATGGAACCAAATATGCTGAGTATTTTTTCTATTTTCTTAATATTGAAAAATCTTTGAAACGCTATGATAAAAATAATTAACGAAATACCTATAATACTTAATGAAATTGTAAAGATTACGTATGAAATCGTATTATTTCTTCCCGACCACGCTTTAACTCGACCTGTATCACTAAAAAAATTAGACCAAAACGAATATCCCGGATTATTAGGATCTGTACCAGTACCTCCCGCGTAAAAAATCATTGCTAGTATTGTTAGGATAAAAAATTGAATACAACCAATAATCATAAAAATAAAAGCCCATTCTTTCCAATTCTTAAGATTCATCGTATTCCTTTTAGTTTTATAATAAAATTGACATTTTTTACAAATAAATTATAGAATTAAAAATTTTTAAAGCTATCCAATTATAATTTAATCCTGAAATTAAGTTGTTAAAGATGTAATTAAAATAATTTAGGATAATGTTTTGTTGTCAAATTTTATTAATCGGTATCTATAAATTCTTACAATAAGGACAAGAGAGGGAAGCTTCTTCTTCGCATAGTTCTACTTTTTTAAAGAACTAAAAGAATTTATCTTTTTATGTTAAGATCAATTTTTATCAAAAAATAGATATAAATTTAAGTAAGAAATGGTATTATGATAACGATGACTACGATAAATGGGAAAAAGGAAACAGAAAAAGAAATTCCTGATATTTTAAAAGAAAATTTTGAAGAATTAAAAGAATTTCTAAAATTATCAGAGAACTGGGATAACCAGGGAAGTATTCCAATTAATGAAAAAACACTTAATCAAACAAAATTTATTGTAAAGAATTTAATAGAAGTAATGAGCGATTTTAGTATGCCTATTCCAGATATTGGCGCTGTACCAAATGGAAGTATTGATATTTATTTTAAAACCGATTTTTATAAAATTGTAATAAACATTCCAGCTGACCTTAACGATTATATAGAAATATATGGAAAAACCATAAACCATGAATTGCCAAAACTAGACATAATGACAAAAAATTCGGAAAGTATTCATTTTGTGATAAGGGAATGGCTAAAGAAAATCCTTTAAAATGGCTAGAAGAGAAGGAAGATCCTAACTTATGGGTAAAAGAGCCATTTAATAACTTTTTAGATAAACATAATTTATTTCACGCAGTAAATAGAACATTTTGGCAATCTTGGAAAATTATAAATGAAATAGCTCCTAAATTTTTCTCCTTTAATGATGTTGATAAAGAAAAAAATAAAAAGGAGCTTTCTATCGATTGGAGCAAATATGCTACACCTGAATTCACATTTCAATGTCATAATTCAGATTTAAAGAAAATAGGAATAATGGAGATTAGGATTGCTGAATTAAAAAAATGTATTGAAAAAAACAATTTTCCTATTATAATAGAGCATGATCCTATAAAAGAGATATCTAAAAATAATAAATTTTTAAATAAAGCGCACTCAATAATTTATGGGTTAACAATAACAAATTATACTAAAATTAGAGTCGAAATAAGCGAAATTTCAAGATGGTCAGAGGGTTATCAACCAATAAAATAAAATATTTTTTATAAAACCGGCTGGGTTTATTTTTTTGAATTGAATTTTTAAATTATTCAACATCTAATAGATTATTGCAATAAAGACAGTAAACTTCTAAAATTAATTTACTCATACTTTAAAAAGCAATTAAATTAAAATTTGGACACAAATTAAATATTATTTAGGTTATTTAATTTAATTATTTTAAAAAAACCTTTTATGCAATTTTTTTTTAAATGATCTTAAACTAAAATTTTATTTTCAAATTTATTATAGTTAAAAAAACAAGATTAATGAAAATTCTTTGCTAAAAATTAAAAAAATTTGCTTCTTTCAATCTTTTCTCTTAATAGGAATAATTTTTGCGTCGTCTTTTTTAATCTTTAATGCTTCTAAAAGCAAATTTGAAACTCAAAATATACAAAATATTAATGTAGAATCACAGCCTCATGTAGCAGCCCATTTCAATTTCTTCGAGAATTTCAACCATCCACATATTATATTTCTCCAGAGACTTCACCTGGGCAAAATGATATGGTATATTTCACATTTATGGCGAATAGAAACGGAAATTATTCAATAGACATTAAAAATTATCCAAATACTTTAGCAGGGACTTCTAAAAACGAATGGTTTACTTCGTTTGATAATCCTAACGGAAGTAAATCGATGTATGTGTTCTATGTTGAAGCAGATACGCAGAATCCTGTGAATGCCAGTTTGAAACTAGTTACAAGTTACAATAGAGGAAGATCTTGGGAAACTCAAACAATTTCAACTTTGTTAACTGAGGGATCTGATATTACATTACATTATTTTTATTTAATAGGATCAGCTTTAGCAGCAAGTCCAAAAGGGGTAATAGGAACGATGACTTGGGCGAATCAATCAAGATTAATATATGTAGGGTCAACAAACAACGGAAATTCGTGGAGCAATCCAATTCAAGTAACAACTGCTTCACAACTTGGATTTAACGAAAAAGGACTTTCGTTCTTGTACGATGGTTCTCGTTATTATCCCCAAATAGAACTCGCCATTTTAAATAACGGAACAATATACGCGTTGTCAGAAACGAACTCTACTTTATATACTCCGATTGTTTATTTTCAAAGCAATAATAATGGAACTACATGGTCAGGACCAATAAATGTAACATGTACAGAGGGTTTAAAATGCTTTAAGCCTAGAATTCAAGTTGATTACTCCAATAGCATATATTCTGGTTATTATTGGTTGATGTGGTACCAAGAAGGTAGTTATTTTAATAATGTAAGTTGGGCACAATTTACTCCTTCTCAAAGTTTATCCTCAAGTGTTACTACACGTAGCGTTTTTAAAGTTCAGGACTCAAAGAATTATGATTTTGACTTTTACTATAATAGGTACGACACGAGTAATCCATTTAGAGTTATTCAAAATAAGGAATTTGATTCCACATATAGTCAATTAATAGAATGGAACACTACATTGTTTACTAATACTTGGAGTAACAAAACATTGGGTGAAAGTGATATATTAAAACTATTAGTTTATCCAATTCTTTCGTTGAATATGTATTATGATGGAAAATATTATCAATATCTATACGACAATTTTTTTATCGAACCCGATGTTAATCAGTATACTTTTTTCCAAAATAATACATTTTGGCAGCAAAAAGGCACTTTCTCTGAATATCAATCGAAACAAATCAATTGGAACGGACGAATAAACAACACAATTGCGATTAATACATCATTAGTGGAAGTAAATTTTTTAGCTCAGAATGAAACAAATTTAATACAAAGAACAATATTCATAACCATAGATAATATAAATCCTTTATTTAATATCTTTTCTCAACTACGGTATTATTTTAATCCACAATCCAGCAATGCTACGCTTTCTAATGTTCAATGGGATGTTATTCCGTCAAAAGATTCTGCAGCTAATTTAGAAGTATATAGCCCAAATATTACGACAAGTAATTGGGAAAAAATTACCAATAACAATTGGGAGAATTCAAGACCTTGTATATTTGCCTCTAATACTGGACAATTATATGTTTTGTATACTACATTGGAATCAAATCGATTTAGTTTATCCTTTAATTCATTATTTATTACATTTATCCTTTAATTCATTATTTATTACATTTACTTTTGATAATTCCACAAAAATTTCACTATAAGTCTCTGGTTTTCCATTCTTATTTAAAGAGAGAATATGATTACCAATATCGATACAAATATTGATACATGTTTCTAACGCTCTTTGAGCGCTTAAATATAAGACGTATTTGGATATAAATTCATCTTTAGGCTTTTTTTTTATTTCTTCCAAAACTTGAATTAAAGCGTCCAATTTTTTGAACCTACTTAAAATTATATCACGGTCTATATTCATCTTTTAGAACCTCCATTACTGAAACTTTATCGTACATATCAAGCATTGGCTTTATTTCTTGATACATTGATAACACCTTTAACTCAAATTCGTACCTAAATGTTTTTGATTTCTCAAATAAAATCATTCCATTTTTTAGAACTTGAAATAAAAATCGTGGAGTGGCGCTATTTAATATCCTTAAATCAACATTAATTTTGAAATTAAAATGTTTTTCGATGCCTAAACATAGATCAGCAAAATATAAAGGGGACTCCTTAAATTCCTCGTTTAATATTACACCAATGTCAATATCACTATATTCTGTTTGAAGCTCTTTAGCGTAAGAACCATAAAGATAGGCTAATTGAATTTCTTCTCGATTTATAAACAAATCATTTATGACCCGTCTCAAGTCTTCTACTTGTATTATCTGATATTTATGTCTCTTCATATAACTTGAATATGTATCTTAAATATTTAAATACAAAGTAAAATCTATTTTTCAAGTTCGTCAAATAATTAGATATAAAGTAGAGAAATATAAAAAGTAGAATTTTCTATTTTTAATTATGGCTAATGTAAAAATGAATAATAAAAGCCTTTTAGAAAAATTACAGGCAGAAATAACACTAAAAATTGGTAAGAAATTGTCTCAGCAAGACATTCTAGATAGAAGTATTGAGTTTACTTATAAGAGAATTGATGATTTTATAAAAGAGAATATAGAACATCCTCCAATAACCGAAGGATTAATCCAGAGATTAAAAAACACTGCTATTGATGCTCCTTTAGCACATCAAGATAAATCTGATGATGAATTGTTATATGGATTAAAAAGATAATACCATGAGGCAGTATTAATCGTGTCAATTATTCTAGATTCTAACTTTATATTTGCAATTAGTTTTAAGCAAGATAAAAATTTTAAGAGAGCGTATGAAATTTTTACAAAATTAAAAGAAAACGACGCTCGCCCCCTACTTACTAATAATTTAGTAGTAGAAGAAACAATAACTTTAGTGGTTGCGAGGTTTAATGGAAATCCTTTTCATTTAGATAAGATACGTGAATTAATGTGGGGAAATGATAATTTTTTTCAAATTGAATATCTTACGCAAGACGATTATAAAGATATGTTTAATATTCTTAAGAAATACACTACCCTCAAACGTTTGTTAAGTTGTGTGGATGCTTCATTAATATTTTTATACCAAAAATTCAACGCTGAGAAAATTATTTCATTTGATGGTCATTTTGATGGTATACTTGATAGATTATATTGAGGGAAAAAACACCCTATAAAGAATGAAAATTCCAACAAAATTATGATGAATAATACCCTTTCTTTTCAAATTCTTAATTGTTTTTCATAAAATTTTTTTTATTTTTCGAAATCAATAATATTAAAATAGTGATAAAATTTTATTTTTTCTATGGATCTTTATTCTATTTTACATTTAATAATTGGTAATATCGCAGTCTTTATTCTAATTTTATTATCTGTAGCAGTATTATCAAAATATCGAAAAGATAAAGTACTCGCAACCTTAATTTTTAATTTGTTTTTTATTGGTATTCTAATTTGGGCTATATGCTCAACATATTATCCATTTATGCCAAATGAAAGACTTGCAGTGATGTTTTATTGTATTGGTGTGTTTTGTTCTTATGTGGGATTTTTTAATCTTTTTTTATTTTCAAATTTAGTAAAGTCTGGCTCGATTAGTTTGAAACTCGCCATATATTTCAGCTTTTTACTCGGAATAATTCTGATGCTATTAATAGGTGGAGAAAATCTTTTTTATTCGATGAATTTTTACGAGCATTTCGGTTTTTACGGACAAGCATTTTTCTTTTTTTTGATAATTCAATTTGCGTTCATTTTACCTGTTGGAATATTATTTATTAACTCCTGTTTTCAAATGGTGCGAAAAAGCAAAATTAAAAAACAGAGATTTCAAACTAAATTGATGTTTATTGGGTCGCTAATTGGAATTCCTGGAGCAATTGTTTCCTTAGTTCTAGTTGAGGTTATTTTCATACCTTCGCTTGTTCTCTTAGTTACTTCAATTGGATTGTTAGTTTTTGCGTTTGGTTACTTACAAAACACTCAGTTAGCGTATTTAGTGCCATATCAATGTTATAGACTGATAATCTTAAAGAAATCAGGTCTTACTTGTTATGCGAAGAATTTTGAAGAAAAACAAAACATAGACGATATTCTTATAAGCGGTGCTATTTCGGCAATCTCAAGTATAATGGAATCTGCGTTAGGATTTAAATCCGAATTAAAAGAAATAAAATTAACGAATGCTGTAATGATTCTTGATTTAAGAGAAGACTTTAGCGGAATCCTCATTGCGAATAAATTTTCTGTAGTTTTAAAAAATGCACTTAGAAGTTTTGGTGATCAATTTCAAGAAACATTTTTTCCTATAGTAAAAACAAGCGATGAGTGTTTAGACAAGAGCATACAAGAGAATGTAGATAAATTAATATACAATATATTCAGTTTTGTACCATAAAAAACATATTTTCTATTTTTGTATTGATTAAAGTTAAAAGATATGAGATTGTTAAAAAAAACATTGATTGATACGAAAATTATATTCATATCAGAATCATATAAAAGAAATTATTGAGGATTTTTCTTTTACTAAAAACCTCATTATAGAAAGAAAAATTTCCGAGAATTTGTTGATAATCCAAGAAATAATTCCGTCTTAATTTAGATAGATTAGATTGTTGATAGAAGATGTGTTATCTGAATGTTGTTTTTATCTTTAAATATTTTCCATCTTTTTGAGTTATTTCATCCTTTTTCTCGTTTTCCGTCAAAAAAAGTCGATATAAGGATCAAAATAAGTCGATATAAGGATTGACCGTCTTGATGTTTTTGTTCTCGTTTTTGCATACCTAACCGAAAAGGAACGATATCACTTACATCGATTATAGCCTCTAAATCCAATTCTCCAGACGCTCTAATAATTGGCTTTCGAATCTCATGCATCTTAAATGTACTATCTTGTTGAAGTACATAAACCCGAAGAAATGGTGGTTTATAAATATTAATAGTTACATGATAAGACGGAAAGATTACATAAAGCTGTATTCCTAAGATGCGACAAAAGTCCAATTTTTCAGCAAGATCTGAGCGCCAAGTGCTCGAGGATAGGATATTAATTGCCATGGTGGGAACATTATTATCAAATTGATCGGCACTATAATAAGATAATGTATATGGAATTTTTAGGTTTTTGAAGTAAGAAATATCGAATTGGATATCGATATCCACCTCTTCCTTTCTGAAGTAATGATGAAGGTCCCACATGGTTCTATCATTGGGAAAATTTGTGGTCAAAACATTATGTAAGTACGAAATTTCAGTAGAATGTGGTTCACTTTCCCTTCGACCTAATCGGGGAACATTAGGGTCGAAAGTATCTGGTTCAGCATCTCGATGGCGAGTGCTTACAAATGGTTTACCATTAATAGTGGGTTTTACCGGAGAGTTTAAGTAGTCTTGCATTTTTCAACCTTACTAAATACAATAATAAATAAAATTATGATATATAAATCAATGCACACTTTTTACTTTTTAGAATTTTAACTATTTTGTTCTAATTTATTCTTTAAACTAATTTCTACCCTTCTTGTACTTCGAAATTTAGTTATTTTCTTTTTTTTTCAAAATTGTATCGCACGATAAAGATGCAATTCAAAAAGCATATCATCTTGAGGAAATTCGGCTCTCAATTCATTAATTAAATCTTCCTTTTCTTTATTTGATAATTTTAGTTGATTCAATAAATTTTTAATATTATATAACAAACAATCACCTCTATAATTCTGGTGGAGCAAGAATCTCTATCGATTTATACCCTTCTTTTAAATTGATCAGATTAACACCTAAACGAGTTTTTTTTTTACAAGATGCTTGAAGTTCCAGCTTACTAATATATCTAAAGAATGAACTGTTGTTAAAGCTAGTAATAATGCATCATTTTCATATTTTTCTGGAATTAAGCCCTCTCTTATATATATTTTAGCTAATTCTTTTACAACTTCTGTAATTTCTATTTTAATTCCTTTATTTAGATAAGTTTTCATATTATTCTTTAAGAATTCATTAGAAACAGCATTAATTTCATAGAACTTTAATCTATAATCTATAATATCATAAAAATTATATAATTAAGATCTTATTTATATTTTAGATATGACATGACAGAAATTAAATTTAAAATACCTGAATCTTTACACGAAAAAATGAAAAAACACCCAGAGATTAAATGGAATACAATTGCTCAATCTGCTTTAGAGCAATATATTGAAAAAATCGAAATTACTGAAAAAATTACCTCAAATAGTCGATTAACTTTAGATGATGTTGATGACATAAGTAACGAAATTACTAAAAGAAGTTGGCAAAAACATAAAGAATATCTTGAAAAATTAAAAAAATGAAGCTTATCATTGATACTAACGTATTAATCTCTAGCTTATTAAAAAAATCTTTTGGAGAAAAAATCGGGTAAAGATTCTGAAAGGCATGAAGAAGAAAATATAGATAATTAAAGTTGTAATTTTAAGAAAATATGGTTCGCATCGTTGCCACTCGTGGAGAAGATTATTTACTAATAATTTTAACTAATTTGTTCTATTTAATTATATACACTAATTTTTGACCTTCTTGCTCTTCGAGATTTAGTTCTTTTCTTATAGCGTTTCTAATTAAATAACCGCCCACGTGAAGAATCGAATCTTTGAGCGTTGAATCCTGGTCCATAGAAGCATTACACGGATACGCGTGATGCGCCTTACTTATTCTCTCGTTTAAAGGTAATTCGCTATTATTAACGTATTTTCCTTTTAATTGTTGACAGACGTAATAAGTAGAACCACAAGGAGCGCTTTGAAGAACGCATCTATCTTCTATAGCTTTACCATCCTTACTCAATAAAAAGGCGACTATCGGTTTTCCGATTTTAAAGTAATCAATAAATTCGTGAATGTAATCGTGCTTTTGAGTTAGATGAAAGCCTATTTTATTATATTCGTTGTATTCTTTACTTAACGAACAAAAAGGTTTAGGGAACGCTGCTTGAATGCCAAACTTCTCAAAATCTTCTAATATCTGTATTTGAAGCCCTGTCGGAACCCAACTAGGATCTTCAATTGGAACAATTACCGCTTTAACGTTTTTATTTCTTAAATAACTAGGTAATCCGGATAATAAATCAGGATGAATTCCTACAACTAATATAAAATCTACTGCAGGAATGGTTTTAGGTAAATATCTTTCAGGTTCTTCAATAAATTCAGGTAATTTTTCTCCCACCTTCTCGTAAAAATAGATTGAATTAGCGTAATTTTTTAAATGTTCTCTACATTTATCGCACTTTATATTCATTTCGAGAGTTTCACACGCTTTACAAAAATTCTCGGAATTCAAAAGATTTCCAACGAACTTGGAAGCTAGCATTTCTGTTTTTGGATCTAATCCATAAAACGCTCCTAAAGTATAACGCTTATCCATTTCAATCACCATGGAAAAATTAATTTTATAGCTTATATTTATATTTTTAATAATTAATAAATCATTTAACATTTTAGCCGAACATGTTCTAAAAGGATTATCAAAACCTTTTATAAAAAATAGATATAAAAAAAAAATAAACGCGTTTAAAAGTCTAAACCTTCTATGAGCGATTTGGAAAATTATTTTGAAAACGAATCTAAAGAATATACTGAATTAAAACAATTTTATCAGCTTAAACCATCTTTCACTGCAAAGTGTCTTTTTAAAGGCATTGAAATCTCAAAACAAGATTTTTTATTAATTTTTTTTATTTTCAATTCTCTAATTTTCTTGATAATTGGGCAATTTTTTTTAATTAGAATGACACAAATGAATCAAGATGAATTAGATATAATTACTACCGCAGTAATCTTTAACGGGCTTTTGATCGGATTTTTAGTTTCGATTTACACCATTGATAAAATAAAAGATCCACTTTCTTTAATGAAGTATATCCTCGCAATTTCGGTAGTTATAACTCTAATACAATTTCCAATTGTTCTTTTTGATCTGATTATCGTTATGGATATCTTACTTTTTTCGAACATTTTCATATTAATCATTGCTATAATGACGATTTGCAAGATTTTTTTAATTAAAACGAATATTTTGGAACGTGGGCGAGTAATGGCGTATCTATTAATTTTTACTTTTGTAGGAATAGCGATTATACTTAGCTCGTTATTGTTTATTTATATAATTGTGATACCAATTATTTTTGTAATATTGACTATATATTTTCTTCAAAAAAATCAAAATAAATACAAAATAACCTTTCAAAAGGCAATTACTAAAAAAAAAGAGAAGAGATTTGAAACAGAATTAATTAAATATCCTTTGTTTTTCTTTTGTTTTAGCTTTACAGCAGGTTTAGCTACGCCCTTTTATGGATCTCTTCATTTTGGATACGACATAATTGGAGGAAATATTATTTTAATGTTTTCAATTGTGTTGATTTTTACAATTATTATATCTTTAGTTATGGGGATTATCTTTGATTTTTTCGGCAGAATGGGCGTGCTTACTTACATAATCTTAGCAATTGCTATTGCAACATATATGTATATTTTTCGTTTTTATCCCGCAGATTTGTATTTTGCTGTTGTGATTAGCGCATACATCGCTTGCTTAATAATTGTACCCCTATTAATTGGAGATAGAGTTACGAGGGATTATTACGGAAAAGCATTGTCAATTTCCAATCTAACAATAATTTTAGGTATTATTATTGGTATGTGGTTAAGAGTATCAATGCCTAAATTTATAACAAACGATTCTGCGGTAGAAAATATTTTAAGTGGTTCCATTTTCATGTCGTGCATAATTTGTTTTATGTTTTTATTGTACATGCGCGAAACATTACCGCGAAAGGAACAAGCGTGGAAGGATTTTATTTACTACGTTTATATTATTCACGATTCTGGTCTATTGTTGTACGAACACTCGTTTCAAGAAGATAAAGAGTCAAATATTAATGATCAAGTTTCGTCAGATCTAAAAGCTGGAGGCATCATAGGCGTAAAAACTATATTAAAAGAAATTATGAGAGGGCAAAAAGAAGTTAAAAGAATAGATCAAGGAGATCGTATTTTATTGATAAATCATTCCGAAAAAGTAGTCTTTGCGCTCGTTGTAAAAGAAGAATTAATCGTAATTAGAAAAAAGCTAGAAGCTTTCATTGAAGATTTTAACACAAGTTTTAGCGAATTTACTAAAGATATCGGTTTTACGGGAGTAGATATGAGATTGTTTTCCCCCATTAAACATTTAGCAGAGAAACATTTTGGAAAATAAATTTCATTTTTAAAAAATAAACTTTAGTTTTTTATACCTAATAATTCTCTAATACCTTAAGATCCATAAATTCGTTTTAAACGAGTAATTTTGAATTATAAAGATAAAAAATTAGCGATTACAGGAGCAAATGGATTTTTAGGCAAACACACTATTCGAAAAGCAATTGAAAAAGGATGGAATGTAATTGGAATAGTTCGAAGAGAAGAAGCTTTTCGCGAAATAGAGTCCATTGGAGCTCACCCTTACTTCGTTAAAGGCCTTAATTCAAAAGACCTTTTAAAAGCTTTAGAAGGATGTAAAGTAATTGTCCATTTTGCTAACGTTGTCTGTGGTTCTCTTGAGATTTTCAAGAAAGTAAATGTAGAAGGAACGCAAGCAATTGTTAAAGCTGCCGAACAAGCCAAGATCTCTAGAATTATATATCCATCTGGTCTTGGTACTGGTGAATACGGTAAAATTGAATGGGCTAATAACGAATATTTCCATTCTAAAAAACTTGCAGAAGAAATAATTCAAAAGGGAAAGGTTCCTTATGTAATATTCCGTCCATCTTATATTCTAGGTCCCAACGACGAGTTGATACCTGAATTCTTAAATCAAATTCGTAAATCTCAAGTTATAATTGCGGGAGATGGTAAAACGCCAATGCAACCTATATATGTCGAAAATGCCGTAGATGCGTTTTTGGCAGCTGCAGAAGGAAAGGCAATAATAATACAATATATAATTTAGTAGGACCAAAAATGTTGAATATGCTTCAGCTTATTGAATTAATTTACAACACTACGAAAAAATTAGGATTTAATTTACCAAAACCACGCATAAAAAACATTCCATACGAAAAAGCTTCAAAAGAGTTAGGATTATGTCCCGAAATGATTGACGTAATGAAATGTGATTTAGTTTACGACGGTAGCAAAACTGCTGAAGCGTTAGGATTTCAATTGTCTCCGTTAGAAAAAGCAGTTGAAGAAGCAGTTATAAATCATTTTTTTCCAAAAAATACAAATCAATCTGCAAAATTGGCTCTAATATTATTATCAGGAGGTATAGACTCTACTGTAGCATTATATTGGGCAAAAAATGAAGGATATAATTTAATTGCTTTATCGTTTAATTATAAAAACCGACCCGAAAACGAAATAAAAGCAACTAAGAAACTTTCTGAGTTAATAAATATTAGACTGATAGAGGTTAATTTACCTTTTTTAGAAGAAGCAATTGACTTAAAATTCGACGGGTATCCGATTCCTTCGGCATTAAACGCTCCAGAAGGATACATTCCCTCTAGAAACATTATCTTCTATTCAATTGCCGCCTTTTTTGCCGACGCTTACGATATACGGACAATTATAGGCGGTCACATTAATAGCGATGCCGAATTATTTCCCGACGCCAGTTCTACTTTTTTTAAAAAGCTCGAACATTTAATTTCAATTGGTAGGCATACAAAAGATAATAGAAAAATGGAAATTTTATTACCTTTAAAAAATAAAACCAAAATTGAGGTATTAGATTTAGCTAAAACGCTCAACGTGCCCTTAGAATTTACGTGGAGTTGTTATAGCGACGGTAAAAAACCGTGTGGAAAATGCTTATCTTGTATTAAACGGGAAAAAGCTTTTTTGGAAGTAGCCGCAAAAGATCCTATAATTTACGCTTAATACTTTTTTCTTGGTTTAAGGTGTATTATGTTAATTTCGTTTAATTCTATTTATAAATATAATTTAATATTATGCAATCGTTTAAATAAATAGAGCTGGTTGAAATTATTTAAAAATAGTCTTAAGGCGAGATTATGGATATTAAAAAAAACGATTTGAATAATCAGTTAGATCAATTGAGCAAAGATATAATTTGGAATAGAACAATTAGGGAAAATCTTGAGCAGTTTTTAATTTCTTGTGTAAAAAAGGAAAGAGAGAATGTTAATTAAATAATAGTTTAAAAAAATAAAGCGCGAAAAAAATTTATTTACTCAAAATGGATATAAAAAAAATTAAGGATCAAGTATTAAA
>Ga0315284_10007850_pt1 | contig 15227 bp, 17 predicted proteins | sample YL17G09_16_MG_FD_203696 | JGI IMG/M metagenome (GOLD analysis project Ga0315284, IMG submission 203696) | Sediment microbial communities from Yellowstone Lake, YNP, Wyoming, USA - YL17G09_16 | ecosystem: Environmental > Aquatic > Freshwater > Lake > Sediment | place: USA: Wyoming | collected... | reverse complement strand
TTTGTTTGAAATCCTGTATTACGAGCTGCCGCCATTGCTGGATGACGCCGTGCAAACCAATTGGCTCACGGATTACGCTCCACAGCTCTTGCTGTATGGGACATTGCTAGAGGCGACATCTTTCCTTAAAAATGATGAGCGCTTACCAACGTGGCAAGTTCAATACGACCGCGCAGCACAAATGTTGCAAGGTGAAGACCTTGCTAAAATTTTGGATCGTTCAGCCACTCGCAAGGAGGCCTAATGTCTTCATTTACGCAAATTTTTGGTGGCACAACGATAGCCCCTTCAAACGTATCTTACCGCGCTTTGGCTCTGACAGCCAATACGCCATTGGAATGGCCGCTAGAAAATAATTCTGGCGACAATGTTGTCGCAAGCATTATCGATATAACCCCTACCGGGGCGTTTGACATTGTAATGCCGATGGCAACCCTAACTAGCGTAGGTGCAACTGTATTATTCAATAATCTCGGCCCTAGCACTGTTACTGTTAGAGATAACATCGGCGCGACCTTGTTATCCCTTTTGGCAGGTCAGCAATGGCAGTTATACCTTGCCGACAATGCAACTACCGCTGGGACCTGGAGAGCGTTTCGTTACGGCGCAGCAACCGCGCAAGCACAAGCTTCGGCACTGGCCGGAAACGGATTAATTGCAATTGGATCAACACTTGCGCAGTCCAGCACGATTAACAGCACGTCGGTTACGCCTCAAACCTTGAGCATTACGGACAGGGCGGCTACCTATCTATGGACAGGCGGGCTGGGAATTTTTAATTTGCCCGGCACGGCGGCTGTAGGCAACGGATTCTTTGTAAACATCCGTAACAGCGGATCAGGCGACTTGGTGCTTGATCCGGCGGGCGCAGAACTTATAAACGGTGCTTCAACACTTGTGCTCGCCCCCAACGATAGCGCAGTGGTGGCCACCGACGGTGTAGGATGGTACACCATAGGCTTGGGCCAACAAGCCATTTTTGCTTTCGACTACACGTCTATAAGCCTAAACGGTCTAGGCAACCCTTCGACCACAACAAACTACGTTCTTAGCGGCACCGAACTTAATCGTATTGCGTATACCTTTACGGGCACGCCGCTGGGCAACATAAACATCGTCGTGCCGTTCACAGTGCAGCAGTACTGGGTTTCTAACAACACTTCAGGCGCATATTCTCTAAGCCTTTCTACGTCAGGCGGAACTGCGTCGGGAGTTTCGCAAAATGCTAGAGCAATATACTACTGCACCGGAGCACAGATTGTTAAGGCCGACACATCTACAGGCCTGCCAATTCCCGTGAATGTCGCACAAGGCGGAACGGGAGCCGTTACCGCAACCGATGCCCTTACCAACCTAGGCGGCACATCGTTCGGCAAGGCAGTGTTCACGGCAGCATCTGAAAGCGCAGGGCGTACCGCTATTTTAGCCGCGAAATCTGGAGCAAATAGTGATATAACTTCGCTCGCAGGCATAACAACGCCTTTGAGCGCAGCGCAGGGCGGCACTGGGTTGGCAGGCGGAGCCTCAGTAGGGGATACAATTACTTGGAACGGGACGGCATGGACCTCATCTTCTGGAGGTAATTCCGGGTTTTTAATCGCACTAGCTTTGGCATATTAAAAGGATAGCAAACAATGCCCGTAACACCTAACAGTATAGTATCCCCTCAAAACACGTTCTGGACTTCGGCGGTGGCAACAACTGCTAACACTACGTGGACAGATACGCCTACAAATACGGTGGCATTGACGTTCACCAACACCAACGGCGCACGGGTCAAAAAGATAACGGCTTTAGCACGGGCAATTCCTGCGGCAACGCAATTGCAACTTTATGCGAGCAGCGACGCGGGCACGACTAAACGACTTATTAATACAGTCACTATGCCCGCATCTTCAGGCCCTGCGGCATCGCTAGCGCAAATTCCTGTAGATTTTGGCTACACAGAGGAAGCGCCACTAGTACTAGGTCCGGGTGTCAGTTTGTGGGTTGGCATTGGGGTAACCAACACGGGTATTGTGTTTAGCTGCGAAGGTTACCTCTACTAATGCAAACGCTAATGGGTATGCAAGCGCAATTTATGCGAGCTAGGCAGAACATCGTTTCGGCCATGCCTATGCGTGCTCAAAATATGGATTGGCAAGGAAGCGGCACGTCCCCCCCGACTATCATTACTTCGGTTACCCCGGTGCCTCTGGGGGTGTTTGACGTATATACATTCACTCCGGGGAGCTATAACTTTATAGTTAAAAACAATGTTGCGCTTGCGGATTACCTAGTTGTTGGTGGTGGTGGTGCCTCTCCGAGCAACCTACCGGGCACGGGCGGCGGCGCAGGCGGAGTGATAACTGGTAGGGCAACCCTGCGCCCCGGTACGTACGCACTCACAGTAGGGGCGGGCGGCAGCGGTAGTGGTGCGGGCGCTAACGGCGGAAACACGTCGTTTACCCTTCTATCAGGCCAAACTTTGGTTGCGATAGGCGGCGGCGCGGGATCAAGCGGGCCGGGCTTTAGTGGTGTAGCCGGAGCGTCTGGCGGCGGCGGTTGGGGCGACGGAAACGGCTCAACTGGCGGCGGAGCAGGTATACCGGGGCAGGGATTCCCCGGCGGCAACGGAGTATCGTTTGGCTCTACGGGCGCGGCATATGGCGGCGGCGGCGGCGGCGGCGCAGGAGGCCCTGCAAGGTTGAGGGGCTTGCCCGTGCCGAACGACAGCTGCACGGGCGGTCCGGGACTGATCTCATCCATAACTGGGTCAGCAATTGAATACGCGCAAGGGGGAAGCTCCATTAATGGGTTCGGATCCCCCACGTCTTACGGGTCAGGAGGCTCGGTCAACCCCCCAGACGGCGTTTCGGGCGTCATTATACTTAAAATTAGGGCAAGGTACGTCTAGAACTTAGGATTAAAAGTATGTCGCTTTACCAAAAAAAGAACATCGCAGAAAATCCCCATACTAATGTGGGCACCCCCGCGCCGTTGCCTCCGTGTTTACGGGGTAACTTGACAGATGAACTATTGACAGATTTGTCTTGGTTTCCTGATACGGCGCTAGCTGAAGCAGAAAACTTGGTTGGTATGGGCTTTTTCCTGTACGCGCCGCCTACACCCCCGCCGCCGCAAATTTTAGAAAAAATAGATTTCTTGCGGCTTTTTACTTCTGAGGAATTGGCAAATATACTCGCAGCCGCTGAAACAAATCCCTTGGTAGCTGTATATCAATATAAGCTTGCAAACTCAACGGTAGTGTCTTTGTCCGATTCCGATGTCGTTAACGGGCTGCCATTGATGGAACTTGCAGGATTGCTTGCGCCAGGCAGGGCAATTCAAATTCTTGCTGGAGAACCCCCACTATGATTGATTTTCGCGACCCCACGCTTGCTAAACGTAAGGATTGGGTAGGCTATTTCGCTAGGGTATTCGTGTCGCTAGACCAAACCCTTAACGCTTTAACAGGTGGCGACGAGGATGAAACTCTTTCTAGCCGATGGGGCAAGGACGCTCGCAGAGGCAGAAAATTCGCTTGCGTTATGTGTAAGTTGCTCGATCTAATTGACAAGGGCCATTGTGAAAAGGCCATCGAACGAGACGAAGGTAAGCGACCTGGGCAGTACGATCCGCCTAAATAGGACACGTTATGGCTTCTCCCCCGATCATAAACATTATTAAATCGCTCCCCGGCATCAAGCGCGACGGAACTCTCTACGAGGGTGATCAGTACGTTGATGGGCAATGGGTGCGTTTTCAACGCGGCTTGCCGCGTAAGATTGGCGGTTGCCGCACGATTAACAAGTACCTATCCGAACCCAGCAGGGCTTTGCACAGCTATTCGGAAAATACGCTGACCTACGTACATAGTGGTTCAGCTAACCACTTAGAACGGTTTTATATTGACCCTGATAACAACACTTCAGTTATCACCGACCGTACCCCTGCTACAGGCTTCACGCCAAGCGCAGATAACATGTGGCAGTTTGATGTCACGCATCCGTTCGGGGTCGGCGAAACGACTAAGCTCATAGCTCAAGTTGCACCCAACCTTGCGTCCACGGTGGCGAAATCCGCAGGCGCTCTGTTCTACGGAGACTTGACAGGAACAGTTCCTTTAACCCCTATAACCCTACCTACCGACGGAGTTGCAGACGGCGGCGTGGTTGTGCTCGGCCCTTATTTGTTTTTCTACGGGTCTGCGGGTTATATAGGGTGGAGTGTGCCAGGATCGGTGACCGATTTAAGCGGTTCAGGCAGCGGCGCAGCAAACATTACAGGTCAAAAGATTATTCAAGCCCGCCCGCTGCGGTCAGGCGCGGGAAACTCCCCCGCAGGAATTTTCTGGTCTGCGGACAGCGTTATTCGCGCCACTTTCGTCGGCGGCGCTACTGTATTTCAATTCGACACACTATCTTCGGAAAGTTCCATCCTAGGAGCAAATACCGTCATCGAATATGATGGTATTTTTTACTGGGTTGGGGTGGACCGCTTTTTATCTTATAACGGCGTGGTCAGAGAGGTCCCCAACACGCTCAACATCAACTATTTTTTCGATAACCTTAACTGGGCGTACCGCCAAAAAGTATTTGCGGTTAAGGTCCCTCGTTACGGAGAAATCTGGTGGTGCTACCCCCGTGGGAGCGCAACCGAATGTACCCATGCGGTTATCTACAATGTGCGTGAAAACACTTGGTACGATACCGAACTGCCTAACGGCGGTCGGTCAGCAGGTACTTCTCCTTCCGTATTTCGCTACCCTCTCATGACAGGTGTTGTACCCGAAGCGACTTTGCCCGAGTTCAGATTAACCGAAACCGGGGATTTCAGAATTACTGAGAACGGCGATAACCGTATTACCGAAGAAAGTATGGTTATGGGCTACAAGCTCTGGATTCATGAGATCGGCACGGACAGCGTGGACGGGCTGGACCTTCAGCCGTTACTGTCATACTTCGAAACTGCGGACATATCACTACCTGTTCAAAGTCAAATTGATAAGGCCATGCAGGTTGTGCGCATCGAACCCGATTTCGTGCAATCCGGCGATATGACTCTCGAAGTGCGCGGGCGGATCAATGCGCGTTCGCCTGAAATAAACACTAAACCCTACACATTCCCCGAGACTGCCGGTATTCCGCAAGAGCAGGTGGTAACCCTGCTTGAGCAACGCCGCCAACTTCGGTTTAGATTTACGTCCAACACGTTGAGCGGCGATTACCAGATGGGGTTAGTCCTTTTGCACTTGCGCCCTGCGGACGGTACTACTGTCGGATGATCAATCCCGCCAACATGGCCTTAACAGATTGGGCAGATAGTGTTATGTTGTCCACTAACAGCGAGTGGCTTTTAGGGCGACTCGATGACGAGACGCGCTGGCAAGACTGGGCAGTAGGCTTACTGCGGTCGGGAATTTTTAGCGCGCAGAATGTCCCCGATCCTTACCAATTCAATGATTGGAAAGATTGGGCTATGCGCGCGTACCCTATGCTGGAGTCAACCTAATGGACACTGTTGATGACCTCACCGTCAATGTCGGAGGGCGCGCTAAAAGAGCTGCGCTTAAAGGATCGGCATTAGCGGTGAAACCTACTACGTATGCTTTTCCTGAGAATTACGGAAACCCAAAGAATAAAGTCTATCAGCTATCGGCTGGGGCCGCCGACGGCGTGCGCCTTAAAGCCCTAGACGGTACTATCATTTTCGAAGGGAAAGGTCCTGAAGCTGCGGCCAAGGCTGCCGACCTTGTACAGCAGATGGGTAAGCAGTACGGCCCTCAAGCCACTTGGATTCTCGATAAACAAGCCCCCGGCGGCGATTGGCAACAAGTATCGCAAGATACGGTAGGTAAGAAGAAGACCACTGCGCTTAATGCTTTCCTCAATGTTGCCGCCCCTATCGCAGGGGCATTCATACCTGGTTTAGGGCCTCTGCTGGGCGTAGGGGCTGCGGGAGGCGCAGCCGCAGGGGCAGCTCTAGGGTCGGTAGCCAACAGCGCTTTGCAAAATAAGAACTCTGCGCAAGCGCTGAAAGACGCGGCCATAGCGGCAAGTACGGCGTATCTCGGCAGTAAACTTACCGGCGCGCTGGGCTCAAAGCTTGGCGCTAATACCTCATTGGCTCCCGACTTAGGTAGCGTTGGCGATCTCTCCGGTGGGTTCGGTGCGGGGCAGGCGGCAAGCAATATCATTGCTAGCGCCCCTGCATCAGCGGCTATGCAAGCCGCAGGCGCGTCTATTCCTGAAATCGTAGTTACCGCAAGTAAGCTAGGACTAACCGCCGGGCAGAAAGCGGCATTGGGTTTAGCGGGCGGGGCAGGTGTGACCGCACTGGCGAACGGAATCGGAAACGTACCTTCCACAGGCTCCACCCCGACAGCCAACGCAGGCACTACGCAACCGCCTATTGAGGAGATTGTCGTAACCGGTTCGCCTAAAGTAGTCCCCACGGACTATTCCAAACTTGCGGTGGCGGGCGGTACATTAGGTTCTGCGCTCGCCGTTGCGCCTAATATGTCAGGAGTTACTAAACCTGATTTCAATCCCGAACTCGACACGGGAAACGGGCCGATAGACAAGATTACTGACTGGGTAAAGGCCAATCCGCTTCAAGCTGCTAGCTACGGATTGTCGGCGCTTGGCGGGCTGGCTGGTGGCGCAGCGGGAAATGCAGGAACATATCCTGCGTCCGCAAACATCGCGGGCGCGGGCACGCGTTCGTCTTTAAGCCCTACGTTTAACACGGGCGCACTCCCGCCCCCGTCACCCAATTTTGAAATAAGGGCTCCCGCGCAAATAAACATGACTACTGATGAATGGCTTAAGTACGGCCTGGGGCCTGAGAAAAGCTTTTTCCAAGTAACTCCGCAGGATCAGCCTGTAACAAAAATGGCACACGGCGGGTTTGCCGTTCGGGGCTCAGGCACAGGACGTAGTGACGATATTCCAGCGGTGCTAAGCGACGGGGAATATGTTATAGATGCTGAAACCGTAGCGCTTCTCGGCGACGGCTCCAACAAGGCCGGTGCTGAGAAACTTGATCAGTTAAGAGTTAATTTGCGCCGACACAAGGGCGCTAATTTAGTCAAAGGACGATTTAGCGTGAACGCCAAGTCTCCTGAAAAGTACCTGTCTGGAGGACGTGCGTAATGGCCAGCCCAACGATGAGCAATAGCGTAGCCTTAGCGCCTAACGCGTCTACGACCGAAACGGTTATGCCGGATTGGTATACTAATTACGCGCAGCAGATTTTGGCCAATCAAAAAGCCATATCTAGCCAACCCTATACTAATTACCAAGGCCCTCGTATCGCAGGGTTCACACCTGATCAGCAAGCCGCGTTTGGTATGACACGTGACGCTGCTAATTACGGCATGAACGCTATTGGCCAAGCGGGACAAGCTTCCTACGATAACCTGCAAAGGTCCGGTCTTACCGCCGCTCAGCCGTATTTCTCTGCGGCGGGGGGTATGTCTGGGGTCTCGGCAGCTTCGCCTGCTTTGCAGCAAGCCGCAGGGCTCTACACGCAAAGCACTCAAGGTGGAGGGCTGCAAGCTGCGAACCCCTACTTACAAGCTGCCAGCGGAACTTCGGTAGGCAACATCAACGCCTATATGAACCCCTATACCGACGCCGTGGTCAACCGTATCGGAGACTTGGGCGCAAGAACTTTGCGCGAAAAGCTCATACCTGAAATATCAGATCGGTTTGTTGGCGCAGGAAGTTACGGAGGGTCTCGTAACGCCGAGATGATGGGTCGGGCTATGCGCGACACCATGGAAGGGATTAGTGCTCAACAGTCTGGGGCCTTGCAAGCAGGATATGGGAATGCGGCTAGCCTTGCCCAAGGCGACTTGGCGCGTCAAGCTCAACTGGCCCAAACGGCGGGCGGGTTCGGTATTGCGCAACAGCAAGCGCTGCAAGCCGCAGGTGCCGGGATGTCGAATATCGGGCAAACCTACGGCAACCTTACCGCTGAGCAACAACGCATCCTGTCCGGGCTGGGAACTGCTTCAGGCAACCTCTATAGTGCGGATACGCAAAACAGAAATCAGTCAGCATTGCAGTTAGCCAACATGGGTGAGCAACGCCAGCGCATGGGGCTGACGGGAGCCAATGCCGTTGCGGGTATAGGCCAGCAGCAACAGCAATTCAACCAAGGCAACTTGGACATGGCTTATCAAGACTTTTTGCGCCAACAGAACTACCCTCAACTTCAAAACACCGCGCTTATGGGCGCTTTACAAGGCACAGCGGGGGCGGTACCAAAAGGCGTATTGCAAACAGGTTACGGCCCTACGGGCCAAAACATTATGCCTCAACCGTCAGGGGCGCAGAATTTGGCCACGACGGCGGGGGCGCTTGCCAACATTGCTTCTATTTTTAAAGGGGGCTAACGTATGGACTTTAATCCCGCCGATTTTGCGGTCACACCTGGTGCAATGAGCGCGCCGGAAGAAGACGAAGACATTAACGCTCAGCTTAGCGCCATTCCGGGGTTGGGCGGAGCGTATAAGAATCTGTTGGCGGTACGCACCAAGCGTCAGCAAGAGAACGCGGACGCTGCGGCTAAGGCTTGGGCGGATTACAAGAACACTATGGTCTCCGAGCGTGTAGGTCCTACAAAATTGGAGCGCATAGCATCTGCGCTTACGGCTTTTGGCCGTCCTACCGCAAATGGTAATTTCTTCGAAGCCTTAAGTAATGCTAACCAAAACATGCAAGAGACAGGGGCTGCGGTTGCGGCTGCGGAGCGCGAACGCAAGCAGACATTAGCTAAACTCGCTTTCCAACAAGCTCAAGCTTTGGCGCAGCAAAAAGAGGCTGGGGCTGCTGATATTGAAAACTTACAGTTACAAACCCTGAAGCAGGCGGGAAAAAGTGTTTCAATAGAGCCTCGCACTAAGGATCAGCTTTACACCTTTTTGGCCGCAAAGAAAGCCAGAGGAGAACCTCTTACATCCGGGGAAAATGAAGTGTGGTCGGCGCTAAACCCTGAACGAACTGCGGACATAGTTGCGGGTATTCAGAGCAAGCTTGCGCGAGGTATGCCTCTTTCCCCGGGAGAGCGAGAAATTTTAAAGCGCAAAGACCCTGCATGGATGCATCGCGCGCCTAAAGCTGGAAAAACAGAAGGCCTTTCGGCAGCCGCCGCAGCGGCAGATAAAATGGGCATAACCATAACGGGAGGACGATAATCAATGGCACCCGAACGTTTGACCGGAGTCGATAGGCAAGGAAACCCGATGGTATGGAACGGCGTCACTTGGGTGCCCGATCCTGTGCGTAATCCATCGGCCCCCGGCGCTAAATTGTGGGGCGCGGTGCCTTCCTCAACAACAGACCCTGCGGCATTACGTAAACAGTATGCCACTGATGAAGCTACGTTGACGGCAGAACGCACCGCTTCAACTAAGAATCGCCGTGTGCGCGAACTCTTAAGCAATTTTGAGGCAGCCAACAGTGTCCCTAAACAAAAAAAGTCCATTTTCGGCGGCGGCGGTACGGGGGGTGTCTTATCGCGGGATACGACGGGTTTCTTAGCGCAGAATACCGTGGGGGCGCTAAAAGCGCTAACCTTTGACACCAATCCCCAAGTACAGGCCATGAGGTCTGCAAGTGGGGATCTCCAGACTGGGGTACCCCGCCCAGGTGATAACTCAGTGTCTAACTTTGAGCGCAGCCTTTACGCTCAAGGCGTTCCGTCCGTGGATAAATACGGCGGGGTTAATCAGAATATCATCAACAACATGCGGGCTACACAGAATGAGCATTCCGATTATGTGAATTTTCTTGAAGCCTACCGCTCTTCTAACGGTAGTTTGGCGGGAGCTGAAGGCGCTTGGAACAAGTATGTGGCGCAAAATCCGTACAGGTCTATTGAAAAAGTTTCAAAAAAACAGGTTGATGACTACGGGTTTCCCGCTTCGGGTAAAATAGTTGACAAGCGCCCGGCTAAAGCAATGCCGTGGGAACAGTATTTCGGCCTAGAGCCGATTGCTCAAGCCGCAGAGGCTGCGCAACCTAAAGGCCCTGCGCGTGTAACCTCAGACGCTGATTACAAAAAGTTACCTTCAGGAACTGTATTCATTGACCCCGAAGGCAAAATGCGAAGGAAGCCCTGATGAGCTGGAAAGATGCACCTGTTGTGGATTCTTCGGCATCTTATATGGACGCCCCTGAAGTAGCAGCCGACGCCACGCCGGAAATAGTTATTACCGCCCCTAAGAAAGAGAAACTTTCTTGGGGTGATGTTGCCGCGCAGGCCATCGTCAATACGCCTAAAAGCGCAATAAATTTCGGCCAATCAATCATACAGCCCATCCTGCACCCTATTGAAACAGCCAAAGGACTGACAGCAGTCGGCGGCGGCCTTATTCAGCACGCACTCAACGTGTTGCCGGAACGCGTTACTGCTAAGTTGCCTAAGATGGATACTGCTGCTGCTGACGCAGTTGGTAAGTATTTTGTGGACCGCTACGGCAGCGAAGACGGAATTAAGCAGGCTCTGGCCGAGGACCCCGTGGGTGTGGCGTCGGATCTAGCACTTTTACTTACAGGCGGGGGTGCCGCACTGAAAACTGCTAGCACTGCTTCTAGGGTAGGCGAGCTTGCCAGCGCGGCGGGTAGAGCCATAGACCCTATGACCTATGCCGCAGCAGCTACACGTAAAGGATTAAGAGCTGTAAGCGACTTAGCACCTGTCAAAATGCAAGGTGCTAAATCGTCAAGAGCTGCTCAGAAATTAGCAATGAAGTATGGCGTTTCTGCGGATGCGTTGGCTAGCAGCTCGCTACCGACAGCCGCTGAGGCTATAGGGCCAAAAGGCGCAGAGTCTGTACGTACCTTGGCTAGACGTGAAGGAACTACGGGCGAAAAGTTTGCAACTCTTGCAGAATCTCGTAAACTAGAACGCCCCGACGCTATGTTAACTGATTTTGCGCAAGCTACAGGAGTTGCGCCTGAAGCTGCTGCGGGAAACATAGAGTCTTTTATTAAAGAAGGCCGCGCAAAATCAAAGCCTCTATATGAAGAAGCTAAGGCTCAAGGCCCTATGATGAGCCCGACACTCCAAAAACTTTTAGAACGTCCCGCCATGGCAGACGCGCTTAAACACGCCGTGGATATTGCTGCTAATGAGGGCATGGACTTAGCTGAATTGGGATTTGAAATTTCAAACCCTACGACAAAAGGCGGATTACCACCTTTGCCAGACGCCGTCCAAGAGCTAATAGCTAAAGACGCAAAGGTAAAAACTGAATGGTACGGAATTGATCCGGCGGAAGCTATTGCTGCGAGCGAAGCTTCCTATCGCAAACAGCTAGGCCTAGATAAACCAACCGTTGGTGTAGCTGACGGCACATATTCTAAAGTCGGCGGGCCTAAAGTTTTAGGGATACGCGCTTTGACGTCCGAAGGGTGGGATTTGCTAAAAAGAGGTCTTGACGAAGATCTAAAAACCTATCGCGATCCTTTAACCAAAAAACTCGATCTTACAGGTAGGGGTGGCGCGATAAACGCAACGCGTGACGCTTTACGTAAAGAACTCGTTGCGCAAAACAAGCCTTATGAAAAAGCACTGGCGACATCCGGGGAGTATAAAGCCGTAGAAGATGCTTTTAACAACGGCGGGCAAATGCTGTTCAATCCTAAATTGGACGAACAGAAATTTGCCAAAATTTTTGAGAATTTGGGCGCGAAAAAGCAACAAGGCCCCTCGGCAGCTCAAAACGGATTTAAGGCGGGTATCGCCAAGCGTCTGTACGATCTTGCTCAAAACGACAAGCTCGATCCTAAAATCTTTAAGTCTCCGAGAGTACGCGCAAAATTAGAAATCGCTATGGGGCCTAAAGCTGTTGCCGCGCTTGAAGAGAGCGCGACGCGACATGCATCTATGCAAAAATTTGAAAATATGCGCGTACCGGGAGTTACTTTACGCGAAGCTGTTCAAGAGCAGGACGATTTGTTAGCCCCTGGTACGCGCATGGCTTCGGACTTTGTGCAAGGGGGCGTGAGATATGCCGGGCGGGGAATGGCTTCTAAAGCAGTAAGAAATATCGCGGACATAGCTTCACGCCCTTGGATTAAACAGCGCAATGCTATGGGTGAAACGCTACTGAGCAGCCCACAGGAACTTGCGGATGAATTGCGTAAAACTGAAACGCTTAAGAATAAGCGCAAAGCGTCTGTAGAAACCTTAGCTAAAAAGTACTTACCGAAAGGTAAAACTTCGCCGCTAATTACCGGTTTGACAGTAGTACGTGATAGAACGCCTCCCGAAGAATACTAACTAAAAAGCCGCCAGTCCCGGCCAGGACTGACGGCGTTGATAGTGAGCACACCTTGGTGAAGTCTGTTTACGGCGCCCCAACGCCGTGAACGGGTATATTGAAAATAAATTCCGATCCTGGAACGTGATAAATAAACATACCCTGTTTCAGCAATTCTAGCGCCTGCCCGAAATTCAGATATTCATTACCGTTTGGTTTTTGTCTTATCATTCTGCCTTCTGTTTGCTATAGGCTTCTGCCTTTAAAGCCGAATAGGCCACTCCATCTTCGGCGCTGTCCGCGTGATATTCACGCTTACTAAACAACCGGACGTCCTTTAGGATTTGCATGAACAGCCATCCTTCAGTCTCCGTCAGGCGCTGACCCGTGATTGAGTTAAACGCTTCCACCGTTTTGGCCATAGACCGCTCGCCTTCGGAACTGTCGTACTGCTTGCCGCGCTCGGCCATAAGCGATGCGGCCTTAGCAAGAAGATCAGAGGCAGAAGTATACCCCCTCATCACATTAAACTGATGATTTGATGCGTTTTCCATCGTGTTTTTGTGATTTTCAGAATTAGGCAGTATGATAAAGCCTTGGTCTAATTCGTCTTCAGTCAGGAAGAACCCGACGCTCACGTCGTCGTCAAATATTACCTCCCACAAATTAGAAGCGGGTATACGTATATTAAGTTTTGCAACCTTGTTTGTCATTCTGCTTTGTGCACGCATGTTTTCTTTATATCTCGACATCCTCATTTGCTCCTTTTCAGTGCTTCTAGCAAAATCTCTTGTACGGTCTTTTTAGTTTGAAGCCGCTGGCGTACCATATCGTCCACCGTATCCTTGGCAAGAATATAGTGAACGTATACGGGACGATCTAAACCTGCTTGCGCCTGGCGCATAGGGCCTATTCGCTCTATGATTTGCATGTGCTCTTCTAGGTTCCAGCTTACTGAGAAGAACGCAAGGATGTTGCCGCCTTCGGCTAGGTTGAGGCCGTGTCCAGCCGAGGCGGGATGGGCTAGCAAAATAGGTATCTTGCCCGCATTCCAATCGCTTATCGTTTTAGGATCGGCGTCTAAGTGCTTGGCCTTGGGAAACGCTTTGAGCAACCTGGCTAGGTCGCTCTTAAAATTATAAGCGACTAGTACCGGTGCGCCGTTGGCCTCCTCGATAATACTGTCGAGCGCCTTAAGCTTTTCGTCATGAACTTCTTTCCATTCCTTGTTGTCGTCGCTGAAATACGCAGCGCCATTGGCAAGTTGCAAACATTTCATGGTTTTAGCCGCTGCGTTGAGCGCTTCCACCCCTTCGCCCTCAATAAGCGCAAACATGTCTTTTTCCATCTGGCGGTATATTTTCCGCGCGGCGGGCGGCAGGTCTATATAGAGGGTGTTGTGGATAGGCTCGCCTACCGGCAGTCCACTTACAGTCAGGCATATATCCTTAAGCCGTCCTTCAATCTCGCTCTGCGAATGGCTAAGAGGCTTTAGGCTGTACCCGTCGTACCCTTTGGCAAACCATCTGCTTTCAAAAGCAGAAAAGCTTCTACCTAATCTCTCCCCTTTATCGAGAAACCAAGTTTGCCCCCACAGATCCACTAGACCGTTGGGTGATGGCGTCCCTGTAAGCCCTATAAACCTGTCCACCTTAACGTGTGCAACTCGGCCTAGGGCTTTAGCCCTCTTTGATCCTTGTGTGATCCTAAATGATTTTAAGCGCGTAAACTCGTCAGCTACAACCGTTTTAAATGGCCAGTTTTCGCCGCAAGTTTCGGTCAGCCAAACTAAATTGTCATAGTTCATGGTGTAAATATCTGCCTTGGCGTCAAGTGCTGCTTGACGCTCCTTAGCGCTCCCTGTGATGACGCTAATCTTAAAGTGCTTCGTGTGTGTCCACTTGCCTATTTCGTCAGGCCAAGTAGATCGCGCTACGCGCAGCGGCGCAAGTATTAGCGCAGGGAACACGTCTTCGACCATGGACAAATGGTCTAAAGCTGTGAGTGTTGATACGGTTTTGCCCGTGCCCATAGAAGCCCACACACCGCAACGCTTATTGCTTTGTATGAAATCTATTATGTCGTGCTGATAAGGGTGGGGCGTAAAATGTCTCAATAGAAGACCTTAGGCTTTGTGCGTGGGGGAGGCTTGCCGATATACACGACACGGTGATGTACCGAGCAGTACGAACTGCCGTCTAGGGTCGGCAAACAACAGGACAGCAACCCTTCTGGCGTTTCGATAGGAAACGCGCACTCACCGTACCGGCGAGTCATCCAATCTCGGGGTTTCGATCCAGGCGCTACGCACGGGGTTAGAGTTGTCTTTTCACGTCCTTCGGGCACGTCATGTCTCCTCAACGACTTCCAAGAATATCTTTTGAATGCGTTGCTTTAAGATACCCGCTCGCGCCCGCGTCCAATGTTTCACGATACGCGCCCATTACGTAACTCTTTCAGATAAAATCTTAGTAATAACCGCGTCCACCTTTTCCTTGGTATCGACTACGTAAACCTTATAGCCCCTCGCCCTTAGCCGTTCGTGCTCGCGCATTTGGCCTGGCGTAGGTTTCTCTCCAAGGGCCTTGACTTCAATAAACGCACAACGCGGAAACTGCCACATTACCCAGCGATCTGGAGCGTGTCTGCGGCAAAGCCATTTTAGTTTACGGCTTTCGCCGCCCGTCTCTTCGACACGATTAACCAAATAGGTTTCTACAATACTTTCACCAGCCATCAATCTTCCTTTCGGTAACGGTAAGTTTCAAAGCCTTGAGCTGCTAGCGGCAAGCCATCAGCCCAAGGCGGATTGGTAGCCATAATAACCTCAAGGCTTTTGGCGTTGAACTCTGAGCTGTCTGGCACTTCGCAGATCAGTTCATCGTGCACGTGCAGCACAACACCGTACCCAGCCTCTTCGGCCAATCGCATACCGTAGCATAGCACGTCGCGACTAGCCGCTTGCGTGACA
>Ga0315284_10007849_pt1 | contig 15227 bp, 4 predicted proteins | sample YL17G09_16_MG_FD_203696 | JGI IMG/M metagenome (GOLD analysis project Ga0315284, IMG submission 203696) | Sediment microbial communities from Yellowstone Lake, YNP, Wyoming, USA - YL17G09_16 | ecosystem: Environmental > Aquatic > Freshwater > Lake > Sediment | place: USA: Wyoming | collected... | reverse complement strand
GATAGGGCCGGAGTCCTCCACCCACTGCAACGCGGCCTGCCCGCGCTCGCGTCAGACCATGCCGCCGTCCGCAGCCTCACTGCCTGGCCATGGATAATTAGGCTCAACTTGAACGCTAACTAGAATAAGCACAGAGTGGGTGCCCGTGGGTTGACATGATGAGAAGGACATTAGGAACAATGAGTAAGCACAGAATACGCGCAGCGGGAGACGCCGGACGCCATAAGGCCAGGTCTTTGACCTGGTGGCACTGGTTGCCTCAAGTTGGGCAAGCTGTCACGATTATGGCTAGTTTCCGCTTCGCGCCGCGCCGCGCGGAAGCACGTTAACGGATTTGTGACCGCTGCTATTGGACGCAACACCACAGCGCGGTCAGAGTCTGCGAGGGCGATCTTGCAGGCGGAGCGCAGCGTTTACGTAGTAGAAGCAGTCCCATAACCACGGGCGCAAGCCAGCGTCGGCAGCGTCGGTGCCTGGGTCTCAGATGTGGCCAGAGCCGCACTTGGTTCCGGTTGCACTGCGTTTTTGGAGCGGGCCAATGTCTTTGAGTCGACCGAATCGGCTGCACAGGGGATGGACCAGACTGGCCGAAGCATGCACCAGGGAGGCCTTGCGGAAGATGCGTGGGCGGCTCGACGCGCTCCTGCCGGCGGATGGGCGCAACTCGCGTCGCATGCCGACGTTCGAAGCGCTCGAGCAGCGGCAGCTTCTGGCTTCGACACTGATCATCAGCGAGTTCATGGCCGACAACTGCAACGGCATCCTGGACCACGATCTGCAGCGCGTCGACTGGATCGAGATTCACAACCCGACGGCGTCGAGCATCAACCTCGACGGATACTACCTGACGACCGATCCGACGGCGGCGGACAAGTGGCGGATCCCGGCGGTAAATCTGGCGGCGGGGGGGTATCAGCTCGTCTTCGTATCGGGCAAAGACCACGCGGTGGCGGGCCAGGAACTGCACACGGATTTCGAGTTGGATGAGAACGGGCAGTACCTGGCGCTGCTGGCGCCGGACGGCCACACGCCGGTGTGGCAGTACAGCCCTAAATTCCCGTCGCAGTTGCCCGACGTCTCCTACGGCGTCACGATCGATCCGAGCACAACTCATCTGATCTCCGATGCCGCAACGGTGAGGACGTTGGTGCCGGCTGCCGGCTCGCTTGGGACGACGTGGACCGCGTGGGATTTCGCTGACAACGGTTGGACGGCGGGGAAGGGCGGCGTGGGGTACGACGTCGAGCAGCCGCCTCCCGTCGTCTCAGGATTCACCCTGCGTATGGTGGATATCGCCAGCGGGACCGACGGTTACATCGACAACATTGGCGAGGCGATCCGCATTCTGGATGGAACCGCGCCGGCCGGTGCGTATATCGTGCAGTTTGACGGCAAGGCGGACTCGCCGGTCATCAACCACGGCGATGGCGGGGAGTACTCCAGCGATCTTGCGTTGCCGAACGGTTACGGCGGCACAAGCGCCGACAGCGGCGCGGCGCAGAGAACGGACTATGCCCTTCGCTGCACGGCGAACGTGACGATTCCGGCGGGGCAATGGACGATCAACGTCAACAGCGATGACGGGTTCCAGCTCGGCATACCCGGCGTGCAGTGCCTGACGCGCAGCAGCGTCGACTACACGGGAACGGCCTGGAACAGCAGCACCGTGCCGGCCGATGTGCTGGTGTTCGGCAGGCCTCGCGGGCCAGGCAACACGTTCGCCACATTCACCGTGCCCCCGGGCGCGGGATTGTCCACGACGATCACGCTCGATTTCTACGAGCGCGGGGGCGGGGATGAGGTGGAGCTGGCGGTGGCGTCGGGGCACCAGACGAGCTTCAGCGCCTCGACGTTCACACTGCTGAGCGACGGGTTGAACGGCTGGTCGGTGAAAACGACGTCCTCCACGCCGCCGCCCACCTATGACCCCCTCATTGGGCAGGGAAGCGATCTCGAATCGCAGATGTACAACAAGAACGCGACGGCCTACATGCGATTCCCGTTCGGCGTGGAGGACCTGACGCAGTTCGACACGCTCAAGCTGCGCATCAAGTACGACGACGGGTTTGTGGCGTATCTCAATGGGGAATTGGTGGCCACGCGTAACGCCCCTGGCGCGCCGGCGTGGGATTCGGGGGCGACGGACGGCCATCCCGACGATCAGGCGCTGGTCTACGAGGAAATCGACATTTCTTCCCACCTCGGCGCGCTGCGGGCCGGAAACAACGTGCTCGCGATCCACGGGCTGAATTACGGCGCCGGCAGCACGGATTTCCTGATCTACCCGCTGCTGGACGGCATTCACACCTTGGTGAACCAGGATCGCTATTTCACCACCCCGACGCCGGGCGACGCCAACGATCCGTCGAACATCATCGGCTATGTCCAGGACACCAAGTTTGACCACAATCGCGGGTTCTACGACGCGCCATTCACGTTGAGCATCACGACGGAAACGCCAGAGGCCGAGATCCGCTACACCATCAACGGCAGTGCGCCGACGGCGACGACGGGTTTGGTGTACACGGCCCCGATCACGATCTCGGGGACGGCAACCGTCCGGGCGGCGGCGTACAGGCCGGGGTACATCTCCACCGACGTTGACACTCAGACCTACCTGTTCCTTGACGATGTCGTGCGGCAGTCGCTGAACGGCCAGGCGCCCGCGGGCTGGCCGACGAGCTGGGGGTCCAATGTGGTCGACTATGGCCTGGACCCGGAGGCGGTCAACTCGCCGGCTATCAGCAGCACGGTGAGCATCGGCAATACCTTCTACTTCATCGCCGACGACCAGATCAATGGGCCGGAGCTGTGGAAGAGCGACGGCTCGGCTGCTGGCACCGTGCTGGTGAAGGACATCTACCCCGGCGCCACCGGCTCCTATCCTGCGAGCCTGACGAATGTCAACGGCACGCTCTACTTCACCGCCACCGACCCCCTCAACGGCCTGGAGCTATGGAAGAGCGACGGCACGACTGCCGGAACCGTCCTGGTGAAGGACATCTACCCCGGCACCGAGGGCAGCAAGCCCGTCTACCTCACCAACGTCAACAACACCCTCTACTTTGCCGCCAGAGACGGCCTGAACGGCAAGGAGCTCTGGAAGAGCGACGGAACCGCTGCCGGGACCGTGATGATCAAGGACATCAACCCCGGGGAAGAGGGCAGCAAACCGGCCAACCTGACCGACGTCAACGGCGTGCTGTACTTCGCGGCCACCAATCCGGGCAGCGGCACAGAGTTGTGGAAGAGCAACGGCACGGCCGCGGGGACCGTCCTGGTGAAAGACATCTACGCGGGGTCGGAGAACTCCGATCCGTCGTGCCTGACCAACGTCAACGGCACGCTGTATTTCGCTGCGACCGACAAGGCCAACGGCAACGAGCTGTGGAAGAGCAACGGCACGGCCGCGGGGACGGTGCTCGTGAAGGACATCAGCCCGGGGGTTGCACACTCGCGGCCGCAGTGGCTCACGGCGGTCGCTTCAACGCTCTACTTCACCGCCAACGACCCGACCAACGGCACTGAGTTGTGGAAGAGCACCGGAACAGCGGCCGGCACTGTGCTGGTGAAGGATATCAACACGGGAGTGAGCGACTCGACGCCCTACGGTCTGCTCAACATCGGCGGCACGCTGTATTTCGCCGCCTACGATGCCGCCGGCGGGGCCGAGCCATGGAAGAGCGACGGCACCGCGGTAGGGACCACGCGCATCAAGGACGTCGCTGGCGGCGCCAGCGGCTCGAACCCCTCTTTCCTCACGAACGTCGGCGGCACGCTTTACTTCGCCGCTTACGACGGCACCAACGGCTACGAGCTCTGGAAAAGCAACGGCACGTCCGCGGGAACAACGCTGGTCAAGAACATCAACACGGGCAATCTGAACTCCGGACCCGGCGGCCTGACGGCGGTGGGCACGAAGCTCTTCTTCACCGCGTACGACGCGACCAGCGGCACACAACTGTGGAAGAGCGACGGAACGTCGGGGGGCACAGTGGCCGTGGAGGACCTGGACGCCCTCACCCCGGCGCCTTTGTCGCCCGAGGACCTCAAGGCGATCCCCACTTTCTCGATCGTCATGAACCTGAACGATCTGTTTGACTCGGCGACCGGCATCTACGCCAACGCCAGGCAAGACGGAATCGAGGGGGAACGGCCCGGGTCCATTGAGCTGATGTATCCGGACGGGACCAAGGGATTCCAGATCAACGCCGGCATCCGTATCCGCGGCGGATACAGCCGCGACCCCAGCAACCCGAAACACGCCTTCCGCTTCTTCTTCCGCGATGAGTACGGCGGCAGGTTGAACTATCCGGTCTTCGGTGATGACGCCGCCCAGACCTTCGAAAAGTTCGATCTTCGCTGCGCCCAGAACTACTCCTGGAGCTACGGCGGCGACAGCCGGGGCATCTTCATCCGCGATCAGTTCTCACGCGACACGCTGCTGGCGATGGGGCAGCCCGCGACCCGCGGCAACTTCTATCACCTCTACATCAACGGGCAGTACTGGGGCCTCTACGACACCGAGGAACGCCCCGAAGCCTACTTCGGCGAGACTTATCTCGGCGGCGACGAGGCCGACTACGATGTGATCAAGGTTGAGACGAACGGTTACACCATCTACGCCACCGATGGCAACATGGACGCCTGGAGCGACATGTGGAACCAGGCCAAGGCGGGGCTGGCGACGGATGCGGCGTACCAGAGAATCCAGGGAAACAACCCGGATGGCAAGCGCAACTCGGCCTATCCGGTCCTGCTCGATGTGGACAACCTGATCGACTACATGCTGGTGGTGCTGTATTCGGGGAATTTCGACGCGCCCGTTTCAGCATTCCTGGGCAATGCCAGCCCGAACAACTTCTTCGCCATCCGCGACCGCAACGGAGACCAGGGGTTCCAGTTCATCAACCACGACAACGAGCACACCATGCTGCTCGGCAACACGCAGGCGGGCGACGGCCTGACGTGTGACCGCACGGGTCCGTTCTCCGCCGGCGATTCCCTGAACAAGAGCAACCCGCAGTGGTTCTGGCAGCAGTGCATGGCCAACGCCGAGTTCCGCCTGCGCGTGGCCGATCACGTCCAGAAAGCGTTCTTCAACGGCGGGGTGCTGACAGTCGAGTCGGTGCGGTCGCGGTTCCTGGCCAGTGCCGAGGAGATCGACCGAGCAGTGGCGGCGGAATCCGCGCGCTGGGGCGACTCCAAAACGCACCCCCCCCTCACACTCGACTACACCTGGGTCAACCAGATCAACGCCATTCTCAACACCTACATCCCCCAGCGATCCGGCATCGTGCTCAACCAGCTCAAGGCCGACAACCTCTATCCGAGCGTGCAGCCGCCTTCGTTCAGCCAGCAAGGCGGACCTGTCTCTTCAGGATTCACCTTGACGATGAGCGCCCCGGGCGGCACGGTCTACTACACACTGGACGGCAGCGATCCGCGGTTGATGGGCGGCGCAGTTTCACCCGCGGCAGCCGTGTACACGTCCGCCGTCCCCCTCTCGCACACCACACGCGTCAGAGCGAGGGTGCTCAGCGGCGGCGTCTGGAGCGCCATGAACGAGGCGATGTTCTCGTTCGACCTGTCGGCGCTGCGCATCACCGAGCTGATGTATCACCCCGCCGATCCGCCTCCTACCAGCACGTGTCTGGCTGACGATTTCGAGTTCGTGGAGTTCCGGAACACTGCCAGCAGCACGCTGAACCTCCTGGACGTGAAGCTCGCCATCGGCATCGACTTCACCTTCCCCGACATGACGCTCGCCCCCGGGGAGCGCACGGTCGTCGTGAGGAACCAGGCGGCGTTCGAGGAACGCTATGGAACGAGCATCCCGATCGCCGGTGTCTACAACAGCGGCAATCTGAGCAACAGCGGCGAGCAGATCCAACTCTCCGGCCCGCTGGGCCAGGAGCTGCTCGACTTCACCTACTCCGACGGATGGCATCCCATCACCGACGGAGAGGGGTACTCGCTGGTCGTGATCGATCCGGCGGCGCCTTCGGAGGCCTGGAGCGACAACGCCAACTGGCGGCCGAGCAACCTGATCCATGGCGCGCCCGGCGCCGCCGACCCCGGCATCAACCCCAACTCGGTCGTCATCAATGAGATCCTGACCCACACCGATATGGCCAACGGCGACTGGATCGAGCTCTACAACACCACCGGCGGCGACATCGACATCAGCGGCTGGTTCCTCAGCGACAGCGACACCAACCTGCGGAAGTATGTCATCCAGCCCAACACGATCATCCCCACCAAAGGGTTCCTGGTCTTCAATCAGCTCGAGCATTTCGGCACCGCGGGCAACCCCGGCGTGAACGTGCCGTTCGCCATGAGCGAGCTTGGCGAGAGCATCTTCCTGTCCAACTCCGACGGAGCCGGCAACGCCGCGGGCTACCGCGAGTCCCACGAGTTCGGCGCATCGGAGCGTGAAGTGACGTTCGGCTGGTATATCAAGAGCACCGGCGGCAGCGACTTCGTGGCCATGAGCGCCCCGACGCCGCGCGTCGCAAACGCGCTGCCCATGGTCGGGCCGGTCGTCATCAATGAGCTGATGTACGCGCCGCCCGCCGACGGAACCGAGTTCATCGAGCTCTACAACCTCACCGGTGCCAGTGTCCCGCTGTACGACCCGCTCCACCCGGCCAATACCTGGCAGTTCACCAACGGCGTCGCATTCGCCTTCCTGACCGGCTCGGGAATACCCGCATTTGGCTATGCGCTGGTGGTGCCGATCGATCCAGCAATATTCAGAAGCACGTACAGCATCAGCCCAAGTGTGCCGATCTACGGGCCATACACCGGCGTCCTGGACCATGCGGGCGAAGTGGTCGAGCTTTCGCGCCCTGGCGAGCCGGAACTCGATGGCTACGTGCCCTACATCGTCGTAGACAAGGTGAAGTACGGCAACAGCTCGTCCTGGCCGACGCAGCCGAACGGCGCCGGCCCGTCGCTCGCCCGCGTCGCCCCGGGCAACTACGGCAACGATGTCGCCAACTGGGCCGCCGAGAAGGTCGGCGGATCGCCGGGATTGCCGAATTTCGACACCGGCGCGCCCACCGCCGACGTCGTCGATGTCGTCCCCGATCCCCGCCACGCCCCCGTCACCCAGATCACCCTACGATTCAGCGAGCCCGTGTTCGGATTCGACCGGGGGGATCTGACGCTCAGCCGCGACGGCGGCGGAAACCTGCTGACCGCCTCACAGACCCTGACCACCTCAGATAATGTCACTTGGATCTTGGGCAACCTTTCGACACTGACAGGGACCGCCGGCAACTACCTCATCACCCTCAAAGGCGCCGGGTCAGGCATCACCGACACGGCCGGCAACGCGATGACCGTCGGCGCCACGGACAGCTTCACGGTTGACACGACTGCGCCGACGGTGCAGATCACGGCCCTCAGCCCCGATCCGCGTAACACCGCCGTCGCGTCCGTCACGATTGTCTTCAGCGAAAGCGTGACCGGCTTCAACGTAACGGACTTGACGCTCCAGCGCAGCAGCGAAGCGAACCTGCTCACCGGCTCGGAATCGCTCACGAGCAACAACGGCACGACCTGGACGTTGAGCGACCTGACCGCCGTGACCGCCGCTGCCGGCAGCTATGTCCTGACGCTCAACGCCGTGGGCTCCGGCATCGAGGATGCGGCGGGGAACGCGCTGGCCTCCTCCGCCAGCGAGAGTTGGACGGTGGATACGACGGCCCCAACGGTGAGCATCGCGCCCGTCAGCCCCGATCCGCGAAGCACCGCGGTCGATTCCATGACGATCACGTTTAGCGAACCGGTGAGCGGCTTCGGGAAAGAGGATCTCACGCTCACGCGCGACGGAGTGGCCGTCGCGTTGACCATCGCCCAGACGCTCACCAGCGCCGACAACAAGACGTGGACCCTCGGCAACCTGACAAACCTCACGACGCCAGAGGGGACCTATGTTCTGACGTTGGTCGCCGCGGGCTCCGGCATCACAGACGCCGCAGGCAATGGCCTCGCATTCGGCGTCAGCGAGTCCTGGCTGATGGACACGTCCGCCCCAAGCGCCACAGTCAACCAGGCCCTCAGCCAGGCTGACCCCACAAACGGCGCGACCGTTCACTTCACTGTGGTCTTCGGCGAGCCGGTGGCCGGATTCACCGGCAGCGACGTGATGCTGTCAGGCACCGGCCACGCGACAACGGCCATCGTGTCCGGCAATGGCGCTGTCTACGACGTAGCCGTCAGCGGCATGACGAGCAGCGGCACGGTCATCGCGAGCATCGCCGCCGGCGCTGCCGCGGACCCGGCGGGCAACCTGAACACCGCTTCGACCAGCACAGACAATACTGTCATATATGACACGAGCACCCCCACCGTGATCATCACCCCCGTCAGCCCCGATCCGCGCAACACCGCGGTGACGGCGATCACCATCGTGTTCAGCGAGCCGGTCTCGGGCTTCGATCTTTCCGACTTGGAACTGAAACGCGGGAGCGGCGACAACCTGCTCGACAGCGACCACTCGCTGACCAGCGCCGATGGGATCACCTGGACCTTGAGCGACCTGGCCGGCATAACCGCAGCATCGGGGAGCTATGTGTTGACGTTGCACGGCACAGCGTCGGGGATAAAGGACCTCGCAGGCAATGCGCTGGCGGCAGGGGCCGGCGAGACCTGGGTAACCGATACCGACGCGCCGACGGCAACCATCGCGGCCATCGACCCCGACCCGCGGGTGACGCCCGTCGCGTCTGTCCAGATCAGCTTCAGCGATCGCGTCTTCGGCTTCGACCTGGCAGACCTGACGTTGACGCGAGATGGCCAGGCCGTCGCCTTGACCGGCGCCACGCTCTCGACCGACGACAGCATCCTATGGACGCTGGGGGGTCTGAGCGGCCTGACGTCCGCGGAGGGCGCCTATGTCCTATCTCTGAACGCGATCGGCGCCGGGATTACCGACTCCGCAGGCAATCCGCTGGCCTCCGGCGCCAGTGAGACATGGACCACCGACACGACGGCTCCGGCGGTCAGCATCGCTCCCGTAACTCCCGATCCGCGGAATACGTCGGTTGGGTCGATCGCGATCACCTTCAGCGAAGCGGTCTGGCACTTTGGCATCAGCGACCTGACACTCACACGCGACGATCTCGGCGTGGCCCTCGGCAGCGCGACGCTGACCAGCGCCGACGGCATCGAGTGGACCCTCGGCGACCTTGCGGGCCTCACTGCATCGCAAGGGGCGTACGTCTTGACACTGCCCGCGACCGGATCGGGCATCGCCGATGCCGCGGGGAACGCGCTGGCCTCTTCCGCCAGCGAGAGCTGGACCGTCGACACAACGGCTCCGACCGTGAGCATCACGCCCGTCAGCCCCGATCCGCGGAACACGTCCGTCAGCTCAATTACCATCGAATTTAGCGAAGCAGTATCCGGCCTCGACCTTGAGGATCTCGTCCTCTCACGCGATGGCCAACCCGATCTGCTCACCGCCGCGCAAACGCTCTCCAGCGCCGACGGCATCACCTGGACACTCGGCAACCTGGCCAACCTCACATCCGTCTCCGGCGCCTGCGACCTCGCTCTGAAAGCGGCCGGATCGGGCATCGTCGACACAGCAGCCAACGCGCTCCAGTCCGACGCCAGCGAGACCTTCATCGTGGACATGACCGCGCCCACGGCCGATATCGTCGACGTCGCTCCCGACCCGCGCCAGACGCCCATCGACAGCATCACCATCCTGTTCGATAAGCCGGTGGTCGGCTTCGACCTGAGCGACCTGATTCTCAGTCGCGATGGCGGCCCGGACCTGCTTACGCCAGCGCAATCGCTGCACAGCGACGATGGCATCCACTGGGTCCTCGAACCCCTCTCCGATCTCACCAGCGCCGATGGGACTTATCAACTGATGCTCAACGCTGCCGGCTCCGGCATCGTCGATTCAGCCGGCAACGCCCTGGCGACCGACACCAGCGATAGCTGGACCGTGTACACGAGAGGCTCTCTCGCCGGCCATGTCTTCCAGGACAACGATGCGGATTCCGTTCAGGGCCCCACCGATAGGCCCCTGGCCGCCTGGACGGTGTTCCTCGATGCCAATAACAACGGCTCCCTCGACGCCGGCGAGCAGTCAACCCAGACCGGCGCCACGGGCGCATACCAGTTCGACGAGCTCCTTCCCGGCCTCCATGTCGTCCGGCAAGTGCTCATCCCCGGCTACACCCCTGTGTCGCCCGTGCCCGCCGTCTACACGGTCAACCTTCAACCTGGAGGCCACCACACGTCCGCCGACTTCGCCAACTTCCCGACCATGCTCCAGGGCACCGATGCCGCCGACAGCTACTACATCCGTCTGGCCAGCGATGGCACCACCGTCGAGATCTACCGGCGCTCGACTCCCTCGGGCACTCCCGACTACCGCGTCGCTCGTACGCTGCTGCCTTCGCTGGCGATTGCCGCAGACGCCGGCGATGACCTGCTCACCGTCGATTTCTCCGGCGGCGATCCAGTCCCGTCCGGCGGCCTGTCCGTCGACGGTGGCTCCGGCTCCAACGACCGGCTTCGCATCATCGGCACCGCCCAGGCGGACAACGTCTCCATCGACGCCTCACGCGCCGTCTTCGGCGCCGCTGCCATCGCGTACACCGGCCTGGAAGCAATCGAGGTCGCCGGCGCATCCGGTGACGACACCCTCTCGATCAACGCCGCCCTGCCCTTCCTTCCTTCGTTCGTCGCCGGCAGCGGAGACAACACCCTCACCATCAATGCCGGCGCCTTCCGCTATGACACGGACCTCGGCCCCGTCACCCTCGCCGTCGCTGGAGTTGCGGCAGTTGATCTGGGCGCCTCCCAGCACCTGGCTGGCCTGAACATCACCGGCTCCGCGCGAGTCAACCTGACGCCCGCCGCGGCCAGCGTCTTGCTGACCGACCGCCTCCTCATCAGCGATGCCGCAACCCTCGATCTGGCTGACAATGACTTGATCGTCCGGGCGCCCGCTGACACCTGCCAGGCCGTCTATACCCAGGTCAGCAACTGGGTCCGCATCGGCCGCGGCGCCTCCAGCGGCGGCATCACCAGCTCCAACGCCGCAGACCATCCGATGACAGGTCTCGCCGTGGTGCTCAACGATCGGGGAGGCGCGAATGCTCCCATCACCGCCCGCCTCGCGGGCGAGGATGTGCTGGTCACGGACATCCTGGTGAAGTACACATGGAACGGCGACACCAATCTCGACGGCCTCGTCAATGCCGACGATTACTTCCTGATGGACTCCGGCTTCCTCTCCCAGAAAAAAGGCTGGTATAACGGCGACTTCAACTACGATGGCGTGGTCAACGCCGACGACTACTTCCTCATCGACTCGGCGTTCATCGGTCAAGGCGCGCCCCTGGCCGAGGCGGAGGCGCCGGCCGTCTTGCCCGAACTCGCGCCGCGCCAAACACAGGCCAATACACAGCCGGTTCGCAGCGTGCTGTCTCAGCTCTTCTCGACGCAGCCGCTGCTGCAGTGAGGCCAGAACACCGCCGGCTCAAGTGCCATGGAAATGTGCGGCGGCCAAAGACCCCAGCCCGCGTCCCGCATCCGGGCGACCCGCGCCTTGCTCATGCCCGCCCGTCCGTCACGCCATCTCACCCTCGGCCAGCATGATCTCCGCCACACGCAGGTCCATCGCCGTGGTGATCTTGATGTTGCGCTGCTGCCCTTCCACCAGCCACACCTCCTGCCCCGCCAGCTCCAACAGCTGTACATCATCGGTGATCGCCTCGAGCGGCACCGGACACGCGGCAAAGGCCTGCACCAGTGCCTGCCTACGCATGATCTGCGGCGTCTGCATCGCCCATAGCGTGTTCCGCGGAATCGTACGCTGCACCGCCGCCGGCAACGGGCCCGCCGCCTGCTTCACCGTCAGATGCACCGGCACCGCCGGCACCGCCGCTCCATGCTGACGCGCCGCCTCCAACGTCCGGTCGATCAGCTCCTGTGTGATCAGCGGCCGAGCGGCGTCGTGCACCGCCACCCACTCGATGGCCGAATCCACCGCCCCCAACGCGTTGCGAACGCTGTGGGCCCGCGTCGATCCCCCCGCACAAAATGCGATCCGCTTGTCCAGTGGCGCACCCAACACCCCGGCTAGACTCTGCGGATCTCCCGTGGGAATCACGATGGCCGCTACGTCCTCGCGGGCCAGAAACGCATCGACCGCATACGCGATCACCGGCCGCCCGTTCAACTTCTCCAGAAGCTTGTTGCGACTGGCGCCAAACCGCGCCGATCGCCCCGCGGCCGGAAGGATGACGGCAAACGTAGCCATGACCGGTGGTTCGTTGTTCGTGTTCACCCGCTCTACCGAGGCCGAGGCCGACGCTGCTGCTGCGGAGCCTCGCCCATCTGCCCAAAAATCATCCGGCCCGTCGACGTCTGCAGGATGTTCGTCACCACGAACTCGACCTCCTCGTTCAGATGGCTTCGCCCGTCCTTCACCACCACCATCGTGCCATCCTCCAGGAATCCTATCCCTTGCGATGATTCCTCGCCCGGCTTGGCCAGCCTCACCGTCAGCTTCTCTCCCGGCAAAACCACCGGCCGTAGCGCATTGGCTACCTCGTTGATGTTGATCACCTCCACCCCTTGCACGTGCGCCACCTTGCTCAGGTTCGAATCGTTGGTCAGCACCCGCGCGTTCAGTTCCTTGGCCATCACCAGCAGCTTCTGATCCGCCCCCTCAAGCTCCGCTGAATTGTGCCCGCTCCATTCGTAGAGAATCACCTCGACCTTCTTGTTCTCCTGAAGCTTGGCCAGTATGTCCAAGCCGCGCTTCCCCCGGTTGCGCTTCAGCTTGTCACCGTTGTCGGCCAGCGTCTGCAGCTCCTGCACCACGAACCTGGGTACGATCAGCCGGTTCTCCACCACTCCCGTGCCCGTCAGGTCCAGAATCCGCCCGTCGATGATCACGCTCGTGTCCACGAGGATCGGCCGCGCGCCGCGGATCTGCTTGCTGAACTCCACGTAGGGGATGATGAACCGGAAGTCGTCCTTCGTCTGCAGGACGAAGCTGATCGACAGGTAGCAGACGACGATCCCCACCACCACGTTGATGAAGCTGATCAAGGACGCCCGGGTCTTCTCGTCCGCCCATCCCGCTGGGCCTACCTTCGGCAGGAACAGGTCCACCATGAAGAGCACGATGTAGCTCAGGGCGTAGGTGATGGCCATGCCCACCACCAGCCCGAAAAACGTCCCCGAGAAAACGCTCAGCTTCTTCCGAGGCGACAAGATGTCCACGCACAGGAAGAACACCCCGATGCACAGCGTGTAGAACACCACCAGCCAGTTGTTGGGCGCTTCCGGCTTGGACGGGTTCATCACGTAGAACCAGCCCACGGCGGCCATCATCAGTATGAACAGCGCTCGCAAAACGTGCAGGACCATGAGTAGCGCCCTTCCAGGTAAATACCCGTGTGCCGCTGAGAAGGCCGCGACGCGACAGGATGAACCGCGACCCACTATAGCCGATTCATGCAAAAGAGTCTATTGCCCGTCCTCCAACGCCCGGCCCGGCGCGGAAAGGGCTCCCCGCGGCCATCCCCGCCAGCGAGTGTTGCGGGACACTGGCACATGCCAAAACGACGACGGCGTGAGCCGTGGGTGGTGCTCACGCCGTCAGTCGCGAAGTGGGTCCTATGGAATGGGGACGTCCGGTCGTTGAACGGGCGGTATCAGGTTCCTCGATCAGCGGGTTACGGAGGACGTGAAGCTGCGCAATCGGCCCCGGCGATCTGGTTGCGGGCCCAACACCTGGAAGGTGTCCCCGCCATCAGTAATACGGGCAGGTCAGGCAAAGGGGGTTTGTGCCAGAAGCGCTGGCCTCGCGGAACTCCCGGAACCTCTCGCCGTGCCAGACATCGTGGAAGTCTTGCTGGCGAGAATTAAAGGTGGGCGAGAATTAAAGGTGACGCGGAGAATTAAAGGTGACGCGAACCTTTACATAGGCGAGAATTAAAGGTGCGAGAATTAAAGGTGACGCGAACCTTTACATAGGCGGACCTCTCGATTATCGTACCGCCCATGCCACGAGTCGCCAGACAGGCCCCCGGCGGGCTGGTGTATCATGTGCTCAACCGGGCCAACGGAAGGCTGCGGCTTTTCAGGAAGGACGATGATTTCCTGGGCTTCGAGCGGGTGCTCCTGGCGGCCCATCGGCGGGTGCCCATCCGGATTCTCGCCTGGTGCCTCATGCCCAACCACTGGCACTTCGTGCTCTGGCCGGAAAAGGATGGCCAATTGACGGCGTTCATGCGCTGGCTAACGCTCACCCACGCCCAGCGCTGGAAGCATTCGCACGGCGCCGTCGGGCATGGCCATCTGTATCAGGGGCGGTTCAAGAGTTTTCCCATCGAACGGGACGAGCATCTGCTGACGGTGCTACGTTATGTGGAGCAAAATCCGGTGCGGGCCGGACTGGCCAGGCGTGCGGAGCCATGGCGCTGGGGAAGCTGTGCGGTGCGGGAAAGCCCATCGCACGAACTGCGCGGGCTGCTGTGCGACTGGCCGGTGGATCGTCCGCGGCGCTGGCTGGACCTGGTCAACCGGCCGCAGACGCCGGCGGAGCAGACGCTGGTGAACGAGCATATTCAGCGGAATCGCCCGCTGGGAAACGGTGAATGGGTGCAGCGAACGGCCAAGTCGCTGAACCTGGAACAGACGCTGCGCCCGCGTGGCCGGCCGGTAGGATGGCGCAAACACGCGACACCGGCGGGGAGCATGATATAATGGTTCGCGTCACCTTGAGTTCTACCCGCGTCACCTTTAGTTCTACCGTCACCTTTAGTTCTACCGGGGAGCATGATATAATGGTTCGCGTCACCTTTAGTTCTGGAAACTGAAGCTGCAGACCGGCGAGGCTCGCTGGCGGCGGGTCGGCAAGCTCGGCAGCGAGGACCCGATCGTCCAGGGGTACCAGCCGCAGGACCAGCCGGAGTCCATGACGCAGGAGCCGTACGATCAGCTTCCCGAGTCGATCCTCGTGCGGGAGGTGCGTTTTCGCATCCCCGACCGCGGTGGCCGCACGCAGGAGATCACGCGGGTCACGACGCTGCTGGATCCCGCCGTACACCAAGCTGCCGCTGGGGCGAGCAGACCGGGGCCAGGGCGCAAACCCGGCGGGAGAGGGGCGGCGGTGAGCAACAGGGCATCGGCCCGTGAAGGGACAGTTCCTTCGTCGCAGCGTCAAGAGCCGCAACCCG
>Ga0315284_10007848_pt1 | contig 15228 bp, 15 predicted proteins | sample YL17G09_16_MG_FD_203696 | JGI IMG/M metagenome (GOLD analysis project Ga0315284, IMG submission 203696) | Sediment microbial communities from Yellowstone Lake, YNP, Wyoming, USA - YL17G09_16 | ecosystem: Environmental > Aquatic > Freshwater > Lake > Sediment | place: USA: Wyoming | collected... | reverse complement strand
GCTTCTTCATTCGCAGCATGAATATCAATATTCTTATCTAATTGAATCAGAAATTTACATACTTCTAGATGACCATAGCGACAACTCCATCTAAATGCTTGTTCATTCAGAGCATGAATATCAATATTCTTATCTATTTGAATCAGAAATTTACATACTTCTAGATGGCCCTTGAAACAACTCCATCTAAATGCGCATTCATTCGCAGCATTATTTTCAGTAAATAAGTATTTAGATATATTTAAACAGCCGAATTTACACGCATTCAAAAAATTAATTTTATCTATAGAATCTAAAAATTTCCATTCTTGAAAGAATTTATTATCAGTAACCATTTTGTTGCAATATTTATTTACAAATAAAAGATTTCTAAAATCACTCATTGACTCAATATAACCAACAATGATTGGATCGATATCCTTAAATACAAGCATTTTAATAATAAATAATTATGATTAAACAGTTTATTCATTAATTTATTCAATTTTTTTATCTAATTGGATCAAAAAAATGTGTACTTCAAAATGCTCATTTTCCTTACTCCATCTAAATGCGTATTCATTCTCCGCATGAATATCAATATTCTTCTAATTGAACCAGAAATTTACATACTTCTAGAAGAATTTTTGATATGAATATTATCATAGATAATATTCATATTTTTCAAAATTTACTGTTTATTGAGATTCTCCAATATATTTTAATAACCATTCATTTTTTGTTTGGTACATATATCCGAGGATAACAAATGCTATCAGAGATGTCCATGATAATCCGAGCTTAACGTATGATACTCCTTTGGTACTGCTAAACATAACAAAAATGGAATAGATAATGCCCACAATACTAAATGCCATTAATCCAAATGATAATAATTGGTTAGATGGTTCACCGTCTTGACTACCGAAATAGTATCCAGCACCAATTCCAGCAACAAATGCCAAACAAGAGATTACAAGAATAGTGATATAACGTGTTCGTAACTGGTCCTTCACCGATTGAGGAAGTTGTTGGTCAGTTTGGTCAAGTCCACTAATTGCATCATACGTAGTCGTGAAGGTGCTGAGACCCGATAGAGCAAGACCCATGATCAGTGCATATTGTGCACCTGTTAAACTGGTGTACCCTTTAACTTTTTTTGATGTCATGTTTTTGAAAATGTTAGTTTTCGAGAGATCCGACATTATACATATATATTCGATATATTTTTTATCAATATTCGACTCAAAAATTATATTTTAAAAATGACCCATCCCAAAAAATTGATCCAAAAATATCATATTACATAAAAACATAGTAGTTATACCATACCAATGTCAAACGACACGCCATTTTTATCGACGAATAATCCGTCCTATGATACATGCATTACCAATGTTGTTAATGAAGCAAAAAAACTTCTCAGTAAAACAAAAATAACCAAAATTATGATTCAAAATCCAATGGAAAAAGTTGTCCCATTTAATTTCTGGTTTAGATACGGAACTTACCAAATTGTTGATAAATGTGAAAATGAACAGCATCTCCGTGTCAGATACAATGGTGGGTCCATGATTACACCATTACTAACTAGAACAAGTCTAAATTTTAGTGCTATCAAATCGTGTTTGAATTCCATGTCATTGTACCAACCATTTTATCCAGAAACATTTTATAACGTATGGGAATTTTTCAAATTACGCCATATCAAAACAGATCTGAAGAATGTCCTGCATATTGGTAAAGAACATACATTCGGATCCATGGAATCTATCATGTTATTTTTAGAGAAAACTCAACAGACATATCAATATAATAAATACCATTGTTGGTTGGCTGGAAATGAAGTTCGTGATCCTAAACAATGGTCATCATATCAGTTACGTACACCAATGGTAGATTATTTGAGTCAAGCATATAAATCTGTTTTTTTAAGTCATACCTCTCAATTATTACCAGTATATGATTTTATTAGTATCGATACAAACCATCTATTGGATGATATCTTCACTTGGTCCACAGAAGAACAAGATTTGCAAGCCAATATATTTTATATACTAACCGCCATGCATCATTTAGAAAAAAATGGAGCAATTTTACTTCGGTTAAATATGATCTCATCTAAATCATGTCGGATATTATTTAGTTTGGTAGAACAACATTTCGTAGAATATGCATTTTTCAGACCCAGTATTAGTAATGCATTTAATTCGGAAATCTATTTATTCCTAAACAGATTCAAAAAAAATATACCAGAACAATCATTATATCATCGGATATTACAAAACTTTTATGAAATGAAAATTTATGAGAAATTACATATTAATTACCATAAAACAAATGATATATCAAATCAATATCAAGCCAAATTGGATGCCTGGGTTGATGGATTATACAATGTAATTCACCAGATTGAAAATTTGACAGACACTACATTGGATGAATTAAAAAATGATTCCATCGTATCGAATGAATGGCATACTACCAATAATTTTCCGCAAATTGGATACTTGCTTAATAAGACGTATATTGTTGACAAAAATGAACCATTCCAAATAATCTTACCAAAAAAATATCCATTATTCACATCTGCAAAAAGTTTTCATATTAGACCGACGACACCATATATCTTGTATGAAATTCCATTTTATCGGGAAATTATCAAAAAACGTGCGGAATTGAATTTTTGTAAGAGAATCATGGATACCAAACCGAGTAATGTATTTACCAATTGTTATGAAAATCAACGTAATAATATCTTCATCACATGGGATCATTTGACCTACCAATTGGATTTTCGTGGAAAGTTAAAACAGATTTTGAAAAAGGATTATGGAATAGAAATGGCCACGAGTGCATGGATCAAAATGTATGAAATTTTAAATAATAATGTCAATATTGTATCCAATAATAATTTGCAATTAAAAACATTCCATTTATGTGAAGCACCGGGTGCATTTATTGCCGCCACCAATCATTATCTAAACCAATACCCCAATATTCAATGGTCATGGTATGCCCAAACATTGAAACCTGAAAATGAGTTTGCATTAGATGACCATTATGGTTTGATTAAAAAATATCCAGAAAGATGGCTATTTGGGAATAAAGATGATAACTCTGGTAATATTACCCATAGTGCCGTCATCAAATCGTATGCTACAAACCCTAATTTAAAAGATATCGATTTTATAACATCTGATGCTGGTCTACATTGTCATCCATCAGAACTAAATGAACAAGAGGCACATATGGCCAAAATTAGTATGGGGCAAATCATCTGCATTCTAGCATGTTTACCGGTTGGAAAAACTGCTGTTTTCAAAACATATTTACCACTAACTGAGCCATTGAATATTTCTATGGTTTATCTCATTACACATTTATTTGACCAAGTTAATATGATTAAACCAATGGGAAGTCCTAGTTATAATTCTGAAATTTACTTTGTTTTAACGGGATATAAAGGGATCAAAGACACAACGCTAGATACATTATATAACATGTTGGATGATCCAGGTATCACATCTAAGTCATTATTATTCAAGGAAATCGATAAAATGTTTTGCAGTTCGTATCTATTGAATCTTGTATCTTTAGTAGATCAACAAATACAAGTTCTCTTGCAAAATTATTATTATTACTATTCATATCACAAGATTCCAGTCGACCAACAAGGCATGTATCTTGATAAATGGTTTGAATTAAATCCGATAACCCAATCCAATCGAAAATTATTATAATTTATGATCAATTAATAATTCATCATAAACTAACCAAATAACCCATATCCTTTACAAACACCGTTAATGCATGTTACATAATCCAATAATTGGATGTATTCATTGGCACTCATTTTCATCTTGTAATAAATATCACCAGTATATTTCATGATTTTCGCCTTCTGGATATCAGTAATATCATCAGACGCTATCAATACAGTGTTAATTTGTATCATTACATTATCTACTGGATATCCCAACGCGATAATTTGCTTGCTTAATTTGGATAAATCCAACACACTTTTGGCATCTAAGATCCGATTTAATAAATCACCAATCGTGGCGTTATCAACATAGGCAAAGATATTATACACATCCTTTTCACTGATATGAATTTCTTTGGTATCATTTTTCTTAGTTTTCATAATCATGTATAACGCTTTTAATTCGCTTCGGGTCATTTTTTCTGGATTTTTTCGACAGACTTTTTTTAGATCACTTAAATATTTCAAATTCTGTAACATCATGATTGCTTTCCTCATATCCCCATTGGAAACATCTACAATAATATCTAATGTTTCATCTTCAATCGTAATTTTTTCTGTATCTGCTACACTTCGTAATTTATTGATCATGCATTCAATATCCAACTTTTTAAAATAAATCGAATAACATCTGGATTTAATCGCATCCGTAATTTTGCAAATATAATTGCAAATGAAACAAAATCTCGTTACGGTGCTGTACTTTTCGATGATTACCCGTAATGCATCTTGTGCTTCATCTGTCATAGAATCCGCTTCATCTAAGATAATTATTTTATATGACGGAATAGGTGTTCCGTCAGCACTCACTGTAGCTGTTACGAATTTTTTTGCTTCATTAGTAATTTTTTCTCGCACGGCATTAATTCCCCTATCATCAGATGCATTAAATTCAATTACCCGAGTAGAAAAATGTTCTTTGAATATCTCCCGACCAATAGCAAGAATGGCTGACGTTTTTCCTGTTCCAGGTGGTCCATATAATAATAGATGAGAAATATCTCCAGATGAAATAAAATTTTTAAACAGATTCATCAGTTTTTCATCTTGTGTCAAATCATCCATTTTTTTAGGACGATACTTCTCAACCCATGGAATGTAATTAATGTTTGACATGTTGTAATACAAGTTATGGTAATATTATCAAATCTTTTTTATGTATCAATTTTTTTGATACATAAAAAAGATCATGATTTGACTGCCCGAATTATTTGGGTGGATTTTTGTTTTGAAAATATTGATTATTCTAATAACAATATTATTAGAATAATTTATTTTACACCATGACCGATTGGTGTCAAAAAGACATACATTTTACCCAATGTAGCCACAGAAATTACCAATACTAATGGAAAATCATTTCTCAAATAGATATCAACTGTATTACATAGTTTATTGCATTTACTAAACGATAACAGATTCTTTAATTCATATACACCTTGTACAATCGTAGATGGATCTTTTTGAGCTTTCCCGGTTTTGTTAACATCTTTGTAGGTTTTGGTGATTTTTCCCCCATCGTTTTGCCCACGAAATGAGATTTCTTCATTAAGTGACGTAATTTCTACATAGGTAGTATTATTATTAAATTGCTTACAAATATTATGAAATTTATCAGATGCAATAGTGATTTTATTCTGGAATTCTGTTTGAAATGGTGGTAATTCTGGATTACTAATATCCATCAAATAAATCTCCAAATCAGTTTCTTCACTATTGTCATTATTTTTTGTTAATGATCTGACATACAATGTACTTCGATTATCACTATTCATATAAAACATGATTGGATCATCATCATTCATGGATTTTAACATGGCATGCAAATTATTGATATCTACACCAATCGTAATTTTCGGTTCAGTACATTTAAATGAGTCAAATTTATCGGAATCCAAATTGAGTTTGATTAAGATACTCTTATCTTCTGTTAACCGCAAAATTCGAATTCCTCCCACAGATGCTTTGGGTGCATTCTGTGTATTGAATGATGTTTTACCTCCTTTCTTTGGTGGCTCATCATCGTCTTCGTCTTTTTTGACATTTTTTCCTCTCTTTGGAGGTTCTTCATCCACACCTTTCTTCTTTCGTTTTACCGGTTTAGCATCTTGTTCAACTTCTTCGTAATAATCATCATCTTGTTTCTGATCATATTCTTTATCTGGCGGAATAAATACAATACAACAATCAGAAATCACCGTACTAATTCTTTCGAATACCTGTTTTAGAACACTGGTTTGGGATGTTTTTACTTCTAAAATACGATGTGGTTGTGGAGGTTGGGATTGCTTTACTTTCTTTGTTGATTTACTCATTGGTTTAATATAGGGAGTTCTCTTTAAATGCGTTTATAAAATTATAAACGATGATGTTCCTATACCAGAAAGATTTAATTAAGGTTGATAATAAATCAATTTTTTGAATATAGGATTTTTGTGTAAAATATATCAATAAATGACATATGTACTATAACAAATATTTGAAATATAAATCCAAATATGTTAATTAAAAAAAACAATTTGGTGGGGATGATGAGGATGATTTAGCGATTCTTGGAATGACGATGATCTATTTATTTGTGTTGGTTTTGGTAGTAATGATTATAGATGATACAAAACCGGAAAATAATAGTAGCGAACAACTTGGGCAAAAATGTGAATTTTCCGGTTTTGGTAGTAATGATTATAGATGATACAAAACCGGAAAATAATAGTAGCGAACAACTTGGGCAAAAATGTGAATTTCTTCCCGAATTACAATGTGATCCAAAAATACTCAGTTATGTGTCGAGGGTGACATTACGCCCGGCAAAGTAACATACAAAAAATATTATATCAAACCTAACATAACCAAAATAGCATGTGGTAAAGATAGTGTTGCGGTTATTGCCGATAATACGTTATATGTATTGGGTAAACGATGGAATACGGAGGACATAGTCATCGAGAATAATATCATTCAAGCTTTCTTTGAAAATACAAACGAACTAACTCCAATTACCAAAACGAATGCCGGCGAATTCACGAATACAAATGTAACAGATGTTTCATATGGTAAGGACTATATGGCGATCATATCGAATGGTAAATTATATACATGTGGTAACGGTACATGGGGTGACAATATTACCTGCGTAGTTGCCGATGGAAAAATATATAAATTTGGTGGTGCTCGATTTGGGTTAGATATACCACTCGATACAAATGAAAAATATTTCACGCCTCATGAAATTAGTTTTAATTCTAAAAATATTACGCAGATTTCAATAGGATCTCATCATTTTGCCATAATCGATAGTAACCAACTATACACATTTGGATTTAGCAAAAATGGACAATTAGGTTTTGATGACAAGAATGGTTATGTTGACGAACCCACATTAGTACCAAAGTTTATGGGTATGAATGTGACACGAGTTTCATGTGGTATAAATTATACGATGGTAATTGCAAATAATAAATTATATATATTAGGTGAATTTACTTTTAAAGATGAAATTATGCAAAAATATAAAGATAATGTGATATATTGCTCAGCCTCAATTGATTATCCTAAATTTATGGCTATTGTAACATGTTAATTTGTCACAATCTATGTATTTACATAGATTATTCTAGACATATATTTTATCTTGTCAACTATAGAATTCCATAATCAACTCACTCACCATGATCAGCGTATTTTGAACATATATGGAAAATGACTAAAAATCTAAATACACAACATCCATATTTCTAACATAATATATTCTATCAGTGCACTGATTAGTAATTTCAAAAAAAACGATATATTATAGTCAAACACAAGTTATAAACTCAATAAAATATTCTTGCAAAAAATATTTCCTATTAATATATAATTCGTGATGTCTGTTAAAAATACGTATCGTTTGATTAATCCATATATTGAAGGTTCACTAGACACTCTTGTACGAGCCAAAAACTCGTTCAGTGCGGGAAAACATCTTTATAACAATGTCTCTAAATATTTCACTAACCATGTAGAAAATTTCACTATGGCAATTCAAAATGTCGAAACTAAAGATGTTACTCATTTTAATATCTCTGAACGTAGACGAAAAAACAATGCAGTTGATTATGATATCATCAAATTAAATGATGCTCTTCCAAGTACTGTTGAAGAATCATTATTGAAAAAAATCGATGAAATGGATAAACAAGTTGGTGGACGTAAGAAAGACGACGAATCCCACAGCTCATCCAGTTCATCTGAATCAGATACCGATTTTTTCTATAAAAATAATACCTATTTGCAACCAATCTCTCGTTTCACTTATTTCAGCTTACCATATATCTACCATGAAGTGGATTTCATTGGAATCAATATCAATGATTACATGAGTATGAGTAACGAGACGTACAAAAGTTTGTTCATGCCCGTATTTTGCTGGCCGATTAGCCCAGTTGTTCATGTTCGATTAGATTGTTGTATGTAAAAAATGAATATAATATATGAATATAGATCTATATTCACATATTTCAATAAATATAATCTTTTTGTTAGTATATATTAAGTACGATATGGGAAAAAAACAAAAAAAAGACATTCAAGAAGATGATGAAATTGAAGAACCTGTACCAAGAAAACAAAAACGACCTTCTAAGAAACAACGTCATGTAGAAGAAGACGACGATAGTATCAATGAAGATGACCAAGTGGAACAGGATGATGATGAGGCGGAAGAACCTCGTCGGGAAAAAATATCAGACAAACATCATGCCAAACTCAAAAGCAATATTCTAAAATGGTTAGATGATGATGATAAAATTCGAGATCTCAACACTAAAGTCAAAAAATATAAGGATTCTAAAAAGGAAAGAGAGACACAAATCATCGATATGATAAATAAATTAGGCATGGAAGAATCAAAAATTGATATTCACGGTGATGATGATCAGCTTCGTAGCAGGGTATATCGTCATAAATCTGTCACGAAAGGTGCTATCAAAGAAGATATCGTCAAAAATGCCTTGATGGAAGTTATCAAGGATGAAAAGAAAGTCAACCAATTAGTGAAAAAAATCGAAAGCAAACGTCCAATAAATGAACGATATTATCTCAAACGAACCAAGGGGAATAAAACCGAATAAAAAATTGATATTTATTTAAATAATATATAATTGCTTTGATTACAAGGAATTACATATTAATTATCATGTATAACGGCCGTATTCATGAGATGACCATTGATGAAATTACCACAGTCCTGAATAGTGGGAAATATGTCTCGTCGACGTCCAAGAAAATGATGCAGGACAGATTAGAATACTTATATCGGAATGGTAGATATTCTGCTATCAATGATTCATTAAATAGTACAATCAGAAATGTTAAGCTAGATGCTAACAAAAAACCATCTGTTAAAATCGCTAGTTTAGAATCATTTCCTTCATTAGGTGAAACGATATCCCCTCCCAAAACATCCAAGAAGAAAATGAATTTTTCTAGGATAATCAATCCAGACCAAAATGATTCCATATTTGAAAATGATACTGTCAGACTAGACTTCTTTGACATTATCAAATTATATGATGACTATGGAATTTATCGTATCAAACTATATTTTGATATTCTTCAGAAAAAAATCTGGTTATTGGATAGTATTCGGATTGCAAAAAACAACAAGGCACATAAATTCGAACAACATTTTGATTATAAGAAATTAGTTTTCGTAAAAGATATGATGGAGCAATGCATAAATATCTGGAATCACTTGGAACGACAAACACACTATGTGGATGTCATGGCACAGACCATTGAAACATGCATTGTCAATCTGAAGGCAGACACATTTACAGAGAATATTATCTTTGATAATATGAAATATTTATTAGATCATCATAATTCGGCGACATTCAAGGACGAATTATTTTTTTATGAATATAATATCTATCTCGATGCCTATCAAAAAATATTAGACGATATTAATCATATCATAAATGCGATTTCAAATTGTCAGAAAAATAGAACAGTAAATGGTATGAAACATCAAATGATAATTGTCAAGAAATTACAACAAAATATCCTCACTTTGCAAAATACCATCGTTCGGGATTTTGATCCACATATTGATTGTCAGTATTATGCAGTCTTGCAGAATGATGGAGATCATATTGTCTCTAAAGGGATATTCAAACATGAATATTTCGATTGCACAGATAGGATAAATACATCCTTTAATAAATTAGATATTTCGGACTCATATTTGCGGATTATGACACTCGAACAATTTGATTTATTTTTTGATTATCCATTAGAAATTGATTGCACTAATTTTTTCTGCATAAATCTAGCGCTTCATGATAATATGACTCGCTTATTTTATGTCTATTATGATTTTGTGGATCAAATCCCATTTCAGAAAGGTACACTTGAAATATCTAATGTCCCTGCAGGAACTCCCGTGATGACATCTATCATTGTCAATAATAAGCAAAAAACTGATGAGACTCCAACTATGAAACCCAAACCCCAAATTCACATCAATAACTGGTTACAAACAAGAACCACTAACAGTTTATATACATTGCGACAAAATGAATACGATAACTTGGATCCAGCATTACAAGATGCATATGATATTAGCGAAACTGACCAGAATATCTTCTATACAGATTATGCATTTCAAGAGTTGATGACACATAATCCATCACTCATTACACCCTCTATGTTACGGTCATTCCGTCATTTAGCATGTGCCACATCAAGATAAAAATTATTCAATAAACATTGCATATTTTTTAAAAAAATTGAAAAAAATATATCCTAAATTGTATTAATTTTATGAGTCTCATAACATGCAAAAACTATTACATTTGAAATCACGTGATATTCCATGGACTACATTGGCCGGAAAAGTTATCACTAACAAACACATTCGTTTATCGAATTATCATGATATTCACCTATTTAGAAATAGACCCATTTTTAGTCATGCAGAAACTTTGTTTGTCACTGATTGTGATAAGAATTTCGTCTACTGTTGGGTCGATCACAAGATTTTTCCAAATGTAAAAAATTTGTATCTTGTATCCCATCCATGTAATTATGAAGTTGTTAATAGAATTTTTCGACATATTCATCTATCAAACAGATTTGCCAAGTATGCTAGACATAGTATGCACTATAATGTCACTATTGTAGAAGATGAATATGTAAATTCTCTGTTAGACACATTCGAAAATGAAACTATTATGTTTGCTAAAGAATAATTAATTTTTATTAGTAATAAAGATTAATTCCCAGATACAAGTTTTCCATCCACAATGAATGGAGAAACCATTGATTACATAGATATGATTATTTTTAAATAGATATAAATAAAAAACATGATATATCAGTAATACAGATGGCACAAATAAATGATTTAACTGAAGAAGATATTCAAAAGATTGATTTGGAAATTGATAAAATTGATTTGGATGATGAAAAAAACCGTGTTTTGCATGAAATACATGAAATATATACGCATACGATGGGACTAATTCATCAGGGTACGAATACAGTTTATCATCCAGATATGTTTGCATATCTTACAGAGAAACAATTTACAAAATGGATTCTGGAGAATAATTATGCAATACGACAGATGATGGAATAATAATATTATTTATTTGAATGATATTATTAGATTGGATTACATAATCCTTTGATATTAGTGTCAGGTTCAATAGTAGATTGCATCCAAGGACCGACATTCAATTTAGGATTGACAATGTCACCACGGATATCATGAGTACCGTTTCGTAAAGTACTTGCCACTGTATTGACTCCCATATGAACTTTAGGATGGATCAAATGAGTACCCTTAATTTTTTGAGTAGTTTGTAATGGGGTAATATCAAACCAATCTTGTTCAATTTCTTGTGGTAATACGGCTTCCACATCAAATTGGTCATCGATATCTTTGTATGTTCGTTTAGTGAATTTATTTTTCTTGTAGGTAAAATCACGTGGATCATATTCTTGTTCTTCATAGTTATCTTCTTGATCGAGCGGTTGACGTTCCATTCTTTTTGGCATATAGGATGAATCTCGATGATCATATTTATCATCACAAAACGGTTGTTCCATTTTTCGGGTATTGATTTGTCTCTTTCTACCATAATTTTTGAATGAACCATGTTTTTCAGCCATTGGATCGGCAGGTGAAAATGTTCCCGTTCCTCCACTATTTAATGGGGCATCAGAATATTGACTAATCAAATCATCTACTAAATCACCACGAACATCATCTGCATATCTAGTTTCTAAATTTGGATTATATTGATCGTTCATAATAGATCCCTGATTCTTGATTGGCATATCGTTATTTTGATTTAAATAATATACAAATGCAAGTACCATAATTGCAATAAATATTCCGAGTAACATATTGGAATCTAACTTCATTATTATATTAATAATTTGAGATATTTATATTTTCAAACATACATTCTTTTATCATATAAATTATATGATTTCCTCAATTAGGACGATTTTATTTATATAGTATAAATAAAATCTATCGTAAGTATATAATTTTAGATATGTCTAGTGAAATGCACATACTTAGCTTATACAATAATCGCGATTTTGCAAATTTATCTAAACAAGATTTGAGTACTCCAGTTGATTCTGAAGGAAATACAATTATCCATGTTATCGCACAAAAACTTGATAAAAATGCCATCGAATCATTATTACGTGAAAATCCAAATAGCTTATCGTACAGTATTATTAACAAATCAAATAATAATTTGGATTTGCCAATTCATCTCGCCATGAAAACGATCGAACAGACCAAACGAGATCAGGACGATTTCATTACATTTTTAATCGAAAAATGTGGTGCTAATCCAAATGTACCAAACAAGGACGGTCTTACTATCAAAAAGGTTGATGAGGTAACGATTGTTGATATCGCAGATGATTTCGCTGAAGTTAGAGCTATTCTAGACACTGTCTTTAAAACGACTCTTCCAGCTCCAGCTGTTGGTGGATACAGTGGACGACGATTTATTAAAAACAAATTGGCTGATTTTAGTGATGATATCTTGACAGAATCTGGTAGTAATGATTATTTTTCTAAACCACACCAATCAAAATTGTCTTTTCAAGATGATTATTTATTTAATAGTGATCGTGTGAAGAGCGATCCTAAGGTCACCGAAGCATATAATGCCATCTTGAAACGAATTATGGAAGTATTGAATGTGGACGAAGAAACTGCCAAATTATATCGGATCTATTTGAAACGTCAAGTCGGTAATGCTAATCCAGAATTACGAAAACGAGTTAATGATGCATTGAAAATTAAAGAAATCGAAAAAATACTTGGCGATAACGAAAAAACTGCTAAAAAAGAACTTAAAAAAATCTCCAAAGAATCCATCGAAGAACTTCGTAAATGGATGCATGAACATCAGCTCACACGAACAGTGACTACAGATACTCCGGAAAAAAAACCTAAGAAAACACTAAAAAAAGCAGAAAAGCCAAAGAAGAAATCTAAAAAAATCGTCTCTGAAAATGGTTATTTGCATTCTAGTGAATTGTTATTCTCACCTGATTATTAATTCATATAAATTTTGTCATCTAAGTTTATATGAATTCATATCCTGGATCGCAACCCAACACAAATACTAGTGTTATTGATTTTGAATCAGGTATTGGTCCAATAACGGACAAAATCATCAATGGAGTATTTGATGTCATTACCAATAAAGATTTCAACGAAAAAATATCCAATAAACTAGTAACTCCGCTCACACAAATTGTGAATGATAAAATTAAACCCTATATCTATATTAGTGGATTTTTGTATTTGATCATTATTACCTTACTGCTTATCATTATCTCTTTGATTAGCAATCCAAAAAAATGAATATAAATTATATAAACCGAATATCATATTAGAAGAATATATCTAATGGATAACCAAGATATTATTTCATATTTAGTATCATTTTTTGATATCTACTTGATAGTAAAATGTTCGATCTTAAATAAAACATTTTATCGGATGTGTGGTAGAATGTATAAACCTCTCATGAGACAGAATTTTAATTTGATTCCCAAAGAAGACGGGATATCATACCGTAAAAAATATCTCCGATTACATGATCTCTCAAATCTTGCTAGTAATATTGATCATCCTGGCACATTAAAAGAACTCTTTTTTAAAACTAGTTTGAGAATGAGGAAAAATGAGATACCAAGAGAAATCAGATTGCTTACGAATCTGACTGAACTATACATGGTAAACAATAAAATTCCATGTATTCCTCCATGTATCAAAAAACTAGTTTCCTTAACTATACTGGATCTCTGTATGAACTGCATCGAAGAACTCCCGGTAGAATTATTTCGACTAACAAACCTGTGCGAATTAACTCTCTATGAAAACAGGATTAGACACATTCCAGTAGAAATTACGTTACTCACTAATTTGACTAACATTAGTTTTTCTCAGAATCAGCTTACACACATTCCGGATTATCTATCAAGTCTCACTCAATTACGATACCTTGATGTTGCATATAATCAATTAGATAAAATACCACAATGCGTCCGACCTATGCTCTCGTTATGTCATATCTATTTAACCGGTAACAAAATTACATCAATTAATGGGGAATTTCAACACCTAAGCGAGTTGTATATGCTAGAATTGAGCGAAAATCATATTGAAACAATAAATAATTTCCAATGTCACTCCACTGAACTTGCCATAATAGAATTGCATGATAACCGTATCCAGTGCGTTACTGTTGATGTAGACCATTTCACATATCTTGATTTATCCCATAACCTAATTAATCCAATGTCATTCCATATTACACAACCATTACATATTACAGTGCTACTACTCCGTGAATGCAACTTAACCATTATACCAGAGATTATTTATCAAATGTATAATTTGAAAGGCTTGTATTTTGATGGAAATCAAATTCATACCATCTCATCGGAGATTTCAAATCTAACTGATTTGGAAATACTAAACATGGATAATAATTATATTTCTAGTATGGAACATCTTATGTTCTGCGCAAGACTGTCATCATTATTTTTATCTAATAACCAGATCACGATCATTCCTCCAGAAATAGAAAATTGCACACGATTGAGATATTTAATTTTGAATAAAAATCGGATTTCATCGTTACCGCATACATTTTGGAAACTTACTAATCTAGAATATTTACAATTAGCTAATAACCAACTATTTTTTTAGTCATATCATATGATTAAAAAAATTGAAATTCTGATTGTAAAATATCTAATAATATCCTTAATGATAACCAAGATGAACACCATTCAATTGACTATCGAATACATCAATTTTGATGGAGCCCCACAAACAACAACCCTTCAATATCCTCGATCGGAATTGATTTCTGCATCAGAATATTTCGCTTCCCAATTAACAGGTAGTTTTTTGGAATCTGATATGCAAAGTATCCATTGTGACCTGACTA
>Ga0315284_10007847_pt1 | contig 15228 bp, 11 predicted proteins | sample YL17G09_16_MG_FD_203696 | JGI IMG/M metagenome (GOLD analysis project Ga0315284, IMG submission 203696) | Sediment microbial communities from Yellowstone Lake, YNP, Wyoming, USA - YL17G09_16 | ecosystem: Environmental > Aquatic > Freshwater > Lake > Sediment | place: USA: Wyoming | collected... | reverse complement strand
GGCCTCCACAAGTCCTCAAATCTCGTCTCCGGCATTATCATGCTGTCTCCTGAATTCTGACTTCTGGCTACCTGAGTAGTTACGATGAGCGAAGAAGCGGGCGAACGCTCATTTCAAGGATTGAATCGAGCGACAAGATCGGGAAAAGGCTGAGCGACCATGGAGGGTTTATCCTTTCCGAGCCGTCCTTCGAGGGCAGCCGATCCGGAAGTGATCGGCCGGCGAAGCATGTTTGACGTCCCGGCGAACCCCCGTAATTAAGAAGCCGGGACGGAGTTCTGAGCCGCCGAGAAGGATGGTGAGGAAACGGCGTGAAAAACCCGAGTCGGGAGCGAGGCTGTTTCCCGATCTTGTCACTAGGACCCGCGACCAGAAGAGCGTTCGCCCGCTTCGAGCGAGCTCCTTCCCCAAGCCTTAATCTTGACTTGCCCTGGGGGCAAGTGATAAAAAGAAAGAATTATTTTTCTCCTCAGGAGGCTCGGATGACAAAGATCACAAAAAAAATCACGCTCGTCGCTTCGCTGACTATCGTTTTAGCCGCGTTCGTTTCAGCCCAGACGACGCCCGAGGCCTTCCTCGGTTTCAAGGTCGGCGCGGACAAGAAGCTGGCCGACTACAACCAGATTAAGGCCTACTTCGAAAAGCTGGCCCAGGAAGCGCCCAAGAGGATCAAGCTCTTCACCCTCGGCGAGAGCACGATGAAGAAGCCCCTGATCATGGCCGCGATCACCTCCGAAGAGAATATGGCCAAGCTCGACGCCTATCGCGAGATCACCAAGAAGCTCCGCGATCCCCGCACCCTCCCCGTCGAGGAGGCCAAGAAGCTGGCCAAAGAAGGCAAGGCTACTGTCCTCATCACCTGCAGTCTCCATTCGACCGAGATCGCCGCTTCGCAAATGTCCATGGAGCTGGCCTACAATCTGGTCGCCGGCAAAACCCCCTTCGACGCCAAGAAGGTCCTCAACGACGTCATCGTCCTCCTCTGCCCTACCCACAATCCGGACGGAAACCAAATGGTCGTCGACTGGTATAAAAAACACGTCGGGACGAAATTCGAGAGCGGCTCGATGCCCTGGCTTTATCATTACTACGCCGGCCACGACAACAACCGGGACTGGTACATGATGAACCTCGTCGAGACGCGAGCGGTCACCAAGGTCCTCTACCACGACTGGCTGCCCCAGGTCCACGTCGACGAGCACCAGCAGGGCTCCAGCGGCTCGAGGCTCTTCATCCCGCCTTATATGGACCCGCCCCTTCCGAACGTCCAGCCGCTCGTCTGGCGGATGGTCAACCTCTTCGGCACGAACATGGCCTTCGATCTCCAGCGGAACGGCATGAGCGGAGTGGTCAACGGCCGGAGCTATACCGCCTGGTACATCGGCGCCTGCGACGACACGCCCTGGCTGCACAACGTCGTCGGCATCCTGAGCGAGGCGGCCTCGGTCCGCATGGCTTCGCCGATCTTCATCGAGCCGACCGAGATCCCGAAATCCTATAACGAGAAGATGATGGACTTCCCCGATCCCTGGCCGGGCGGCTGGTGGCGCCTGCGCGACCTCGTCGATTACGAACTGACCATGACCCAGAGCGTGATCAAGACGGCTTCGCTCCACAAGGAAGATCTCCTCTTCAACTTCTATCAGATGTTCAAGAACTCGGTGGAGAAGGTGGACAAGAACCAGCCGTTCGCCTTCGTCATCCCGGCCAAGCAGCAGGACTATCCGACCATGCTCAAAATGCTCGATGTCCTGCAGATGGGCGGCGTCGAGATCCACCAGGCCAAGGCCGATTTCATCGCCGGGGGGAAGTTCTATCCCGCGGGCTCGTTCGTAGTGAAGATGGCCCAACCGTACAAGACCTATGCCTGGGCCATGCTTGAAAAGCAGAAATATCCGGATATGCGCCAATATCCCGGCGGCCCCCCCCAGCCGCCCTACGACAACGCCGGCTGGACGCTTCCCCTCCAGATGGGCGTCGCCTGCGACCAGGTCGACGAGCCGTTCGAGGTCAAGCTCGAAAAGCTGACCAAGACGCCGTATCCCCCGGTCCCGGCGAACCAGGGAGGAGGAGCCTATTTCGTCCTCGGCTCGCAGATCAACGCCTCTTACTCGATCGCCTTCGCCCTTCTCAAAGACGCCAAGGCCGAGGTCTGGCGGACTAAGACCAAGGTGGCCAAGAAAGGATTCGACATCCCGGCCGGCAGTTTCGTCGTCAAGAATTCCCCCGAGGTCAAGAAAGCCCTGCCGGACCTCCTCAAAAAATATTCCATGACCGTCGTCGACCTCGACGACGCCGCCGATATCGCCAAGGCCCCGCTCAAGTTCCACCGCGTCGGGCTCTACCAGTCTTGGCGCGGGAACATGGACGAGGGCTGGACGCGCTACATGTTCGACGACATGAGCATTCCTTTCAAGACCTTGCACAACGAGGACATCAAGGGAACCAAGGAGAAAAAGGTCGATCTCCGGACCGACTACGACGTCATCGTTTTCGCCGACGAGAACGCCACGACGATCAAATCCGGATCGCGCGGCGCCGGCGGTCAGAGAGGCGGCGGCACGGAGACCGGCGCGCAGACGCGGCAGCCCGCCTCGACGACCCCGCCCGAGTATGAGGGCGGGATCGGGCAGGAAGGTGTGGACGCCCTGAAAGCGTTCGTCGAGAAGGGCGGCACCGTCGTCCTGCTCAACCAGGCCTGCACCCTGGCCTTCAATGAATACGACGTCCCCGCCCGGAACTCCCTTCAGAACGTGGACCGGACGCGGTTCTTCTGTCCGACCTCGATTCTGAAGATCCTCGTCGACAACGAAACGCCGATCGGCTACGGCATGCCCAAGGAAGCGGCGGCCATGTTCGTCAACAGCCTGGCCCTGGACACCTCCACACCGGGCTTTGAATGGGACCGCAAGGTCGTCGCCTCCTACCCAGAGGACGACATCCTTTTAAGCGGCTGGCTGCTCGGCCCGGACGTCATCGCCCGGAAGGCGGTCGTCGTCGACACGAAGTACAAGGACGGGCACATCATCCTGATCGGCCTCCGCTGCCAGAACCGGGCCCAGTCCCACGGCACGTACAAGTTCCTTTTGAACGGTTTGCTGTATCCGGAAAAAGAGTAAGAAGCGGATCTGCCGATCCCGATTTAGAGCACAAGAGATAAGACGGCGCCTTCTATTCCTTCTATTTCCACTCCTCGACAAGGGCGGCGATGAGATCGGTCAGCGCCTCCAGGTCGCTCTTGACGATCTTTTCGATGAATGAATGGGCGTAAGCTCCCGCCCAGGAGAGCGGGATGTCCGCCGCGCCGTCAGCGACGAAGACCGAGCCGTCATTCCCGCCGCGCGAGTTCCGGATCTGGATGGGGATCTTGCGCCCCTCGGCGATCTTGGCCACCTTGCGGATCTCGGTCTTGGGCGTCACGTTGCTGGTGTCGATCGACCGCAAGACCGCGCCCTTGCCAAGCACGGCGTAGCCGAACCTCTTGTTCTCGAGCGGAGAGTCCGTCGAGACGAACGTGTCGATGGCGAAGACATAATCCGGTTTGAGGGTCTTGGCCAGAAGTTGGGCGCCGTTCAGGCCGGTCTCCTCTTCCACGTCCCAGGCGAAAGTGACCGTCCTCGTCTTGATCTTCGTCCAGTCGAGGCGGAGGGCGGCGGCCAGGAGGGCGGCGCAGCCGGCCCGATCGTCCACGGCGCGCGTGGCCATGATATCGGGGGCAAGATCGACGAGCCTCTTTTTAAAGAGGACCTGGTCCCCTTCCGCGACTCCCAAGGCCCGGACTTCCTGTTCGGAGGAACAGCCGAGATATAGCTCGACAGGTTCGGCGGCCGCGGCCGGAGCCTGTCCTTGGGGCTTTGCGGGAGCCTGAGCCGGCGCTTTAGCCTGGGCGGGCGTTGGCTTTGGAGCAGGCTGAGCGGCGGCCTGGGGAGGCTTCTGGGGCGGAGCCGGGGCGGCGGCCGGAGCCGGCAGGGGCTGAGACGTCATTTGGGCCGGAGGTTGCGCCGCCCGGGCGGAAGACGCGGCAGCCGTCTGGCTTAGATAATAATCGGACTTGGGCTGGATCACGCCCTCGACCGGTCCTTTAGCCGTGTGGATGACGAACGGCCGGGCTTCGCAGGTCTGGGGCAGGAGGCCGCCGCGGACCCGCAGGAGAACGGTCCCCTGGGGAGTGATCTTGTCGACAAGGAATCCCAGTTCGTCCAGATGGGCGACAAAGAGGATATGGGGTTTGCCTTCGCCGACCGTGAACCAGACATTCGATTTCGCGTCCCTCTGGACCTTGAGGGAGGACGGCAGAGCGGCTTGAACGAAATCGGAGACCTTTCCTTCCTGGCTCGAAAGGCCGGGGACGAGGACGATCTTCCGGAGCAGGTCCCAGCCCGAAGCGGGCGAAACGACCTGCGGAGCGCCCTGCGGCGCCGAGACCGCGAGATTCAAGGTCAGGGCCGACAACAGAATGATATGAGCCGCTTTTCTCATTTGACCCTCCCGGATTGGAGGAGCTGGAGAAGCAGGGTTTTCAAGGCTAGGACATCTTTGAGGTCCACGACCTCCGACGGCGTCTGGGCGAATTTGACGGGAATGGCCAGCATGAGGGCTTCCGTCCCCTCTCCGTTCAGACCGTTCAAGAGCGCCGATTCGGCGCCCGTCTGATACTGAAGAGTCATCTTGGCCTCCCGGGCAACCGCCTCGACGGCATCTTTCAGCTTCGCCGCTCCCTCCTTCGGAAGGATGAGGACCGGGCCTTTGCCGAGCGCCGGACTTTTCTCGCCGCGGTCGGCGGGGACGCCGTCGATTATGATCGCGAGCTTAGGTTGGATCGTTCTTTTGGCCCGGATGGCGCCGAGCGAAGACCTGGCCCCGCCGGACCGGGTCGGATATTTCGATTGGGCCATCCAGGCCAGGGCGACCTCCTGGGACAATTTCGCCTTGCCCAGGTCTTCGGCCAACCCCAGCAGCAGCGCGCAGGAGGATTTCTGGCCGAGAGAGAGACCCGCCCATCGATCGTTGGCCAGCGCGCTGAGCTCCGGCCAGAGGGTCACCGGATCGAGGAACTCGATGCCTTTTTGTCGGGCATCCTCTCCCGACCGGGCGCCGATATCGACGTAAACGAGATCGAGCGAGAGGTTCCGGAGCTCTTCGCGCCGCTCCCGCGTGATCAGGTGCATGGCCGGCTGGGAGACGACGCCGTAGAGGAGGCCTTTCTGAGTGGAGATGACGACCGGGTGGCCGAGCAGATAGTTGTCGAAGTTCGGCTGGGGCTGGGCGGAGCGGTCGAGCCTCAGATAGCCGTCCGCGGTCATACCGCTCACGAACCAGCCGTATTCGTCGAGCGGGGCGAGGAGGGCGATCTTCGATCCGCCCGATCCGAACCGGGCGTAAACGCTGCCGAGGTTATCCCTCTCGGCGGCGCCCTTGGGCAAATACGAGAGGATCTTCGCACCGAGAGCCTCTTCGTTGCCTAAGGCCGAGGGAATGGAGACGGCCTCCCGGATCAGGTCCTTGATGTCGATCGGCGAAGCCGCCGCCGCGCCTAAGACGAGCAACAGCCCCGCGCTCCAGATCCACATGACATTCCTTTTCTTCATCCGCGCCTCCTCTTTGATACGTTCGACGGCGCCAAACCCCGATTTTTAAATCGGGGTAAAAAGCGCCGCTCAGTATCAACCCTGAGCATACCCCGGGCTTCAGCCCGGGAAGTCGAATGGGTTGATTTTCCAGCGGTCATGGTCAGCTCTTCAAGAGCTGTTCGGCCCGGTCAATATTGGACACGTCCAGGACGACCGAGACCTTGTCGCCTTTCCGGCTGAGCGTTCCGTAGCAGTATTCGATATTGATACCCTCGTCGCCCAGCTTCGAGGTCAGCTCGGCCAGGGCGCCCGGTTTGTTCTCAAGGTCCACGAGCAGCACGTCCCGCAGTTCGTGATTGGCGTATTCCTCGCGCTTGGACAGGGCCTTGACGGCCTTGTTGAGGTTCTTGACGAAGATCTTAGCCGTGTCGTGGAAGACGCCGATGGATTCGATATTGATCTCCTCCTCGGCCAGGTAAGTGCAAAGATTGCCCAGCGTCGAAGGCTTGTTGTCCAACAGAACGAAGATTTCGGTGATGCGTTCCATGGTCGATCCCTCCTGCGGCGGATTTTTCAATCAAAGATCTTGCCGGGATTCAAGATCCCGGCCGGATCGAAGGCGCGCTTGATGCCTCTCATGAGCTCGATTTGTTCGGGCGACAGGCTCCGCGATAGATATTTCTTCTTGACCAGGCCGATCCCGTGCTCGCCGGAGATGACGCCTCCCCGGGCCTTCCCGTCTTCGTAGATCTCCTCGCGGACCGCGTCGAACTTCTCCCGCCATTCGGCCTCGGGGAGCGGAACGACCAGACCCTTCTCAAAGCGCGCCTTCATGATATGCGTATGGACGTTCCCATCGCCGGCGTGGCCGAACGTAGGCAGCCAGAGGCCGTGCTTTTGCTCGACGGCGCGGACCTTCTTGACGTGTGCCGCGATCTCGGCGCGCGGAACGCAGACGTCCAGGATCTCGACCGTATCCCGCTTGATCGCCTCATAGATCTTGCTCCGGATGGCCAGGACATCGTCCTGCTTCTTGGGCGTATCGGCGATGAAAACATCCAGGGCCCCTTTTTCCAGGGCGATCTCGGCCACGGTTTGGGAGAGGCGGTCCATCTCATCCTCGCCGGCCGCGTCGAGGATGACGAGGAGATGCGTCTCTCCTCGCTCACAAGGCCAAGTCTTGTGGAGGTGCTCCCCCGAGATGCGGAGGACGTCGAGAGGGATGAACTCCAGGGCGACGGGAATGACCCTCTTGAGGAGCCGCGGCACGGTCTCGATGGCGGCGTCCAGGTTCTCGAAGGGAAGGACGAGCGACCGGGTGACGGCCGGCCGGGTCAGGAATTGGATGACGGCTTTGGTGATGACGCCGAGCGTCCCTTCCGAGCCGATCATCAGATGGAGCAGGTTGTAGCCGGTGCTGCTCTTGATGAACTTGCCGCCGAGGGTCAGGATATCGCCCTGCGGCGTCACGACCTCGAGGCCGCGGATGTAATTACGGAGGACGCCGTATTTCACGGCCCGGCTTCCGCCGGCGTTGGTCGCGATCATGCCGCCGATCATGGCGCTCTCTTCCCCCGGGTGAGGGGGAAAATAAAAGCCCGCCTCATCGACCGCCTGTTCGAGCCCGCGGAGAGTCACGCCGGCTTCGACCCAGGCCATCTGGTTGTCGGCGTCGATCTCGAGAACCCGGTTCATGTTCTCGACGGACAGGACAACGCCGCCCGGGGAGGGAACGCACCCTCCGCATAGGCCCGTCGCCCCTCCGCGCGGAGTCACGGGGATCTTCCGGCGGCCGGCGATCTCGAGGATCGCCGCCACCTGCAGCGGAGAGCGGGGCTTGAGGACGAGTTCCGGCATCCGGCTGATGTCGCCGAGCGAAAATTCATCGTGGCTGTAGTCCTGCATCCGCTCGGGATCGACGACGGCATTCTCCCGCCCGACGATGATGATGAGGTCCTCCCGGATTTTGGGGGTCAGGGTCTTCATGGCCACTGTCCACTATTACCATAAAAGCGAAGGGGGGCACAAGTAGACAGGATTCAGAATTCAGGAGACAGAATGAGAATTCCGGCGACGAGATTTGAGGACTTGGTATTGAATGAAGAGTTCAGAAAGCTGTTGGAGGCCTATTCTCAGACCATTCTGAATTCTGACTCCTGAATCCTGTCTACCTTAGTAGCTGCAATAAATGATAAAATCGCTGTCAACGAAAGTGGCTTCCGATCCGTTCTTTTGTATAGATACGACCATGGACGAACAGGCATGCATCCGGCTGGCCCAGGAAGGCGACAGGGCCGCTTTCCGGGTCATCTTCGACGGGCACAGGCAGCGGGTTTTTTCCCTGGCCTATCGCTATCTCCGCAACCAGGCGGATGCCGAGGATGTCCTGCAGGACACATTCATCAAAGCCTACCATGCCCTGTCCCTCTACAGGCCGGATAAAAGCCTCAACTTCTCCGCCTGGCTCACCAAGATCTGCGTCAACGCCAGCATCGACGCCCTCCGGAAGAACCGGGGGAGGAACTTTCAACAGGTCGAGCACGAGGAGGTGGCCAACATGCCCGCTTCGTCACACTCGTCCGATCCCGAGATATCGACGCGCAACACGGAGATCCGCGAACACGTCGACCAAGCCCTCAGCAAGCTGCCGCCCAGGCAGAGGATGGTTTTCACCTTGCGCCATTATCAGGACTTCAGCATCCGGGAGATCGCGGAGTCCCTGGATTCGACCGAAGGCAGCGTCAAAAAACATCTCTTCCGGGCCGTCGAGTCGCTGAAAAAGCGGCTCCGGCGGTTCGTCACGGAGGATGGCTATGAAGTGTAAAGAAGCGAGAAATCTCATCATTCTAGAGCTCTACGGCGAACTGGAGGAGTCTGAAATGGCCCGGCTCCACGATCATTTGGAACAGTGCCGAAACTGCTCCGGCGAGTCCGCCCTGACGAAAAAGGTCTTCGCCGTCCTGGACGAGTATGCGCCCGCCGCCGAGCCTTCGGCCGATTGGGACAAAGCCTGGGACCGGGTCCAGGCCGGGATCGCAGGCCCCCCGGCCCGCCCCAGCTTGAAAGGCGCCGCCGGATGGCGCTGGGCCTTCGCCGGAACCGGCTTCGTCCTCGTCCTCGTTGCCGGCATCTTCATCGGGAGGTATGCCCTCCCCCCTTCTCCCGAACCGATCGGCGCTTCGGCCGCGGTTGTCGAGCCTGCTCCGAACGGGATCCGGCCGGCCTTCGCCGCGCACCTCGAGGACCTCAAGCCCATCCTTCTCGATTACGCCCATTACGTCCCCGGAGAAAAAAGCGGAGAAAAGGTCCCCGTCGACGAGGACATTCTGCGTGGGCTGGTCCTCCAGAACATCCTTTTAAAACGGAAGCTGGCCGAAAAGGATCCGGCGGCCGCCGACCTGCTCGACGACCTCGACCTCGTCCTCAAGGAGATCACGAACCGCGGAGCGCGGGACCCTCAAGACCCCGCCCGAATCAGGGACCTGATCGAACAGCGGGGCGTCCTTTTTAGAATGGAAATCATGAAAAAACTTTAGGAGGTAACCCTATGAAAACCATAAAAATGATCGCCGTCCTTCTCGTTTTGGGCATGCTCGTCTCGAGCATTGCTTGGGCCCAGGCCCAGGAAGCCGAAAAGGCCAAAGAGGCCTATGAGAAAGCCAAGAGGACCATCGTCCTCAAGGACTGGAAATCGGCCGTCGAAGCTTTCCAAAAGCTCGAATCACTGTATCGCAAGAGCGATTACTACGGAGAATCCCTCTATTGGCTCGGCTACAGCCTGGACAAGTACGCAGAGTCCATCGACGACATCCATAACCAGCTCGACAAGAAAAAAGAAGCCATCGACCGGCTGAATCTCCTGCTTGAAAAACTTCCCCAGAACGCTTGGGTCCCCGACGCCAAGCTCCTCCGCCTGCAAATCGCCGAGAAACTGGCCCAAAGCGGCCTGAACGAATACGGCCGATATATCAACAACGCCCTCGGACTGGATTTAGAGGCCCTCCAAGACTTAAAGAAAAACGCCGCGGGCGCCTTGAAAAAACCGGTCGATCCCGATCTTGAGCTCAAGCTCGTCGCCCTCGACGCCCTGCTCCAGATGGACAAGGAGAAGGCCTTCCCCATCCTGGAAAAAATGCTCCGGGAGGACCAGAAACCCGAGCTCAAGGAAAAAGCCCTCTTCGTCCTCAGCCAGTCCAAAGATCCGAAAGTCGTCCCGATCCTCGCGGATCTCGCGACGAAGGATTCTTCGCCGAAGGTCCGGCAGTTTGCCGCCTTCTGGCTCGGTCAGCGCCATGACGAGGAAAGCCTGTCCGCCCTTTTCAAGGTTTATGACACCGCCGAAGACAGCAAGCTCAAGGAAAACCTGATCATGGCCTTCGGCCAGAGCAAAAACGCGAAGGCCCAGGCGAAGATCCTGGATATCGCTAAGAACGACAAGGACATCAAAGCCCGCGAGCGGGCCGTGTTCTGGCTGGCCCAGAACAAGAGCGATGAGATCTTGCCCCTTCTCTTGGATATCTACAGCAAAACGGACAACGCCCCGCTCAAACAACAGGTCATTTTCTCCCTGTCCCAGAACAAGAGCCCCAAGGCCGTCCAGACCATGATCGAGCTGGCCCGCAAGGAAAAGGACCTTGCCGTCAAAAAACAGATCATCTTCTGGCTCGGCCAGTCCAAGAGCGAGGAAGCCCTGAAGTTCCTCAAGGAGATCATCGAGAAATGAGGGAACGGAGCGGACCCATGCGCGCGCATAAGATGAAACGGATAACCGGAGGAGCGCTTTTTATGGCGCTCCTCCTTCTCCTCCTCCCCCTCGCCGGACTCGCGGCGGCCGAAAAGCCTTCCTTCCTGACGGGAAAGGTCAGCGATCTGAGCGGAACGGGTTTTTCGCTCGAAAAGAAGATCGCCGCGGCCGGGACGGAATTCCGGAGAATGGGCGGCGGAAAGACCTACTTCACGGCCTATGAGTTCATGAGCCGGCACAAGATCAACCGCGGGAGCTCGGACCGTCCGCAAGATGGTTATATCGTGAACACCAAAGACTCCCGGATCAGGATCGAAGACAAGGGCCGCGGCAAGAACCAGGTCGGGACCGAGACCGAGGACACGCCCTCGCCGGCCGCCCTCCTCTTCCTTCATGACCAGGCTGAAAACGGCGAGGTCATCGACGTGACCGTGCTCGACCTGGAGCAGACGTACGACTTTTCCGATACGCCTGCCTTCTGGCTCGGCCGGGCGGAGAATGCGGAAAGCGTTTCGTTCCTGGAAAAGTCCTTCGAAGCGGCTAAGGACCGCGCTCAAGCCCAAAAAAGCATCCTTTTCGCCGCCTCCTGCCATCAGGGGCCCCAGGCCTACGTCTTCTTGAAAAAAGCGGCTCTTGGACCATCCGACGACAAGGTCCGGGAAACGGCCATTTTCTGGCTGGGGAATTATGGAGACGGGCAAAGCCTGGCCGACCTCAAAGAGATCTACGGCAAGGAAAAGAGCGTCTCCGTCAAAAAGCAGATTATCTTCGCGATCCAGTTGAGCCAACAGAAGGAAGCCGTCGAGGAACTGATCCGGATCTCCAAACAGGACGCCGGGCAGGAAGCGAGAAAACAGGCCGTCTTCTGGCTGGGACAGAAGGCCTCCGCCGAAAGCGTCAAGGCGCTCAAGGATATCGTCGACGCCGCGGGCGAAGAGGATTCATTGAAAGAGCAGGCGATTTTCGCCATCAGTCAGCTTCCCAAGGATCGCTCCGTCCCGATGTTGATCGATATCGCCAAGACGAACAAATATCCGTCCGTCCGGAAGCGGGCTCTCTTCTGGCTGGGCCAGAGCGGAGATCCGGCGGCGCTCAAGCTCTTCGAAGAGATCCTGCTGAAGAAATAGAAGAGGGAAGAAGCTCCCAGCCGGGTCGGCCCCGGCTCCCTGGGGAACCAGTCCCGTCGGTTCCCCCCGTCGGCCTAGCCGACGGGACCCTCCTCCGCTATGGGAGCCTTCGGGCCGACCCAGCCGCGAGCTTCTTCCCAGGAAAAAAAGGGGTAAGGGGGAGTATAGTTACCATGCGCTTCCTATTGTCTGGCTTACTGACAATAGGAACGACGAGCTAAGATTTCTATCGGCATTTTTAGGTAACCTACCCCCATTTGACTAACCTGGGGAGTTGATATATATACCCGCAACATGAGCCCCCATAAAGAACGATCTCTTAGAACTCTGCCGATATTCTTGATTTGCCTGGCGGCGATCGTCGCCTTTTCAAATCCTCAGGACCGGCTCGCGGAACGCTATGACGCGGCCCGATTGGCCTGGGACACCGGCGATTTCGTCCGGGCTCTCGAAGAGCTCCAGTCCATCCTGAAAAGTGCGGAGGGAAGCCGATTCTTTGAGCCCATCGCCCTGCTCACGGGAGAATTGTTCCAGGTCACGGAGATCACCAAGGACGGCCGTACGATCCGCGTCAGCCCGGACGGCAAATACGCCGCTTATGACACGGGGACCCGCGGCGCTCCCCTGACCCGGATCGTCGCCCTGGACAAGCCCTCGAATACCTGGGCGGAGTTCCGGGGAACAAATTTCGTCTTCTCCCCGGCCGCGAACGCCGCCGCCTTCCTCCGTGTCGCAGAAAAGCCCGAGTTGGCCGCCCTGCGCAAGGAGATCGAGGCTCTTGCCGCTCAGCCGACGCCGGACCGGCAGGCTCAAACGGCCAAACAACGGCAGCTGACCTGGCTCGAAGCCAAGAACGCCGCCATCATCCTCTATGACATCGCGGCAAAGAAGGAAAAGCCCGTCACGGTTGAAAGCCTTCTCAAATCCGGGCTCGCGTTCAGCGCCGATGGACAGGAGATCTATTTCGTCGGGGCGAAGGAGGCGGACACGGCCTCGAACGAGATCTATTCCGTTTCGCCGGCCGGGATGGTCAGGCCGTTGACGTCAGGCGCCGGGTATAAGACGAATCCCATCGCCGTCCCCGGCGGGAAATACCTCGTTTATACCCCCGCCGCGGTTACGCCTTTCCCAAGGCCCGCGCCCCCTGCGCCGGCGGCCAAGCCCGGCGCCGCTCCGCCTCAAGGGCAAGCCGCGGCCGCCGGCGGCCAGGGCCAGGGTCAAAGGGGCGGGCAGGCGCCGGCCGAGGGCCAATTCCGCGGCGGGGGGCAGCGTCAGTTCATCGTGCTGAGCCTGGCCGACGGAAAGATAAAATCTTTCGCCGGCTCAGCGCCTTCCTTCGCCATAGACGGTTCGGCGCTTGTCTTTGTCGGGCAGGAGGGGACCGATTCGACCTTAAACTATCTCAAGCTCGACGGGGGGCTCGCGCCCGCCGTCCTCAAGAAAACGACGGAACGCATCGGCTCGGCGGCTATCGCCCCCGATGGGTCAAGCATCGTCTTCGACATGATGTATACCCGCAACGGCGAGATCTTTTACATTCAAAGCGACGGAAAAGGAGAGGTTCGCGTCAGCCGGGAGATCCAGCCCGACCGCGCCCCCCGCTTCCTGACCTTGACCCAGGTCCTCGCCATAAAGGGCGAACCGCGCCACAGCCGGGCCCATCTTTACGATCTGAAGACCTTGAAGAATATCCAGATCTTTCATAACAACACGCTCCGGACGATCTCCCCCGAATATGAATGGGTCGCCGATCCCGCTGGAGCGCGCCTCCTGATAGGAGCCGAGCGCGACGGCGACACTATCTCGGGCAAGCGGGGGGTTTATCTCGTCGACCTCACCCGCAAGATCTCGACGGATGAGCTGCTCGCCCGCTTGAGCCGGAACCTGGCCGCTGAAAAAGCCCTTCGCGCCTGGGGCGAAAAGACCTTCGCTCCTATCCGTAACTCCGTCCAGGCCGCCGTGGACCGCGTTTCGATCACCAAGATCTACGACCACGAGGAAGCCCTATTCCATTTCGACTCCAAATACATCACCCAACCCGGAAATAAGAAGGCGGCCGAATATATCTTCAACCAGCTCAAGTCGTTCGGCTACGATCCGGAATACCAGGAGTTCGATTCGCGCGGAACGAAAACGGCGAACGTCCTGGCCCGGCTGCCGGGGACGGAAAATCTCGAAATCCTCTACGTCCTCAGCGGCCATTTCGACTCTAATCAGCGGAGCCCCGGGGCCGACGACAACACCTCGGTGACCGCGGTCAACCTGGAGACGGCCCGTCTGCTGGCCGGATCACCACAGGCATCCACGATCATTTTCGCTTTCTTCACGGGCGAGGAAGCGGGCCTTCTCGGCAGCCGCGAGTTCGTCCGCGTGGCTAAGGAAAAGGGGTGGCGCGTCGCCGCCGACATCAACAACGACATGATCGGCTGGACGAACGACCACAGGCTCGACGATACGATCCGCTTCGCCAGCCCCGGCCTCCGCGACATTCAACACGCCGCGGCGTTCCTTTTCTCCAAAATGATCACCTACGACACGCGATACGTGAGATCCACGGACGGGGCGTCGTTCTATGACGCCTACGGCGGCATCGTCAGCGGACTCGGCTCCTACCCCGTCCTCGGCAATCCCTATTACCACCAGCCGACCGACCTCCTCGAAACCGTCAACCACCAACTCCTCGTCGAGGCCGCCAAATTCAACATCGCCTCGGTCATGATGGTCGCATCCAGCCCCGCTCCGGTCAAAGATCTCAAGATCGCCGGCTTGAAGACGGATTCCGCCGAGGTTTCGTGGGCGCCGAGCCCGGAAAAGGGGATCGCTTCCTATATCGTGGAATACGGCCCGGAGTCCAATCCGACTGCCGCCAGCCTCACGGTCGGCGAACCCAAAGCCAAACTCACCGGTTTCTCGTTAAAAAAGGGCGAAAGTCTGACCGTCGCGGTCAAAGCTATTAACGGCCGCGGTATCGCCGGCTGGGATTGGGCGAGGACGACGGCCGGGCTCAAATAACGATAAAAGCGCTTTTACGCTTAATGTGGATTTAATTTAAAGAAGATCCGGGAATGGCCTCGCTTCCTCGAAGCGGGCGAATGCTCTCCTCGTCGCGGGTCCTGTCGGATACCATTGGAGAGAAACCCTTAGAATGGGTTTCCCTCCAACGCTCGCTTCGCTCTCTGCCTCCTTTCCATGGATCTTGGAACTATGCATTTTTAAGGGTGTGGTTGATTGGTCCTCGCTCCTCACCCACCTTCGGGGGGTCCCATCCGCTTCGAACGCTGGGGCGCCCGATCGGCGCCACCCGTAATTAGAGCATTCGCCCACATCTTCGCTCGCGGATAACTGAAAGAATCCAAGGACGTGACGGCAGGGTTGGCCCTAAGGCCCCCATAGCGGAGGGGGGGCCACTCGGCTTAGCCGAGGGGGGGAACCGACGGGACTGGTTCCCCAGGGGGCCGGGGGCCACCCTGTCGCCGCGTCGACTATTGTCTTCATCGCCGAGAAGGACGGTGAGGAAACGGCGTTAAAAACCCGAGTCGGGAGCGAGGCCGTTTCCGGATCTTCTCGCCCCTCCTCTTCGAATCCACACGAAATGGAAGAGAACCTATATTAAAATGCTTTAGCCGCGGCCACGATGTGGCGGGCGCTGATACCAAAGCGGTCCATGAGCTCGTCCGGCTTCCCCGAGCGAGGCAGTTCCCGGACGCACAGATGCTTGAGGGCGGCTTGGCCCGCCAGGGCCGACGCGACCGCGTCCCCCAATCCCCCGCCCTCGAAATGATCCTCG